>JADMIO012752733.1_pt1 | contig 99580 bp, 95 predicted proteins | sample 8958161 | NCBI WGS metagenome assembly JADMIO01 (sample SAMN16585339, study PRJNA669376) | soil metagenome | isolation source: Crop rotation soil | place: USA: Cullars Rotation, Alabama | collected 2011
CTTTCCCCAGCACATACGACATTAATCGTGCCGATACCCAGGTTAGGCGCGCTGTCAATAACTATGACATCATAGTCATGAGCAACAGTTTCAATGGCCAGTCGGAGCATCAGGTGTGGATCGGTGGGCAGTTTACCTTCATCAAATTTGCCCATTAACTCAGTTTCAATACGGTGCAGAGCCAGACAGGAAGGAATAATGTCAAGCCCCGGCCAGCAAGTGGGCTTTATTGCATAAGTGACATCGTCCTTTTCCCCAAGATAGAAAGGCAGGAGAGTGTCTTCTGCATGAATATGAAGATCTGGTACCCATCCGTGATACATTGAGGCTGTTCCCTGGGGGTCGTTACCTTCCACGAGCAAAACACGTAGCCCCTTCAGAGCCAGATCCTGAGCAAGATGAACAGAAACTGAGGTTTTGTAAACGCCTCCTTTATGGGCAGCAACCCCGATCACCGGTGGAAATACGTCTTCAGCACGTCGCAATCGCGTACCAAACACATCACGCATATGATTAATTTGTTCAATTGTATAACCAACACGTTGCTCAACCCGTCCTCGAATTTCCATATCCGGGTGCGGTAGTCGCCCTGCTTTCTCGGCATCTCTGATAGCCTGAGAAGAAACCCCAACTAAATCCGCTGCTTCACCTATTCTCCAGCGCCGGGTTATTTTCCTCGCTTCCGGGCTGTCATCATTAAACTGTGCAATGGCGATAGCCTTCGTCATTTCATGACCAGCGTTTATGCACTGGTTAAGTGTTTCCATGAGTTTCATTCTGAACATCCTTTAATCATTGCTTTGCGTTTTTTTATTAAATCTTGCAATTTACTGCAAAGCAACAACAAAATCGCAAAGTCATCAAAAAACCGCAAAGTTGTTTAAAATAAGAGCAACACTACAAAAGGAGATAAGAAGAGCACATACCTCAGTCACTTATTATCACTAGCGCTCGCCGCAGCCGTGTAACCGAGCATAGCGAGCGAACTGGCGAGGAAGCAAAGAAGAACTGTTCTGTCAGATAGCTCTTACGCTCAGCGCAAGAAGAAATATCCACCGTGGGAAAAACTCCAGGTAGAGGTACACACGCGGATAGCCAATTCAGAGTAATAAACTGTGATAATCAACCCTCATCAATGATGACGAACTAACCCCCGATATCAAGTCACATGACGAAGGGAAAGAGAAGGAAATCAACTGTGACAAACTGCCCTCAAATTTGGCTTCCTTAAAAATTACAGTTCAAAAAGTATGAGAAAATCCATGCAGGCTGAAGGAAACAGCAAAACTGTGACAAATTACCCTCAGTAGGTCAGAACAAATGTGACGAACCACCCTCAAATCTGTGACAGATAACCCTCAGACTATCCTGTCGTCATGGAAGTGATATCGCGGAAGGAAAATACGATATGAGTCGTCTGGCGGCCTTTCTTTTTCTCAATGTATGAGAGGCGCATTGGAGTTCTGCTGTTGATCTCATTAACACAGACCTGCAGGAAGCGGCGGCGGAAGTCAGGCATACGCTGGTAACTTTGAGGCAGCTGGTAACGCTCTATGATCCAGTCGATTTTCAGAGAGACGATGCCTGAGCCATCCGGCTTACGATACTGACACAGGGATTCGTATAAACGCATGGCATACGGATTGGTGATTTCTTTTGTTTCACTAAGCCGAAACTGCGTAAACCGGTTCTGTAACCCGATAAAGAAGGGAATGAGATATGGGTTGATATGTACACTGTAAAGCCCTCTGGATGGACTGTGCGCACGTTTGATAAACCAAGGAAAAGATTCATAGCCTTTTTCATCGCCGGCATCCTCTTCAGGGCGATAAAAAACCACTTCCTTCCCCGCGAAACTCTTCAATGCCTGCCGTATATCCTTACTGGCTTCCGCAGAGGTCAATCCGAATATTTCAGCATATTTAGCAACATGGATCTCGCAGATACCGTCATGTTCCTGTAGGGTGCCATCAGATTTTCTGATCTGGTCAACGAACAGATACAGCATACGTTTTTGATCCCGGGAGAGACTATATGCCGCCTCAGTGAGGTCGTTTGACTGGACGATTCGCGGGCTATTTTTACGTTTCTTGTGATTGATAACCGCTGTTTCCGCCATGACAGATCCATGTGAAGTGTGACAAGTTTTTAGATTGTCACACTAAATAAAAAAGAGTCAATAAGCAGGGATAACTTTGTGAAAAAACAGCTTCTTCTGAGGGCAATTTGTCACAGGGTTAAGGGCAATTTGTCACAGACAGGACTGTCATTTGAGGGTGATTTGTCACACTGAAAGGGCAATTTGTCACAACACCTTCTCTAGAACCAGCATGGATAAAGGCCTACAAGGCGCTCTAAAAAAGAAGATCTAAAAACTATAAAAAAAATAATTATAAAAATATCCCCGTGGATAAGTGGATAACCCCAAGGGAAGTTTTTTCAGGCATCGTGTGTAAGCAGAATATATAAGTGCTGTTCCCTGGTGCTTCCTCGCTCACTCGACCGGGAGGGTTCGAGAAGGGGGGGCACCCCCCTTCGGCGTGCGCGGTCACGCGCACAGGGCGCAGCCCTGGTTAAAAACAAGGTTTATAAATATTGGTTTAAAAGCAGGTTAAAAGACAGGTTAGCGGTGGCCGAAAAACGGGCGGAAACCCTTGCAAATGCTGGATTTTCTGCCTGTGGACAGCCCCTCAAATGTCAATAGGTGCGCCCCTCATCTGTCAGCACTCTGCCCCTCAAGTGTCAAGGATCGCGCCCCTCATCTGTCAGTAGTCGCGCCCCTCAAGTGTCAATACCGCAGGGCACTTATCCCCAGGCTTGTCCACATCATCTGTGGGAAACTCGCGTAAAATCAGGCGTTTTCGCCGATTTGCGAGGCTGGCCAGCTCCACGTCGCCGGCCGAAATCGAGCCTGCCCCTCATCTGTCAACGCCGCGCCGGGTGAGTCGGCCCCTCAAGTGTCAACGTCCGCCCCTCATCTGTCAGTGAGGGCCAAGTTTTCCGCGAGGTATCCACAACGCCGGCGGCCGGCCGCGGTGTCTCGCACACGGCTTCGACGGCGTTTCTGGCGCGTTTGCAGGGCCATAGACGGCCGCCAGCCCAGCGGCGAGGGCAACCAGCCGAGGGCTTCGCCCTGTCGCTCGACTGCGGCGAGCACTACTGGCTGTAAAAGGACAGACCACATCATGGTTCTGTGTTCATTAGGTTGTTCTGTCCATTGCTGACATAATCCGCTCCACTTCAACGTAACACCGCACGAAGATTTCTATTGTTCCTGAAGGCATATTCAAATCGTTTTCGTTACCGCTTGCAGGCATCATGACAGAACACTACTTCCTATAAACGCTACACAGGCTCCTGAGATTAATAATGCGGATCTCTACGATAATGGGAGATTTTCCCGACTGTTTCGTTCGCTTCTCAGTGGATAACAGCCAGCTTCTCTGTTTAACAGACAAAAACAGCATATCCACTCAGTTCCACATTTCCATATAAAGGCCAAGGCATTTATTCTCAGGATAATTGTTTCAGCATCGCAACCGCATCAGACTCCGGCATCGCAAACTGCACCCGGTGCCGGGCAGCCACATCCAGCGCAAAAACCTTCGTGTAGACTTCCGTTGAACTGATGGACTTATGTCCCATCAGGCTTTGCAGAACTTTCAGCGGTATACCGGCATACAGCATGTGCATCGCATAGGAATGGCGGAACGTATGTGGTGTGACCGGAACAGAGAACGTCACACCGTCAGCAGCAGCGGCGGCAACCGCCTCCCCAATCCAGGTCCTGACCGTTCTGTCCGTCACTTCCCAGATCCGCGCTTTCTCTGTCCTTCCTGTGCGACGGTTACGCCGCTCCATGAGCTTATCGGGTCCACTCGCGAACGCAGAAAGGCCCACCCGAAGGTGAGCCAGTGTGATTACATTTGCGGCCTAACTGTGGCCAGTCCAGTTACGCTGGAGTCACTAGTATTTAGGTGACACTATAGAAGCGGCCGCGACAACTTGTCCACGTGGAATTCTAAGCTTAGGATCCCAATGTGCTGGAAAGACTCCCGGTGGAGCGGGCGATTGTTGGTAGGAGCGATGGGAGTGTGCGCATACTGCGGCCGCGATGACCGTTCTCGTTGTCATGGGCGTTTCCGCGTCCGGCAAGACGACCGTTGGTGTTCTGCTGGCGAAGCGACTCGGCTGGCAGTTCCTTGAAGGCGACGACCTGCACCCGCCTGCCAACGTCGCGAAGATGCATAGCGGCACACCCCTCACCGACGAAGATCGTTGGCCCTGGCTGCGCGCGATTGCGGCGCACATTGACGACTGGCGCGCGCGGCGATTATCCGGAGTGGTCACTTGTTCGGCGCTGAAGCGCATCTATCGCGATATCATCGTCGGCGACCGGAGCGACGTGCGCATCGTGTACCTGAAGGGGGAGCATGAGTTGCTGGCGCGGCGGGCGTCGGCGCGGCACGGACACTTCATGCCGGCCTCGCTCCTGGACAGCCAACTGGCGACGCTCGAGCAGCCGGGCCCCGATGAAAACCCGATCACGGTGCACATAGGACCGTCACCCGAAGCCCTGGTGGAAGAGATCGTCCGACGGCTGTAGAATCGGCCGCCACGCCTACGGCAGGAGACGTTCATGCAGGAATCCCGTGCGCATCCCGGCGCCGGCCGGCGATCCGCGCGCATTACGCCGAAGGGACGCCAACTCGACCCCAGCGCCACCGCTGAGGTGCTGGCGCTGCTCGGTGATCGCCCGCGGCGCCGCGACCTGCTGATCGAGCACCTGCACCTGATCCAGGACACTTACGGCCGCATCTCGCGCGCGCACGTCGCGGCTCTTGCCGCCGAGATGCGCCTCGCGCAGACCGAGGTCTTCGAGGTCGCCACCTTCTATGCGCATTTCGAGGTGACTGATTTACCTTTGCCAAAACTGACGATCCGCGTCTGCGACAGCATCTCCTGCGCGCTCGCCGGTGCCGAGCAACTCGCCGAAGCGATCAACCCCGGACCCGGAGCCCGCGTCGTGCGCGTCCCCTGCGTTGGCCGCTGCGACGCAGCGCCTTCGGTCGAGGTCGGGCACAACTTCATTGATAACGCCACGCCGGCCACCGTGCACGATGCGATCGCGCGCGCCGACACGCACGCACACGTGGCGGACTATGTCGGCTACCGGGACTACGTGGCGGCCGGCGGCTATCGCACGTTGGAGCGGCTGCGCGGTGGCGAACTTTCCGCCGATGCGATACTCGACTGTCTCGACAAGGCAGAACTGCGAGGTCTCGGCGGCGCCGGATTTCCGGCCGGCCGCAAGTGGCGCACCGTGCGCTCCCAGAGCGGCGCGAAGCTGATGACGGTGAACGCCGACGAAGGCGAACCCGGCACCTTCAAGGACCGCTGGTACCTCGAACGCGATCCGCACCGTTTCATAGAAGGGATGCTCATCGGCGCGACGATCGTCGATGCGACCGACATCTACATCTACCTGCGCGATGAGTATCCCGCCTGCCGCCAGATCCTCCAGAGCGAGCTTGCAAAATTGCCGGCCGGCGGTCCTGTGATCCACCTGCGACGCGGCGCCGGCGCCTACATCTGCGGCGAAGAATCCGCGATGATCGAGAGCATTGAGGGCAAGCGCGGCCTGCCCCGCAACAAGCCGCCGTTCGTGTTCACGCACGGGCTGTTCGGCCGGCCAACTCTCGTGAACAACGTCGAGACGCTGTGGTGGGTGCGCGACATCCTGGAACGCGGACCGGAATGGTGGAACGGCAACGGCCGCAACGGGCGCAAGGGACTGCGCAGCTTCTCGGTTTCGGGCCGCGTCCGGGAACCTGGCATGAAGCTGGCGCCGGCCGGCATCACCGCGCGGCAGTTGATCAAGGAATTCTGCGGCGGCATGGCCGACGGACACGGCTTCCGCGCCTACCTTCCCGGCGGCGCGTCGGGCGGAATCCTGCCGGCGACGATGGCCGACATACCCCTCGATTTCGGCACGTTGGAGCAGCATGGCTGCTTCATCGGCTCGGCCGCGATCGTTGTCTTTTCAGACAAGGATAACCTGAAGGCGGCGGCGCTGAACCTGATGCGCTTCTTCCGCCATGAAAGCTGCGGCCAGTGCACGCCCTGCCGCCTCGGTACCGAGAAGGCCGCTGCCTTGATGGCGGCGCGCGATTGGGACCGGCCACTATTAGAAGAATTGTCCGCCGCGATGCGCGACGCCTCCATCTGCGGCCTCGGCCAGGCGGCACCGAACCCGATGCTGACACTGATGCGCTACTTCCCCGAGGAATTCGCACCATGATTGCCTTCGAAATGGACGGCGCGCCTGCCGAAGCCGCGCCCGGCGAAACGATTTGGCAGGTTGCGCAGCGCATGGGCAACGCGCTGCCGCACCTCTGCTACCTGCCAGCTCCGGGCTACCGTCCCGATGGCAACTGCCGCGCCTGCATGGTCGAAATCGAAGGCGAACGCGTGCTGGCGCCGTCATGTCTGCGCACGCCGGCTGCGGGAATGAAGGTGCACACCGCAACCGAGCGCGCAACAAAAGCGCGGCGGATGGTGATCGAGCTGTTGCTCGCCGATCAGCCGCCGCAAACCACCTCCCCTGATCCTTCCTCGAAGCTGCGCGCGTGGGCCGACACAGTCAGCCTGACGCACTCGCGCTTCCCGGGTCAAAAGCGCTGGGAACCGGACATCAGCCACCCGGCCATGGCTGTCAATCTCGACGCCTGCATCCAATGCGGCCTTTGCGTGCGCGCGTGCCGCGAGGTGCAGGTCAACGACGTCATCGGGATGGCCTACCGCGGTGATCATGCGAAAATCGTTTTCGACAGCGACGATCCCATGGGCGAGAGCACCTGCGTCGGGTGCGGCGAGTGCGTGCAGGCCTGTCCCACCGGTGCACTGATGCCCACCGCGCTCGTGCAGGATGGCGTGCGCACGCAATATGCGGACCGCAGTGTGGACAGCGTGTGTCCCTACTGCGGCGTCGGCTGTCAGGTCACCTACCACGTGAAGGACGACCGCATCCTCTACGCGACCGGCCGCGACGGTCCCGCAAACCACAACCGGCTCTGCGTGAAGGGCCGTTTCGGCTTCGACTACATCCACCACCCGCACCGGCTGAAGGACCCGCTGATCCGGCTCGACGGCGTCGGGAAATCGGCCAACACCGTCGTCGACCCCGCCAATCCGTGGACGCATTTCCGCCGCGCCACCTGGGAGGAGGCGCTGGATCGCGCGGCCGCCGGCTTCGTGCGCATCCGCGATCAGTACGGCCCGCGCGCGCTCGCCGGTTTCGGCAGCGCCAAGGGTACGAACGAGGAAGCATACCTGTTCCAGAAACTCGTACGCGCCGGCTTCGGCAGCAATAACGTCGATCACTGCACGCGACTCTGCCACGCCTCGTCGGTCGCGGCGCTGATGGAGGGGCTGTCCTCGGGTGCAGTTAGTGCTCCTTTTGAGGCTGCACTGGATGCGGAGGTGATCTTCATCATTGGTGCCAACCCGACGGTGAATCACCCCGTTGCGGCCACCTTCATTAAGAACGCGGTGAAGCGAGGTGCGAAGCTGATCGTCGCGGATCCGCGCAAGCAGGCGCTGTCACGGCACGCGGTACTCAACCTCCAGTTCCGTCCCGGCACCGATGTCGCGCTCTTGAACGCGATGCTGCACACTATCGTCACCGAGGGCTTGGTCGACCGCCAGTACGTGCAGGCGCACATTGACGGGTTCGCCGATCTTGAAGCGCGCATTAAGGATTTTCCCCCGGAGAAGATGCAGGAGGTCTGCGGTATTCCCGCCGCTACCCTGCGCGCTGCCGCCCGGCTATACGCGAGATCCGAAGCCTCCATCATCTTCTGGGGCATGGGCATCTCGCAGCACGTGCACGGCACCGACAATGCCCGCTGCCTGATCGCGCTCGCGTTGTCCACAGGGCAGATCGGCCGCCCCGGCACCGGGCTGCATCCGCTGCGTGGCCAGAACAACGTGCAGGGCGCTTCCGACGCCGGGCTCATCCCGATGGTCTTCCCCGACTATTTCGCGACCTCCGACGACACTCAGCGGCACCTTCTCGAGAAGCTGTGGAACGCCAAGCTCGATCCCGAGCGCGGACTTACCGTGGTCGAGATCATGAACGCCGCTTATGACGGAAAAATCCGCGGCATGTACGTCGAGGGAGAGAACCCGGCGATGTCCGATCCGGACCTGCATCACGCCCGCACGGGAATGGCGAGGCTCGAGCATCTCGTCGTGCAGGACCTGTTCCTGACCGAAACCGCCTTCCACGCCGACATCATTCTCCCGGCCTCTTCGTTCGCCGAGAAGACTGGCACCTTCACCAACACCGATCGCCGCGTACAGCTCGTGCGCCCGATCCTTGATCCACCCGGCGACGCGCGTCAGGACTGGTGGATAATTCAGGAGATCGCGCGCCGCGTCGGTCTCCCCTGGAACCATGCAAGCCCAGCCGATGTGTTCGCGGAAATGGCGCATGCCATGCCGTCGCTGAACCACATCACATGGCAACGGCTGATCCGCGAGGGCAGTGTCACCTATCCCGCCGAGCCCGAGGGTCAGCCCAGCCAGGCGATCATCTTCACAGAAGGCTTCCCCACCGCGTCAGGGCGCGCCCGCGTCGTTCCCGCCGACGTGCAGCCCCCCGACGAGGTGCCGGACGACGAGTTCGACATGGTGCTCTCGACCGGACGTGTGCTCGAGCATTGGCACACCGGCGCGATGACCCGGCGCGCGGCCAAGCTTGACGAGCTCGAGCCGGAGGCGGTGGCGTTCCTCTCGCCGCAAGAGCTCAGGCGCCGCCACCTCGACCCAGGGTCGATGATCCGTGTGGAAACCCGGCGCGGCGCGATCGATATCAAGCTTCGCGCCGACTCCGATGTGCCCGCAAACATGATCTTCATTCCGTTCTGCTACGCCGAGGCCGCGGCCAACCTCCTCACCAACCCGCAGCTCGACCCGTTCGGCAAAATCCCCGAGTTCAAATTCTGCGCGGCCCGGATTGCGCCGGTGCGAGAGCAAAGCGTATAGTTTCCTTCTGCAACGATTCGTCTGCGGGAGGAAACAATGCGCCCTTTGCTCGGAACACTCGGACTGGCGATCGCGTTCGGCTGCGCGCTCTCGGGCGCCCAGGCCGCCGGGGACAAATTCAAGCTGACCAGCCCGGACGTGAAGCCGCGCGCGATGATTGACAACAAGTACGTGTTCAACTCGGCCGGCTGCAAGGGCGACAACATCTCGCCCGCGTTGTCGTGGAGTGGCGTGCCGGAGGGAACAAAGAGTTTTGTCCTCACTGTCTACGACCCCGACGCCCCCACCGGCAGCGGGTTCTGGCACTGGGTGATGTTCAACATCCCCCCCAGCGTCACCAGCCTCCCCCAGGGCGCGGGCGCGTCGGGCAAGGAGCCGCAGGGGGCGATGCAGATTGAGAATGACTACGGAACGGTCGGCTATGGCGGCCCCTGCCCGCCGCCCGGCAAGCCGCACCGCTACCAGTTCACAATCTACGCGCTGAAGACCGACAAGCTCGATCTCAAGAGCAACGTACACGCTGCCGTCGTAGGGTTCATGACGCACATGAACATGCTGGGCAAGGCGACGTTCACCTCCACCTACGGTCAGCACTGATTGAGCGGGGCGGAAGGCGCCCGCCGCCTTCCGCCCCCGGGCTTACGCCGCGCGCGCTTCCAAGATTCGCCACGCCTTTGCGAACGCTTCGACCATGGCGTCTGCGGAAACCGCGCCCGAGAACAGCAGGTGTCCTCGCATGACGAAGCTGGGCACGCCATTCAGCCCGGATCCGCGAGCCATCGCGTCCTCCGAAAGGACGTCCTGGCGCCCGCCGTCGCCGGACAGGAAATCAAGCACCAAACCGCGAACCATTCCGGCCTCGGCGGCCAAGGTGGCCAACGCCTCCTCGTCGCCAATGTCGGCGCCTTCACAAAAGTAGCCGCGGAACAGCCGCTCCACCACAGCGTCCTGCACGCCCATGCGCTCGGCCAGCCAGATCACGCGGTGGGCGGCGACTGTATTTGGGGTTCGGCGCATTAGTTCAGGGTGAAAGTCGAGTCCAACGCCGGCGGCGGCTTCGACGATGCGCCGGTCCATTTCGGCGATCCGTTCCTCGCTGCCGAATTTCTTCAGCCGGTATTCGCGCCGATCGACGCCCTCAGCGGCCATGTCGGGATTGAGCTGGAATGGATGCCAGTGAATCGCGAAGTTCAGCCCCTGCTCAGCGAGCCGAGGCAGCGCGCGCTCAACCTGACGCTTGCCGATGTAGCACCAGGGGCAGATGGCATCCGAAATGATGTCCAGGCGCGGCTCGATAGGATCCTTGTCCATGGGAGGCGTCCTAATCAGTTTGCCTCCAACCTAAGCGGCCGCGGCGCGCGCTGCCAGGGCCGAACCGTCAGAACCCGCTGGCGGCCGTGCTGACGATAAAATTGCCGATGATCGTGAACCCCGGACTCAACGGTGCCCACACAGCCGTAAATCCGGCGATGAGAAATCCTCCCATCGCGCAGCCGATCAACCCGTATTCCAACGCAGTGACGCCCCGACGATCGTCCGCCAGCCGGCTAATCCCCCGCAGAAGCATTGTCATCTCACGTTCTCCTTCGACCGAACCTTGTCGACCCGGTCCCAGCGACTGGTGCCGCATCCCACAAATCGCACGCCCAACGTTAAGGGAGGGTTAAGCATTCTGCGTTTTCATCTAAATTATCGGAACTCACTTGCTTTTTACAACACATCAGGCCTGATTCACGATGAGCGCATCAACGGCCACGATGTCCCTCCCTATACAAATAAGTGGGTTAAGGTCGAGTTCGGAAACAGTCGCCCGATGATCGGCAATGAATTCTGAGACTCGACCGATGATCTCGCCGAGCCTGTCCAGATCCACCGGCTTGCTCCCCCGGAAGCCATGCAGCATTGCCGCGCCTTTCAGCCTGCCGAGCATCTCCACTGCTTCGGCATGCGTCACCGGGGCGAGCCCGACGGCGGAGTCCTTCAGCAGTTCAACGAAAATGCCACCCAGCCCCACCACTACGAGCGGTCCGAATAGTGGGTCGATCCGAGCCCCGATGATAACCTCGGTTCCCGCGCGCACCATGGGCTGGACCAGCACCCCGTTCAGGCGCGGCGACGGCGCAATCAGGCCCACGTTCTCCAGGATTTGCCGGTAGGCTGCCCGTACCTCGCTGGTCGTCTTCAGGTTCAGCCGGATGACGCCGGCCTCGGTCTTGTGCGGCAAGTCGGGGCTTTCCGCCTTCAGCACGACCGGCAATCCAAGCTCCTCAGCGGCCGCGACCGCCGCGTCCTCACTTTTGGCCAGCCGCTCCTCGACCACCGGAATGCCGTAGTGGCTCAGCACTGCCTTCGCCTCGCGCTCGGCTAGTGTTCGCCCAGGCGCTCCGTTCAGGAGCCGTGCGGCTTCAGCGATAGCCGACGCCGGCACCCGCGGCTCCGCCCGCCGCAACGGCGCGGTCCGCCGCTCGCCCCACCGCTGCCACGCCGCGATCGTGGCAAAACACCGCTCCATCGAGCGGAACAGCGGCATGTATGGATTGGCCTCGATGTTCGCCGACCCCGGCCCCTCCAGCCAGTCGGTTACCCAGACTGAGATGATCGGCTTGCCCGTCCGCTCCCCGACCGCCGAATAGATTGGCAACCGCGCCACCGACTGCGGGCTCGCGTACACTGTCGGCACGACCACCGCCGCATACCGCGGATCGTCCGCGAGTGCGTTGGCGCAGGCCGGAATCACGTCCGGCAGGTTCATCACCTGGGCGGTGACGTCGAACGGATTACGGGTCGAACCGAACTCCGGGATTTTCTCGTTCACGACTTTTTGTGCTTCCTCGCCCGGCTGTGGCAGTTCCACACCGTACTGCTCCGCCTTGTCGGCGGCCATGATTGCGGCGCCCCCGGATGACGCGAGCACCGCGATCCCTCGCGCCGCCGGCGGCTTCACCTTGGCGAAGAAGCAGGCCGTCTCCATCAGCGCCTCAATATTATCGACCAGCACGACGCCCGCCCGCTCCAGCGCCGCGCGGTACGCGGCTTGCGAGCCCGCCAGCACACCCGTGTGTGACATGGCCGCGCGGGCGCCCGAATTGCCCACCGCCAGCTTGCAGGCGACCACCGGCTTGTTGGCGGTCCAGGCGCGCTCGGCGGCCGCCACTAAGCGCATCGGCTCCGCCATGCCCTCGAACACGAGCGCGATCACGCGGCAGCCGGGATCGTCGGCGAGGTACGCAACATAATCCGCCATGTCCACGTCGCATGAATTGCCCGAGGTCAGCAGATGGCTGATCGCGACACCCCGCATCGCCGCCTGCTCCATCCCGAACCCGAGCGCGCCCGACTGGCTCACCATGCCGATGGCGCCCGGGCCCGGCAGCGGAATCTCCGCGAACGGCATGAACGTGAAGCGAGCGCGGCGGGCGTAATTGTTGATGCCGATGCAGTTCGGCCCAACGATCGGTAGGCCTGTTGTGCGCGCGATCGCGGTCAGCGCCTCCTGCTGAGCGGTCCGGTCGGGCCTGCCGGTCTCGGTATATCCGGAGGCGAACACGATCGCCCCGCCCGCGCCGATCGCCGCCGCTTCCTCCACGGCCGGCTGCACCGCGTCGCGCGGCAGGCAGATGACAACCACGTCGGGATTCTCGGGCAGCACGGCCAGCGATGAATGGCACGCCCGCTCGCCCACTTCTGAATAGCGCGGGTTCACCAGATGGATGCGCCCATCATAGGTCGCGAGATTGGCCAAGAGCCGCTGGCCGAACGATCCCGCCCGCGGGGTAGCGCCGACAATGGCGACGCTCGAGGGGTTCAGCATCCGGTGCAGTTGGGCATGGGTGTAGAGGCCGCCCTGTCTCGGGGTGCGTTCGGCGTCGTTCATGGGCGTTTTTCTCCCGTCCTGGGAGGAGGATAGCGGCGCCCCGGCCGATGGCGAACCCCCGCCCATAACTATATCTTTCGCGGGATTCATGCTGGGGGAACGCAATGAGCGACACGATCCGCGTGGAACGGCGAGACGGCTATCGCGTCATCGCCATCAACCGCGCCGAACGGATGAACGCACTCGATCGCGACAGCGTCGTTGGCCTGACCAACGCACTCGCGCAGGCGGAAGCCGACGATGCGTGCCGCGCCGTCATCGTCACCGGCACGGGACGCGCGTTCTGCGCCGGCGCCGACCTCTCCCCCGGGGCCGGCGTGGTCGGTAGGAGGGACGTGCGCAAGTCGATTGAGGAGACATGGAACCCGTTGGCCCGCCGGCTCTCCAACCTCCGCATGCCCTCGATCGCAGCGGTGAACGGCGTTGCAGCCGGCGCCGGCGCCAACGTGGCCCTCGGCTGTGATTTCGTGCTCGCCGCACGATCGGCGCGCTTTATTCAGGCGTTCGCGAAAATCGGCCTGATCCCGGACTGCGGCGGCACCTTCCATCTCCCGCGGCTGATCGGCGAGGCCCGCGCCCGCGCGATCTCCATGCTGGCCGAACCCGTCGATGCCGAGCGCGCCGAAACCTGGGGCATGATCTGGCGCGCGATCGACGATGCTGGGCTGATGCCCGAGGCGGAAAACCTCGCTGCCCACCTCGCCCGTCAGCCGACGCATGGTCTCGTGCTGACGCGCAGGGCGCTCCGCGCGTCGGGGCACAACAACTTCGATCAGCAGCTCGATCTCGAGCGCGACCTGCAACAGGAAGCATCGCTGACGCCCGATTACGGCGAAGGGGTGAAGGCCTTCCTGGAGAAACGCCCGCCAGTCTTCACCGGCCGGCGCACGTGAAGGCTCCGGCCGATCCGCACGCGCTCGCGCGCGCCTGCGCCGACCTGATGTGGGCTGACGACCACGCCAGCCCCGCTATGGGCATGGCGATCGAGGACGTGGCGCCCGGGAGCGCCCGCATGTCCATGACCGTCGCTCCGCAGATGGTGAACGGCCATGGGCTCTGCCACGGCGGCTTTATTTTCGCGCTCGCCGATTCCGCGTTCGCCTTCGCCTGCAATTCCCGCAACGAAAAATCGGTCGCGCAGCATTGTTGCATAACATTCCTTCGCCCCGCCCGCCTCGGTATGCGGCTCGTCGCCAACGCGCAGGAGCGCAGCCGCTCCGGTCGCTCCGGCGTCTACGACGTCACCGTCACCGCCGACGGCGAGGTGATCGCCGAATTCCGCGGCACGTCGCGCTCGCTGAAGGAAAAATTCCTGGAGGAGTAATGGCACTTCCGGATCTCACCCCACGCCCCGTAGACCTTGAACCGATCGAACGCGCCTCGCGCGATGAAATTACCGCCCTGCAGACGCAGCGCCTGCGTGAAACGCTGCGCCACGCCTGCGCCAACGTACCCCACTACAAACGCGCGTTCGCGGCCGCGGGCGTCCACCCCGACGATCTCCGCGCCCCCGCGGACATCGCTAAATTCCCGTTCACCACGAAGCAGGACCTGCGCTCCAACTACCCCTTCGGTATGTTCGCGGTGCCACGGGAGAGGATCGCGCGCATTCACGCCTCCTCCGGCACCACGGGCAAGCCCACCGTCGTCGGCTACACGCTGAACGACATCGATACCTGGGCCGGTCTCGTCGCGCGCTCGATTCGCGCCTCCGGCGGCCGGGCGGGCATGAAGGTGCACGTCGCCTACGGTTACGGCCTCTTCACCGGCGGCCTCGGCGCCCACTATGGCGCAGAGAAACTCGGATGCACCGTCATTCCCATGTCGGGCGGGCAGACCGAGCGGCAGGTGCAGCTCATCACTGATTTTGCCCCTGACATCATCATGGTCACACCGAGCTATATGCTCGCGATCCTAGATGCCTTCCGTGCGGCCAACCTTGATCCCCGCCGATGCAGCCTGCAGGTCGGCATCTTCGGCGCCGAGCCCTGGACCAACGCCATCCGCCAGGAGATCGAGCGCGAATTCGATATGCACGCTGTCGACATCTACGGTCTTTCCGAGGTTATGGGACCCGGCGTCGCCAACGAATGCGTGGAAGCGAAGGACGGGTTGCATCTCTGGGAGGATCATTTCTATCCCGAGATCATTAATCCTGAGACGGGCGCCGTCCTTCCGGACGGCAGCGAAGGTGAGCTGGTGCTGACCTCGCTGACGAAGGAGGCGATGCCCGTGATCCGCTATCGCACGCGCGACCTCACGCGGCTGCTGCCGGGCACGGCGCGCAGCATGCGGCGGATAGCGAAGATCACCGGCCGCAGTGACGACATGGTTATAGTCCGCGGCGTGAACGTCTTCCCGACCCAGATCGAGGAGCTGATCCTGCGGTCAGAACGTCTGACGGCACACTACCGACTCATCCTCACGCGCGAGGGCCGCATGGACGAACTTGCCGTGCAGGTTGAAGCGCGCCCGGAGGCATGGCCCGGGGACGCCGGGAACGAAGCCGCGGCGCTCGCGCATCACATCAAGTCGCTGATGGGCGTCACCGCGAAGGTGTCGGTTGTCGCGCCCGGTTCGATCGAGCGCTCTCTTGGCAAGGCGAAGCGCGTCATCGACAATCGCCGGATTCTGTAGCGCGGGCGCCGCCCGCCACCACCGCCTCCGCGATCCCGCCGACTTCGCGCGTCAACCGGCGCGTGGCGTGGTCGCGAGTTTCATGTCGGTGCTGCCGTCCTCAAAGCGACCTTCCGCCCGGATTTCCACTCGCTATAACTGCCGATGGGCCTGCACGAACACCGAGCGGATGCCGCCGATGCCGTTGCCATCCCCATGTTACCCGCCGTGGAAGTCGCGGGCGGCTCGACACCCCATCAATTGTTCGCAGGGATGAATGGAAACCGTACCTCCATAGGCACCAGCGTGCCATCAGCGATCTGCGGCACGACGTCTGTCGCGTACTCGACCATCCCGCGTTCGTTGCGCGGCGCCAGGCTGAGTTCATGCGCGATGGCGTTGCGCACCCTCAATTTGCGCGGGCAACACACGCTGCTACGGTCAGGTGTCGCCGAAAGCTTGGTCGCCAAACGCCCGCGCCGGTTCGCAGGATTTCCGGGCGCGTGATGCGTGCATAGGCTGCAAGAGTGAGGAAGAGTAATGAGAAACAGAAACACAGGCCGACATCTTCCCTTCGGGGTGCCCTTATTCTTCATCCCGCTGAAGAGTTCCAGTCTGCGCAGGTGCAGATCGGGCTAATTGCCACTATCCCGTTCTCGCCGCCGCTATCGCACCGTTCATAGCGCGCACGCCCGCCGCCGGCCCATCGGGAAAATTCCACACAGCGCCGATCACCGCCAAGAAGTCGGCGCCCCCCTGCACGAGTGGCGCGCAGTTTGCCGCCGTAATCCCCCCGATCGCAACGCAGGGGAGCTCCATCAGCTCGGACCACCAGCGCAATATCTCAGCATCCGCCCGCGTCTTCGCCTCCTTGCTGCTTGTCGAAAAAAAAGCACCGAACGCGACGTAATCGGCGCCTTCCTCGCCGGCAGTCATGGCGAGATCACGACTGTTGTGGCAGGTGACACCCATCGTCAGCTCACCGAGAACCCTGCGCGCCGCCTTTGCCGGCATGTCCTCCTGTCCTACATGCGCCCCGTCGCACCCTTGCACGACCGCCAGATCCGGCCGGTCGTTCATGATCAGCGCTACACCCCGCGACTGCACTACCGGTCGCAGCGCATCAATCGCACGCTTGAGCGCGTCGTCCGGCTGATCCTTCAACCGCACCTGCACGGCCGCTACGTCGCCCGCATCGAGCGCCGCCGCTAGTTGGTCACAGAAAGCCGGAAGAACAATCGCCGGCGGTGTGACGAGGTAAAGGCGACAGCCCTCGGCAGCCGCCATCTGGATCAAGCTTTGCCCTGATAGATCTCGATAATTTTCCCGAGCATCGCCAGCGCTTCCTCTTTCGGCCGCTGGAATGTGTTGCGGCCGATGATGCTGCCGTTGGCGCCGCCGTCGCGCAGGCCCCGCACTTCCTCGTAGAGGCCATCGAGGTCCTTCGCCTCTCCGCCCGAAAACACGACGATGCGCCGGCCCTGGAAGGCGCACTGCACGACATGCTCCACGCGCTTGGCGAGGGTCGAGACGTCAATGTTCTGCGCCTCGTACACTTTCTTTGCCGCCTCCAGGCTCAGATGCGCGGTCGGAGGCTTCACCTTAATGATGTGCGCGCCCAGCAGCGCCGCCATGTGGCAGGCATAGGCGCAGATATCGACTGCGGTCTCGCCGGCGCGATCGAGGTTCGGCCCGCGGGGATAGCTCCACATCACCACAGCGAGCCCCGCCGACTTCGCTTCCTCGGCAAGCTCCCGAATCTCCTCCATCTGCTCGAATGCGTATTCGCTGCCTGGATAGATGGTGAAGCCGACCGCCGAGCAGCCGAGCCGCAACGCATCACCGACGCTGCCCGTCACCGCCTGGTCCTTGCTGGCGGCGAGGCTGTTCGACGAATTCAACTTCAGGATGGTTGGAATCGCGCCGGCGAAGCTGGAAGCGCCAGCCTCGACCATGCCGAGCGGCGCGGCGAACGCGTTCAGCCCCGCCTCGATCGCGAGCTGGAAATGATAGTGCGGATCGTAGGCCGCTGGATTGGGCGCGAAGCTGCGCGCAGGCCCATGCTCGAAGCCCTGATCGACCGGCAGAATCACCATCTTCCCGGTCCCGCCGAGCTTGCCCTCCATCAGCATGCGGGCAAGGTTCGCCTTAGTGCCGGGATTGTCGCTCTCGTACCAGTCAAGCATCTTCCGGACACGTTGCGTGACGCGCATAACTTCTTCCTCCGGCGGGCGGGAATGTTTCGGCGCTACTAGCCCAGGCTGCCGCCATTGTCACGTTGCAGCCACGTGTGCAGTGAGCGCGCCGCACGCGGGTCGGCAAGGTCGAGCGCATCCGGCCGCGCGGCAAGAACGGTCGCGCCGAGCGCCTCCGCCGCCGCCCGCACAGCGGCGAACGCGGGTCCCGGATCGAGAATGATTCTGCGCTGCCCGATGCGAAGCGCGGCCATCGCATAGCCCGGCGCATCGGCGCAATCGAGAATGTCGATCTGCGCGCCGCTTGCATCCATCAGCGCGCGCCACCACCCGCAGCCCGCGTAAATCGCCGCTCCGCGTGCCGACAGGAGGGTCACGGGAACGCCTGGCGCGAGCGCCATGCGCGCGTGCCGCAGACCGTGCACCACAACCGCCGGAGGGAAGTTCATGCTTGACGTTCAAGCGACTCGCGGGCTGTAACTCAAGCCTGCAACAGAGCGCCCCAAGGTGCCGATCCCATGAGCGACGATCCGACCGCAGATGCCGACCGGCTCGAAATGGCGCTCGAGCGCATTGCAGCGCTGGCACGCCAGTGCCAGAAGTCGGAGCCGAAGGGCACCGCCACCGCCGAGGTCGCGGCCCGGCTCGACGCACTGATCGCTCAGATCAAGGCAGCGCTCGGACAGGATGCAGCGTAACGAGGAGGCCGCCTTGGCCCATGTCACCATCAAGTTGAACGGCTACAGCTACACCGTCGGCTGCGAAGACGGACAGGAACAGCACCTGATGGCGATGGCCGATCAGGTGGAGAGCCGCATCGACAGCATCAAGAAGCTTGGCGGCAGCTCGGGCGAAGCGCGGCTTCTGGTGCTGACGGCGCTCCTGCTGGCCGACGAGATTCACGATCTGCGGATCGAAATGGAGGCGCTGCGCGTAACCGTCCCCAGCCCGTCACTTCCGCCGGGAAGGAGCGAGGCCGAGACCAACCGTCGAATACGCAAACTTGCGGCGCGCGCCGAGCAGATTGCAGCAGACCTCGAACGGCCCTAGATAAAGCGCGTGGAGCTGCCCGGTACGTCAGGCAATGTATCCCCGGGGCCGATAGCGAACCTCCCGGGAGCTGGCTCTGTCGTGATCCTGGTCACGGTACTCCGGCGCCCACCTGCTCATGCGGGCCTTGGGAGGATGCGACGCCAACGGCCATGGCGGCTCCACACAATTCCCTACCGGACCTGATCGAGGCGAAGCGCGTCGCCCGCGCCGAAGCGATCGCGGCTCGGACCGGTTGCGATCCGGCGCTGGGCGGGCGACTAGCGAGGCATGTACTGCGCGAACTGTCGCCGCCGGCAGGAGCGATCGTATCGGGCTTTTGGCCCATGGACGGCGAAATCGACATCCGTCCGCTACTGGAGACGCTGCATGGGCGTGGGCACGCGGTACTGCTGCCCGAGACGCCGAAGCGTGGCTCGCCGCTCTTCTTCCGCCGCTGGCATCCGGGTACGGAGATGGTGCGCGAGAAATTCGGCACCTACCGCTCCACCGGCGAAGTGATGACGCCCGACGTGCTGTTCGTGCCCCTGCTCGCGTTCGATCGGCGCGGACGTCGGCTTGGTTACGGCGGCGGCTACTACGACCGAACGCTCGCGGGGTTGCCCGGAGTGATCGCGATTGGCTGCGCGTTCGCCGCTCAGGAAGTCGCGGAGGTGCCGGCGGGGCGCGGCGACGTTCTGCTTGACGCCGTGGCGACGGAGCGGGAAATCATCATTGTGAAACAACGGCTTGATTTCAGATTTTGCCGCGACGGGTGAGAAGTGTACATTCTCTTCATCGGTGACATCGTTGGGCGCAGCGGACGAATGGCGGTAGCTGCTGCGTTGCCAAAGCTGCGTGAGGTGCTTCGCATCGATCTCTGCGTGGTCAACGCCGAGAACGCGTCGCACGGATTCGGCCTCGGGCCCGACATGGCACGCGACCTGTTCGCCGCCGGCGCCGACGCGATTACGCTGGGCAACCATGCATGGGACCGCAAGGAGCTGATCCCCTACATCGCCGAGACGCCGCGCCTGATCCGCCCGCTGAACTTCCCGCCGGGCACACCGGGCGCTGGCAGTATCCTGATCGAGTTGGCCAACGGCCGCCGGGCGTTGGTGCTCCAGGCGATGGGGCGTCTCTACCTCGACGCGCTCGACTGTCCGTTCCGTGGCACTGCGGTGGAACTGAGCAAATACCGGCTCGGCGCCTCGGTCGCCGCCATCGTCGCCGATTTCCATGCCGAAGCGTCCAGCGAGAAGATGGCGTACGCCCACTCGTTCGATGGGCAGGTGAGCCTCGTCGTCGGCACCCACACGCATTGCCCGTCGGCCGACCACCAGATCCTGCCAGGCGGCACGGCATTCCAATCGGACGCCGGGATGAGTGGCGATTACGACAGCGTGATCGGCATGGAGAAGACAATCGCCATCCGCCGCTTCTGGACAAAGGTGCCGAGCGAAAAGTTGAACCCAGCCGAGGGCGAAGCGACCGTCTGCGGCCTCTTCGTGGTCACCGATGATCAGACGGGGCTGGCGCTACGAGTGGAACCGGTGCGGCAGGGAGGGCGGCTGTCGCCGGCGATGCCGCTAGTGTAGATGCCGCGCGACCTCCACCTTTCAGCACCGGATCAGCGCAAGGAGCGGGGCCATGGCCGGCCATTCGCAGTTCAAGAACATCATGCATCGCAAGGGCGCACAGGACGCCAAGCGCGGGCGCATGTTCGCCCGCCTCATTCGGGAAATCACCGTTTCCGCCCGACAGGGTCTGCCCGATGCGGCCTCCAACCCTCGGCTGCGGGCGGCCGTCGCCGCGGCGCGCGAGGCGAACATGCCGCGTGACACCATCGAACGCGCAATAAAGAAGGCGACCGGCACCGGGCCCGCCGAAGACTACGCCGAGGTCCGCTACGAGGGTTACGGCCCCGGCGGCGTTGCCGTAATCGTCGAGGCGATGACCGACAACCGCAACCGCACTGCTTCCGACATTCGCTCTGCGTTCGCCAAGTACGGGGGCACACTAGGCGAGACAAATTCGGTATCTTTCCTGTTCTCACGGCTCGGCGTCGTGCGCTATCGGGCCTCGGCGGCTACCGAGGACGAAATGCTGGAGGCGACGATCGAGGCCGGCGCGGACAACGTAAAAAGTACCGAGGACGGCCACGAAGTAACCACATCTGTGGAGAAGTTCTTCGCCATCCGTGACGCTCTTGAGGCACGATTCGGCGCTCCCGACTTTGCGAAGATCGAATGGCGGCCCGGAGCCACGGTGGCGCTCGACGAGGAGAGGGCGACGGCGGTGATGAAGCTGCTCGACGCGCTCGACGAGAGCGACGACGTGCAGAATGTCTACGCGAACTTCGAGGTTTCTGATGCGCTGATGCAGAAGCTGTTGGCATAGGGACAAAAGTTGGCGCGGCTGCTGGGCATCGATCCGGGTCTGCGGTTCACTGGCTGGGGGCTGGTCGAGGCCGACGGCAGCCGGCTCCGGCATCTCGGAGACGGGGTGATCGCTACCGACAGCAGCGAAAGCGTTCCCGACCGGCTGAAGGCGCTGCACCGGGCCCTTGCATCGCTCCTCAGCGAACTACGGCCCGACGAAGCCGCGCTGGAAGAGACATACGTGAACCGGAATGGGGCGGCGACACTGAAGCTCGGTTACGCTCGCGGCGTCGCGCTGCTTGCGCCTGCGCTGGCTGGAATTCCGGTCGCGGAATATGCGGCGCTGGCGGTGAAGCGCGCCGTCGTCGGCACTGGCGCCGCCGAAAAGCAGCAGGTGCAGGAGATGGTGCGGCGCCTGCTCCCCGGTGCGCGAATCGGCCGCGCCGACGCCGCCGATGCGCTAGCGGTTGCCATCTGCCATGCGCATCACCGCGCCAGCCGCGCGCGCTGGGCCCTTGGGACCGTAATGACGTGATCGCGAAGCTTACAGGACGGATCGAGGCCCTGGAGGCGGATCGGTGCGTTATTGATGTCGGCGGGGTCGGTTATCTCGTGCAGGCTTCGACACGCACCCTGGCTGCTCTCCCGGGCGGCGCACTTGCAACGCTGCTTATCGAGACGCAGGTGCGGGACGACGCAATCGCGCTCTATGGCTTTTCCGAATCGTCTGAGCGCGACTGGTTTCGCTTGCTGACGACCGTGCAGGGCGTCGGCGCCAGGCTTGCGCTGAGTATCCTGTCAGTACTGCCGCCGCCTGAGCTCGTGATGGCGATCCAGTCTGGCGACAGGGGTAGTCTCACGCGCGCCCCCGGCGTAGGCGCCAAACTTGCCGCGCGTCTCCTGACCGAGCTGCGCGACAAGGCCGGTGTCATTCCCGCGGGACCGGGCGTCGCGGCGGCGCCACCGCGCGTAGCGGGCGCCGAGGCCGATGCACTGTCGGCGTTGCTCAATCTTGGCTACCGGCGGCAGGAAGCGCATGCGGCTGTCGGTCGAGCACTGGCGCGGCTCGGCGAACGCGCTGCCCTCGATGCGGTAATCCGTGAAACCCTAAAGGAGTTGGCGCGATGAGCGAGCGTGCCGTCGCCGCCGCGCGCTCCGAAGAGGACGCTGCCGAGGCCTCGTTGCGACCGCAGACGCTCAATGAATTTATTGGCCAGAAATCGAGCCGCGAAAACCTATCCGTCTTTATCGAGGCCGCAAGGTCGCGCGGAGAAGCGCTCGACCACGTATTGCTGCACGGCCCGCCCGGACTCGGCAAGACGACCCTTGCGCAGATCGTGGCGCGCGAACTCGGCGTCGGATTCCGCGCGACCTCAGGACCAGTCATTCAGCGAGCCGGCGACCTGGCGGCAATCCTCACCAACCTGCAGTCGCGCGACGTTCTGTTCATTGATGAGATCCACCGCCTGCAGCCGGCGATTGAGGAAGTGCTGTATCCGGCAATGGAGGATTTCCAGCTCGACCTCATCATCGGGGAGGGACCGGCCGCACGAAGCGTACGAATCGATCTCGCGCCGTTCACGTTGGTCGGTGCCACGACGCGGGCCGGGCTGCTGGCGACGCCGTTGCGTGACCGGTTCGGGATTCCGTTGCGGCTGGTGCTCTATACACCTGAGGAACTTCAGATGATCGTCGCACGCGGTGCCCACAAACTCGCGTTCGCGCTGACCGAGGGGGGCGCGGCCGAAATCGCGCGCCGCAGCCGGGGCACGCCGCGCGTCGCCGGCAGGTTGCTGCGCCGCGTGCGCGACTTCGCACATGTGCAGCGGCAGTCGCCCGTGGATCGCGCCGTCGCCGATGCTGCACTCCTGCGACTCGAGGTGGACGAGCTTGGCCTCGATGCCATGGACCACCGCTACCTGCGCCGCATTGCTGAACATCACGGCGGCGGCCCGGTGGGTGTGGAAACGCTGGCCGCCGCGCTGGCCGAGGCGCGCGACACGATCGAGGATGTGATCGAGCCCTACCTGATCCAGGAAGGTCTCATCCTGCGCACGAGCCGCGGTCGCATGCTCGGAATGCCTGCCTGGCGCCATCTCGGGATCATCCCGCCCGCCAACCCGCAGCCACAGCTGGACCTTCTGGCGGAGGATGAATGAATCTTCATCCCCGCGCGGCGTTGCGGAACGGAGCACATCATTATTCTTTGCGCGTCTATTACGAGGACACCGATGCGGCGGGTGTCGTCTACCATGCCAGCTATCTGCGCTTCGCTGAACGCGCCCGCACCGAGGCGTTACGCGACCTTGGGGTGCCGCACCAGGAAATGGCATTACAGCATGGACTTATGTTCATGGTGCGGCGCATCAAAGTGGACTATCTGGGTTCCGCATTGCTCGACGATTCGCTCTGTGTGATCACGATGCCGTCGACGATTCGCGCCGCTTCCGTGGAGCTTAACCAGCGTGTAGTGCGTAATACCGCGTCGGAACGAACCTTGGTCGAACTGGACATATGGCTGGCCTGTATAAGGCTAGCAGGTCAGCGTCCGGCGCGGCTGCCAGCGCGGTGGCGTGATGCCCTGAACGATATGGTTCAACACGCCCCCGCGGGGGCCCGAGGTAAGAGGTAGACGGTGAACCCAGCGGTTGAAGCGGCGAGTCTGGGGGCGGCGGGGGATCTGACGATCTGGAGCCTGTTCATCCAGGCGGACATCGTCGTCAAATTGGTGATGATCGCCCTGCTGCTGGCATCCGTCTGGGTCTGGGCGATCGTGTTCGAGAAGATCACCAGCCTGCGGCGCGTGAACCGCGCGGCCGACGGTTTCGAGGACCGATTCTGGTCCGGCGGCAGCCTCGATGAGCTCTACGAGCAGGAAGGAGCCAAGCCCGCGCATCCGATGGCGGCCGTGTTCAGCGCTGCGATGTCGGAGTGGCGCCGCAGCGCCGCCCGCGCCGCTGGGGCCGATGTCGCGCTCAGCGGCGTGCGCGACCGCGTCGAGCGCTCGATGACCGTCACCATCCAGCGCGAGATGGAGGGGCTGGAGCGGTGGATGATCTTCCTGGCCTCGGTTGGCTCAACCGCGCCGTTCATCGGCCTGTTCGGCACCGTGTGGGGGATCATGCACAGCTTCGCCGCCATCGCCGCACAGCACAACACCAACCTCGCCGTGGTGGCGCCGGGCATCGCGGAGGCGCTGTTCGCGACCGCGATCGGCTTGGTGGCGGCGATCCCCGCCGTGCTCGCCTACAACAAGATCAGCACTGACCTCGCGCGGTTTGCGGCGCGGCTGGAAGGGTTCGGCACCGAGTTCGGCGCCATCCTCTCGCGCCAGGGCGAGGAGCACGCCTGAGATGGCCTTCCGGTTCGGCAAGCCGCGCGGGCGCTACCGGCCGCTGTCGGAAATCAACGTCACGCCGCTGGTCGACGTGATGCTGGTGCTGCTGATCATCTTCATGGTGACAGCGCCGCTGATGACGACCTCGGTGAACATCGACCTGCCGAAGGTGGCGGCGACGCCAATCAGCCAGGACAGCGAGCCCCTTCGGGTGCAGGTCGATTCGCAAGGCGCGGTCTATTTGCAGGACACGCCGACCGCCCTGCCGGAGCTCGTCGCCAAGCTCCAGGCCATCGCCCAGAACCAGAAGGACCGGCGCATTTTCGTGCGCGGGGACAAGGCCAATTCCTATGGCCGCATGCTGGAGGTGATGGCGACGATCATCCAGGGCGGCTTCACCAAGGTGTCACTGCTGACCGACCCCAGCGTCCCGATCGCCAGTCCGCAGCCTTCAGGCACTGCCCCAAGCTCCCCTGGCGCCGTACCCAGCCCCGCCGGCAGCGGCACCTCGGCTCCGCCTGCCGGAGCCACGTCGGGCGCGGCCGCGCCAGGCGTCACCATCCCCTCGGCGACCACGCCGCCGCGGCCGATGCCGGGGCCGAAGCCGACGGGCCGCGGTTGAGCCCGGTGCGGCGCGCGTGGCCCTCCACAAACAGAAACCATGACTCCAAATCTCAAGCGCGGCGCAGCGATTTCGGCCGTCGTCCACGCAGCCGTGGCGGCGCTTCTGCTGCTCGGCTTTGGCGCACCGTCGCCGAAAGAGCTGCCGCCGCAGATGGAAGTGGAACTTGCCACTGCAACGGGCACGCAGACTGCGGAGCCGACCAAGGCAGACATGCCTGGACCTCTTCCTGCCGCGCAATCGTTGCCCGAGCCGGCGCCTTTCCCGAACCAAACGGTCGAGGCTCCTCCGCCCCCACCTCCGCCCCCGCCGCCTCCTCCTCCCGCCTCACAGGTCGCCCTGGCGACTCCGGCTGCGCAGCCGCCCCCACCCGAACCGTCACCGTCGCCGCTGCCACCACCACCGCCCACCCCGCCATTGCCGCCCTTGACAGCGCAGCCAACGCCGCCCTTGCCGTTGCCCCCGCCGCCGGTGCCGCCTCCGCCGGCGACGCCCAGCACCACGAACCAGCCCAATCCCACGAAGAATTCGGCGCCCGAAAGCCGGGAGCTCGAGGCGACGCTGGAGAAACTGCGGGCCTTGCAGCGGCAGACTCAGCCACCGAAGGCGCGCCCCAACCCACCCCGCGGCGGCGCCCCGACACCTGCCGGGAATCCACACGGCGATATCACTGCTACGCTGACGGCGGAACAGCGCGGTGCTATCGGCGACCGGGTCCGCGAATGCTGGACCAAGGATGCCGGCGCCTCCGGCATAGACAAGATGCAGGTGCTGGTAACTGCCACGATCGACCCGGCCGATGGCACCGCGCGTGATGTCGAGCCAGCCGATTCAGAACGCTCGCGCATTGCAGGCGATCCGCTCTTGCGCGCCTTCTTCGAACGCGCCCGGCGCGCGATTCTCGATCCGCGCTGTGGTAACAATCTCGTTCCAAAGGACAAGCTTGTCGAGGACGGCGTTCCAAACAGGCTGACTTTTCGCTTCAGTCCATGAGGATAGCGGGGATGTTTCGCATGGAAGATGTTATCCTGAGGGAGTCACTTGTACCTGCCGCTCAGTTGCGCCGCCGGATGCTGTTGGCAGCGTCCGCAGCGCTGGCCGCGGCACCAATGGCCGTTCGTGCACAGACGAAGGCGCCTGCGGCCGCATCACCGCCAGCGCCGAGCGGCGGAGGCCAGAGCGCCGTTATCGATGTCGATCGCGCTCGTACTGAACCGATCCCGATCGCCGTGCCGAACCTCGGCAGCGACCCTCTCGGGCGGGAAATCGCCGGGGTCATTACGCGAAATCTGGGCGGTTGCGGCCTGTTCCGTCCGATCGATCCGGCCGCGTTCATCAACGACCCGATGGCGGGGGATGTGCCCAACTTCCAGAACTGGAAGGTGATTGGCGCGCAGGCGCTGGTGACGGGCAAAGTGGAAAGCCAGGGCGGCGACAAGGTGCGCGTGGAGTTCCGGCTCTGGGACGTCCTCCCGCGCTCGCAGATCCAGGGCACGGCCTACACGACGACTACGGCCAACTGGCGGCGCATCGCCCACATCATCAGCGACGTGATCTACGAGCGCTTGCTAGGGGAGAAGGGCTACTTCGACACCCGCGTCGTCTACGTCGCCGCGAGCGGACCACGCGACCGGCGGACCAAACGGCTGGCGATCATGGATCAGGACGGCGAGAACAACCGTTTCCTGACCGACGGCGGTTTCCTGGCACTGACACCGCGCTTCCACCCGACCCTCGACCAAATCGCCTTCATGAGTTTCGTCGACAACCGGCCCCGGGTCTATTTGTTCGACCTGGGCAGTGGCCGGCAGAAACTGCTTGGCACCTTCCCGGGAATGACGCTCTCCCCGCGCTTCAGCCCCGACGGCAGCAGCGTCATTCTGGCCGAAACGACCACGGGGGGGTCGGACATCTTCCTGATCGGGTTGAACGGGGGCGGCAGCAAGCGGCTGACCGACTCGGGGTCCATCAACGTGTCCCCTTCTTTCAGTCCGGACGGAACGCAGATAGTCTTCAACTCCGACCGCGATGGCGACCAGCAGCTTTATGTAATGAACGCGGACGGATCGGGCGTCAGGCGGATCAGTTGGGGGACCGGCCAGCGCTACGGTGATCCTGTATGGTCGCCGCGGGGCGACCTGATTGCGTTCACCCGGTTCAATCCGGGGACCTTCGCGATCGGCGTCATGCGGCCGGATGGCTCAGGCGAACGGATCCTCTCGGAAAGCTGGTTCTGTGAAGGGCCGACCTTCTGCCCGAACGGCCGGGTGATCATGTTCTGGCGCGAAACGCCGGCGCGGGACAACCGCGGCACCGGGCATTCGGCGCGCCTGGTCTCCATCGACATCATCGGCTTCAACGAGCGGGCCATAACCACGCCAACGGATGCGTCCGACCCCGCCTGGTCACCGTTGCTGACATAAAATAACGGCCGATCGGTCACATTTGGCGGCGAATCGGTCGCCGCATGGAAGATATGAGGCCTTGGCGCCACACGACTTATTGACCGGTCTCGTTTTGACTTGTTAAGGCATTACTTGTTATCGCGCGAGCGGCGCCCCCGGGTTGCGCCGTTCCGCGGTGTCTGATCTGTTCGAGGAACGTTCGCCCGACAAGGCACAAACCGCTGCTGCTCACCACCTACCAGGGACGTAATCACATGAACGCAAAAATTCTGGGTTCTCTCGCCGTCGTGGCGCTGCTGGCGGCGTGCTCCAGCAACCAGCCGGCCGCTACGGGCGCGCCGGCCGCTCCGACCAGTGTCGGTATCGTGCCGGGTAGCCAGGAAGACCTGGTCGCCAATGTTGGTGACCGCATCTACTTCGACTACGACCGCTCGAACGTCCGCGGCACCGGCCCGCGCACAGCCAACAACATGGCGACGCTCGACAAGCAGGCCGCTTGGCTCCAGAAGTACCCGCAAAACAACGTACAGATCGCCGGCAACTGCGACGAGCGCGGCACGGAAGAATACAACTTGGCCCTCGGCCAGCGCCGCGCCGACGCTGACGCCGCCTATCTGAAGGCGCATGGCGTCGCAGCCGGCCGCATCACCACCATCAGCTATGGTAAGGACCGCCCAGTTGCGCTTGGTTCGAATGAAGACGCGTGGTCGCAGAACCGCAACGCGACCACCTCGGTGCGGTAAGGTAGAACATCTGGCGAGCCGGCTCTACGGCCGCCAGATTTCGGATCGCAGAGATCGGCGGCCGCCGTGCCGCCGGTCTCTTTTTTGACTACTTTTTCTGACTTTCGCATCGCCTTGATTTGCCCACACTCTTCCGCCAAACGGCGGTGGGCGGCGGAAGGCAGGAGGCGGCGAATGAGGCTCGTGCTGGCGGGAGTGCTGGCGGCACTGGTCGTTTTTGGCGCCCCACGGGTCCAAGCGCAGGTCGACAGCCGCGAAGGCATTGCGCTGCAGAACCAGATTCTCGAACTCCGCCATCAGTTGCAGGTCCTCCGTGACCAGCTGGTCACCGGCGGCGGATCTGCGCTGGGCGGTGCGCGCCAATATCCGCCACCCGCTCCAGCGTACCCGTCGCCGAGTGGGACCGCCGCCGATGTCGTATCCCAACTCCTGGAACGCGTGAGCCGACTCGAGGATGAGATGCGGTCACTGCGTGGCCGCATCGACGAGATTGGCAACACAATGCAGCGGCAAAACGCCGACCTCGCCAAACAAATTCAGGACCTGAACTTCAAACTGGAGAACCCGCCGTCTCCGGGCAAGACAGCGGCCGTGCCGAATGGCCCATCTTCGGCTAAGACCACAGCCGCGGCTCCCGCGCCGTCCCCCGCTGGACCGGCAGCATCGGGGCCGAAACGGCGCCCGGCCGAGCTAGCACTGCAAGAGGGTAACGCCGCCCTCGCCCGCCGCGACTATACAGGCGCCGAAAGTGCCGCGCGCGAGGTGCTCGCGGGTCCCAGAAGCCCTCGCGACAACGACGCGAAGTTCCTGCTCGCGCGAGCTCTAGCCGGCAAGCGCGATTACGCCAATGCCGCGGTCGCCTACGACGACTCCTATAAGGCAGCGCGAACAGGTCCGCGTGCCCAGGACTCGCTGCTCGGTCTCGCGGAGTCATTGGGGACGCTTGGCGAGAAGCGAGCGGCGTGCGCGACGCTCGACCAGCTCAAGGCCGAGTTCCCGAACCCGCGCCCTGATCTTCGCGACCAGATCAGCGCCACACGCCAACAGGCTGCGTGCCGTTGATGTGACCCCTCCTCAGGCCGCCAGACCCATTGGCGCCACAGAATTCCAGGCGCTCATGGAGCCTTTGGGCCCGTTCGAGCCCGCGCCGCACGTCGCGTTGGCGGTTTCGGGCGGCGCCGACAGCATGGCGCTCGCCGTTCTGGCTGCGGATTGGGCGCGCGCGCGGGGGGGTCGGGTGACGGCGCTGGTCGCTGACCATGGGCTCCGCTCGGTATCGAGCGACGAAGCAGCCGTGACCATTGAGCGGTTGCGGCAGCGTGCCGTTCCCGCGCGCTGTCTGACGATCAGCGGCCTTAGGCGTGGGCCTGCGCTGGCCGAGCGCGCCCGGCAGGCAAGGTATGCGATGCTGCAGCAGTACTGTGCCGCGACCGGCATTCTGCATCTGCTGCTCGGCCATCATGCCGCTGACCAGGCCGAGACGCAGGCGATGCGCATGCTCGGTGGAAGCGGAGCCGCGGGATTGGCGGGCATGGCTGCCGTCGTTGAAAGTCCTGCAGTCCGCTTGGTGCGGCCGTTGTTGAGCATTCCCCCTGGGCGACTCCGGGCGACCTTGCGGGCCAGCGGCGTTCCGTGGGTCGAAGATCCGTCGAACGCCGATCTGACCTGGCTTCGGGCGCGGTTGCGCGCCGAACGGGCAGACCTCGGCGGTGAGGGGGAGGACATCAGTGACGCAGTCGCGGCCGCCGCTTGCAGCGGCGCGGCGCGGCGGTCTGCGGAGTGCGCTATTGCCGCCGAACTGGCGGCGCATGCCACCATCCAGCCTGAGGGTTACGCAACCCTTGCGTCGCCGCTTTCACCGCCAGCACTAGCAGTACTGTTGGGGACGATCGGCGCCTCGGTCCATGCACCCTCCAGGCGCCAGGTCGAACCCCTCGCCGCCGCGCTTCGGCCTGCGACCTTGGGCGGGGTGAGGATTCTTAAGGCATCGAACCGCCTGGTGCCTGATCCTTGGCTTCTGGCCCGCGAGGCATCTGCCCTCAGCCCACCTGTACCGGCGCGCCCGGGTACGGTCTGGGATCGCCGCTTCCGGCTCGTCTCGAATGCGGATCTTCCCTGCGGTGCGACACTGGGGGCGCTCGGCGCGGACGCCGCCAGGCTGCGGCACCTTTCACGCCTTCCGGTACCGGTGCTGCACACGCTTCCGGCATTGCGGGTCAACGGAAATCTGTTCGCCGTTCCGCATTTACGTTATTGTACGGCCGGCCGGTCCTTTCCCCCTCTGGTGATGAATTGTGCTCCAGTGCCTGCGGCCAGCGCGCCATTCAGACCGTCAGCAGGGGGACGCTGCTGCAATGAGCCTGGCTATCGGAAGCCAGACGCGGATTAGGGATGCGAAAGCTGCTCAAAGTTCCTATGTTGTGCGGGCAACTGGCCGCCGGTTGAAGACTGGCCTGGGACATACATGAGCAATTTCGGTCGCAACCTTGCCTTATGGGTCATCATCGCACTGCTTCTGGTAGTGCTTTTCAACCTTTTCCAACCGAGCAGCGGCCGCAACTCCGCCTCGCAGATCGCCTATTCCGATTTTATCTCGGAAGTGCAGGGCGGGCGCGTGCGGGACGTCGTGATCCAGGGCCGCGTCGTATCCGGGCAACTTACCGACGGCCGCACCTTCCAAACCTACACGCCGGAAGACCCGACGCTCGTCCAGAAGCTCACCGACAAGGGCGTGCGCGTCATTGCCAAGCCCGAGGAAAGCGACGTCAACCCGCTGCTGCACTACGTGCTCTCCTGGTTCCCGATGTTGCTGCTGATCGGCGTCTGGGTGTTCTTCATGCGCCAGATGCAGTCTGGAGGCGGGCGCGCAATGGGCTTCGGAAAGTCGCGCGCCCGACTCCTGACCGAAAAGCAGGGCCGGGTGACGTTCGATGACGTCGCCGGGATCGACGAGGCCAAGTCCGAGCTGCAGGAAATCGTGGAGTTCCTCAAAGACCCGCAGAAATTCCAACGCCTCGGCGGAAAAATTCCCAAAGGCGTCCTCCTTGTGGGCCCGCCCGGAACCGGCAAGACGTTGCTCGCCCGGGCCATCGCCGGCGAGGCCAACGTGCCGTTCTTCACGATCTCCGGGTCCGACTTTGTCGAGATGTTTGTCGGCGTCGGCGCCAGCCGCGTGCGCGATATGTTCGAGCAGGGCAAGAAGAATGCCCCTTGCATCATTTTCATCGACGAAATCGACGCAGTCGGGCGTCATCGCGGCGCAGGTCTCGGCGGCGGCAACGACGAGCGCGAACAGACATTAAACCAAATGCTGGTCGAGATGGATGGCTTTGAAAGTAACGAAGGCGTCATTCTGATCGCCGCCACCAACCGTCCCGATGTGCTCGATCCTGCGCTGCTGCGTCCCGGCCGCTTCGACAGGCAAGTCGTCGTGCCAAATCCGGACGTGAACGGGCGTGAAAAAATTCTCCGCGTGCACATGCGCAAGGTCCCCCTCGCGAGTGACGTCGACCCAAAGATCATCGCCCGTGGCACCCCCGGCTTCTCCGGCGCCGACCTCGCTAATCTGGTGAACGAGGCCGCGCTGCTGGCGGCCCGCATCGGCAAACGAGTTGTCGCCATGGCCGAGTTCGAACACGCCAAGGACAAGGTGCTGATGGGCACCGAGCGCCGCTCGCTGGTAATGAGCGATGCCGAGAAGAAAATGACCGCGTATCATGAGGCTGGCCACGCACTTTGCGCCATCCACGAGTCGGAATGCGACCCTGTGCACAAGGCGACCATCATTCCGAGAGGGCGGGCGCTTGGGCTGGTGATGAGCCTCCCGGAGGGTGACCGCTATTCGAAGAGCAAATCCAAACTGTTGGCCGAACTGACGATGGCAATGGGTGGCCGCGCTGCCGAGGAATTGATCTTCGGCGCCGACAAGGTTTCCAACGGCGCTGCCGGGGACATTAAGATGGCAACTGACCAAGCCCGCCGCATGGTGACCGAGTGGGGCATGAGCGACAAGCTCGGCATGATCGCGTACGGCGACAACAGCCAGGAAGTGTTCCTCGGCCATTCCGTCACCCAAAACAAGAACGTCTCCGAGGTCACCGCCCGCGAGATTGACGCCGAGATCAAGGAGATTATCGACGCCGCGTATGCGCGTGCCAAGCGGCTTCTAACTGAAGACATGGACGGGCTGCACGCCCTTGCCCGTGGCTTGCTCGAGCATGAGACGCTATCAGGGGACGAGATCCGCCAGGTCCTGCGCGGCGAGCCGGTGATCAAAAAAGTGGTCGACGAGCCAATGCCCGAGAGCCGCCGCGCCTCCGTGCCTTCCGCCGGCCGTCCGGCCCCACCAACCTCGAGTTCCAGCCCCGCCCCCGCCCCGCAGCCCGGATAGAGTGACTGCCGCAGAAGATCCCTCGTTCGGGCGGAAGTCGACGTCTACTCCCGGCGCACCCGTTTTCGCCGAACCGCTGGCGATAAGCGATGGTCCAGCCGCTGCCGATGCGATTGCGGCCGGTCTCGCGCTACCCCTTTGTGGCGGTCCCCTCGCCTTCTCCCTTGTTCGCCTCATCCCTGAAAACCGCATCGTCACCATCGACGGCATTCCGTCGGGATATTCCACACTGTTAGCTTCGCTCACCCGCCCTCGGCCCAACTGGTGCCAACTAGCCGGCAGCCCTCCCCTGGTGATGGGCGTGCTAAACGTGACACCCGACAGCTTTTCCGACGCTGGCGCCTACATGGACACTCGCTGTGCAATCGATGCTGGCATCGCCATGTCGGCGGCCGGTGCCGACCTGATTGACGTCGGCGGCGAGAGCGCACGGCCGGGAGCGCACCCGACGCCGCCGGACCAAGAATGTGCTCGGGTTCTGCCGGTCATCCACGCGCTTTCCGAGCTGGGCATCCCGGTCTCCGTCGACACCCGCAACGCCACTACTATGGGCGCCGCCCTCGACGCCGGTGCTCGCATCGTGAACGATATCTCTGCCCTCACGCACGACCCGGCCGCCGCCGGAATCGTTGCCGCCCGCGGGGCGCCGGTAGTGCTGATGCACATGCGGCACAATCCAGCAACCATGACGGCACTGGCACATTACGAAGATGTCGTGCTTGAGGTAGCAACCGAACTCGCGGCGCGGGTAGCGGCTGCCGAGGCCGCCGGCATAGCGCGCGAGCGCATCGCCATCGACCCTGGGGTCGGCTTCGCGAAGACCCCCGGACATAACATGCAGTTGTTGCCCCACCTCAGCGTTCTCCTGAGCATGGGTCTGCCACTCGTCGCCGGCGTCTCCCGCAAACGTTTCATCGGCGTGTTGTCCGGGGAGAAGGCCGCCGGACGACGCGGTGCCGGATCGATTGCCGCGGGGCTGCATGCCGTCCTGCATGGGGCGTCAATGCTGCGTGTGCACGACGTCGCCGAGACCGTACAGGCGGTTCGGGTATGGCGCGCACTCGTGGCTGCGCGCTAAAATTGTGAGCTATCTCACATCGTTCCTCAACAAAACGGATTAAGGCTCGCCCTCGCAATGAACGCTCCATCGCGACGACTGTTTGGCACCGACGGTATCCGTGGCACCGCCAATACGGACCCGATGACGGCCGGGACCGCGCTTCGGCTGGGGCAGGTCGCTGGGCTAATGTTCACTCGCGGCGAACATCGTCACCGCGTGGTAATCGGCAAGGACACGCGGCTGTCTGGGTACATGATCATGCCGGCTCTCACCGCAGGCTTCATCGGCGCCGGCATGGACGTTGTACTGATCGATCCGTTGCCCACGCCCGCCATCGCCATGCTGACTCGCAACCTGCGCGCCGACCTGGGCGTGATGATCTCGGCTTCGCACAACAGCTACGAGGACAACGGCATCAAGCTGTTCGGCCCTGACGGATTTAAGCTCTCTGACGAGAAGGAAGCCGAGATCGAGGCGATGATGGACAATTCTAATCTTCCGGAACTGCTGGCCAAGCCCGACAAGCTTGGCCGCGCATCGCGCCTCGAGGATGCCGGCGGCCGTTACATCGAAGCCGCGAAGTCGACATTCCCGCGTGGGCTGCGGCTCGACGGGCTGAAAATCGTGGTCGATTGCGCTAACGGTGCGGCCTACCGCGTGGCCCCAGCCGTACTCTGGGAACTGGGCGCTGACGTTGTGCGCGTCGGAGTCGAGCCCGATGGGTTCAACATCAACCGAGGCTGTGGCTCTACAGTCCCCCAGTTTCTTCGCAACGAAGTGCGGCGCCATGGCGCTCACATCGGCCTTGCGCTCGATGGCGATGCGGACCGGTTGATCATCTCCGACGAGCGCGGCAGCCTCGTTGATGGCGATCAGATTCTCGCTCTCATAGCGCGTTCCTGGAGTGCGGTCGGCCGCTTGCAGGGCGCCGGCGTAGTCGCCACGCTGATGTCGAACCTCGGGCTTGAACGTTTCCTGAAAGGCCTCGATCTCGCCTTACACCGCACCGCGGTCGGCGATCGGTATGTCGTGGAAAAAATGCGCGCCGGAGGCTTCAACGTCGGCGGTGAGCAGTCGGGCCACATGATTCTGACCGACTACGCGACCACCGGGGACGGCATTCTTGCCGCCCTGCAGGTATTGGCCGTGCTCGTGGAGGAAGGTCGCCCCACCAGCGAGGTTTGCCGCCTTTTTGCCCCGTTGCCACAAACGATGAAGAGCGTCCCTTTCAATGGTAAGTGGCCGATGGACGCACCGCCCGTGAAGGCAGCGATCGCCGACGCCGAGGCCGCATTGAACGGCAGCGGCCGCCTGCTGATCCGCAAGAGCGGCACCGAGCCGGTGATCCGCGTTATGGCCGAAGGCGAGGATGCCGGGCAGATCGCTCGCATTGTCGATGGCCTCTGCGCAGAGATCGTGGCAGCCACTCACTAACCTAATGAAGAGTCGCATGCATGTTGCCATCGGTTCTGGCGTTGGCGCGACCATCTAGACCTCACCGCCCTTAGCAGCGTTGGGCGTGCTCACAAGTGTGCTGACAGTGGCCCTTTGACGGGTAACATGCTTGACTTGCCGGCAAATGTACTTAGCAACGCGGCCTCACGAATGGTGGGGGGAGCCGGTGCTGGCGCGACGGGGCGCCGTAGAGCTGATGCATCGCCCCGATCTCAAAGCGCGCATCCGCCTGCACTGAAATGGCAGTTTTCGTACGCAAGGGGTTATTGCGCGCACTGGCGGTTGGCGGTAGTTGCCCAGGCCGCTGCTCCTGAATCAGCGATGGCTGTGATCACCCCGCGGGCGCAGAGACGAGCGGCGGCACCGAGCGACTCTGTGTCTTCCAACGCCGATATCGCAGGAACCGCCAAGCCGCCCTCGCCGACAAGTCCGATAGGCGCCCGCGCGGAGGTAGGCCAACAGCCTTGAAGATCATGCCTATGCCGCGTTCGATGTGGCGGAAACGATAGACAGACATGGCCCCACCCATGTAAGCGGCAAGGCAGCGTTTGTGGTCATAGGCGACGTCATCGACTTCATTGGCGCAGTGGTAGGCGAAGGCCAGTTCGTCGTCCTCGCTTTCTGTGATGCGGCCGGCGGCAATGCGCATGCGCTGCAGCATGCCGATGCGCTCGCGGCTCAGGTAGCGCTTCATGTGGTCGTAAAACAGCTTGAAGTGGCGGAATTCGTCAGCAGCGATCAGCCGGCAGATTTGCTGCAGCACCGGCTCCCGCGTCGCTTCCGCTAGCGCCGTGTAGTAGCTGGAGGTGCCGGTCTCCACCATGCAGCGCGCGATCAGTTCCCCGGTGCGCGAACCACGGATAGACGCGGTTGCTTCGAGGGGGAGTTTAAAGCCCGCCTTATAGCGAGCGAACGCTGCCTCGTAGTCCCATGCGGGGTCGGCCAGCATCGCCCATTTTCCAAGCGCGTCGCCGTGCTGCACCTCTTCAACGCTCCAGTAGTCTGCTGCTCGGCGAAAGTCGGGATCATCATGAAAAACGTTGTTGAGATAAATGGCGTAGTCGGTGCCATTGCGCTCGACCATTGCCGCTGCCTTGACTAGTGGCACGGTGGCTGGTTCAACGCTGCCGCTGTCGAACCGGCCCCAGGACACCTCCTCGATGCGCCAATGCTTCACGGGCGCCACTCCCGATTTCGCCGCAGGCACAATTATCGCCTGCCCATTAGGCATGACAAGAACGCGAATCGCGCTTCACTAGCTTCAATAGGGCGCGAGTAGAGTTGCCACTCCGGGCTTCCTGGGGACAAACTGCCCCTGGTGCCACAATCCGGTATTGCGAGAGCCGGTTTCCTGCGTTTCCATGCAAAAACCTAGGACCGAGGAGGACCAGAAGCGGCGGCCGTCCAGCTCGACCTCAACGGTTTGCTACGCGGCAGCGGCAGCCGCCTGGATTATGGCTCGGGCCGAGAGCATGCGATCCATGGCGGCCTCGACCGCGGGAACGTCGTCCTTGTCCGCCGCGTCGTATTCCGCCTGTGCAGCCGCCAGCCGCCGCTCGCCCTCAACAAGAGAAAGCTGGTTTAGCGCAAATGCCTCGTCCGCCAGCACGGTGATGCGCTCTGGGGTCACTTCGGCGAATCCGCCAGTAACAAACAAACGCTCCGTCACCTGACCGTTCTCGTGAAGGGATACCATTCCGCCGCGCAGCAACAGTATCGTCGGCGCGTGGCCTGGTAGTGCGCCCAGATCTCCCTCAGAACCCGGAATCACCACCATGTCGACTTGGCGCGACACCAGCAGTTTTTCCGGGCTCACGATCTCGAGGCTGATTGGCATTTCCCGCTCCTACGCGGTTGCCATACGGGCTTCGGATTTCTTCACCGCATCGTCGATCGTGCCGACCATATAGAAGTCCTGCTCGGAAAGATGATCATATTTTCCTTCGCAAACGGCCTTGAAGCTGCGGACCGTATCGGACAGCGGCACGAACACGCCGGGGAAACCGGTAAATACCTCCGCCACATGGAACGGTTGCGATAGGAAGCGCTGAATCTTCCGCGCCCGCGCAACGACAAGCTTGTCCTCTTCCGACAATTCGTCCATGCCCAGGATCGCAATAATGTCTTGGAGCGACTTGTAGGTCTGCAGGATTCGCTGTACCTCGCGCGCCACATGGTAGTGCTCCTCGCCCACAATGCGCGGATCGAGCGACCGTGACGTTGAATCAAGCGGATCGACCGCGGGGTAGATCCCAAGCTCCGCGATCTGCCGCGACAGCACAGTCGTCGCATCCAAGTGGGCGAAAGAGGTCGCCGGCGCCGGGTCCGTCAGGTCGTCTGCTGGCACGTAGATCGCCTGAACCGAGGTGATCGAGCCCTTCTTCGTCGAGGTGATGCGTTCTTGCAGCGCGCCCATATCTGTGGCGAGCGTCGGCTGATAGCCTACTGCTGAAGGGATGCGCCCGAGGAGCGCCGACACTTCCGCGCCCGCCTGTGTGAAGCGGAAGATATTGTCAACAAAGAACAGGACGTCCTGCCCTTCTTCGTCGCGGAAATATTCGGCGACGGTGAGGCCGGAGAGGCCGACACGCGCGCGCGCCCCTGGGGGCTCGTTCATCTGCCCATACACGAGTGCGACCTTGGAGCCATCGGTCGAGCCTCCTTCCCCCAGTTTGATCACACCGGCGTCGATCATCTCGTGGTAGAGGTCGTTGCCCTCGCGCGTGCGCTCCCCGACACCGGCAAACACGGACACGCCGCCGTGCGCCTTGGCGATGTTATTGATCAGCTCCTGAATGATGACGGTCTTACCGACGCCGGCTCCGCCAAAAAGTCCGACCTTACCGCCCTTCAGGTATGGCGCCAGCAGATCGATGACCTTGATGCCGGTGACGAGAATTTCCGCATTCGTCGCCTGTTCGTCGAAAGCCGGCGCCTCGCGATGGATTGGATAGCGCATCTTCGTGCTGATCGCGCCGCGCTCGTCGATCGGCTGGCCTATCACGTTCAGGATTCGTCCAAGCGTCTCCGGACCGACCGGCATCGTGATTGCTTCGCCGGTGTCCACCACTTCTTGTCCGCGCACCAGCCCGTCGGTGGAGTCCATGGCGATGCAGCGCAGCGTGCGCTCGCCGAGTTCCTGCGCGACCTCGAGCACCAGCGTCTGATCCCTTATCCTCGTGTGCAGCGCGGTCATGATAAACGGCAGGTCACCTTCGAACTGCACGTCGACGACGGCGCCCATCACCTGCGTCACGCGCCCGACATTGTTTTTCGCCATCAGCGTACTCCTGCTTTTTGCGTCGGGACCATCAGACGGCTTCGGCGCCAGAAATGATCTCGATCAGTTCTTTTGTGATATTCGCCTGGCGCGCGCGGTTGTAGTTCAGTGTTAGCCGCTTGATCATTTCGCCTGCGTTGCGGGTTGCGCTATCCATCGCAGTCATCTGCGCGCCGTAAAAGCCTGCGGAGCTCTCCAAAACCGCACGGTATATCTGGATCGCAATGTTCTGTGGCAGCAGGCGGTTCAGGAGCGTTTCCTCATCCGGCTCGAACTCGTAGATGGCCTTGTTCGCGGCGGGCGCGCCGTCCTTCACTTCTGGCGTGGGTGCCGGGATCAGCCGCATCTCCGTTGGGATCTGCGATATAACCGAATGGAAACGGTTGTAGACGATGGTGCACACATCGAACTCGCCGTCATTCGCCATGCTGACGATGCGCTGTGCCAGCTCGGTGGCATCGCTGAAAGCGACGGATTTTTTGTTGGCGTAGCTGACGCCGTCGATCAGCCGGCTGCTGAGTTCGCGGCGCAGGTAGTCACGCCCTTTGCGGCCGACAGTAAGAATCTTTACCGTTTTTCCATCGCTCTCCAAACGCCGGGCGATCCCGCGCGTGAGGCGACCGACGTTGGAATTGAACGCCCCGGCCAGGCCGCGATCGCCGGTCACAGGGATCAGCAGGTGCACCAGCTCGCGGCCGGTGCCAACCAGCAGGCGGGGCGCGTTTGGCGTGCCGGCGATGCTGGTGGCGAGCGACACGAGCATGCGCTCCATGCGTTCGGCGTAGGGACGCGCCGCTTCCGCCTGAGTCTGCGCGCGCCGCAGCTTCGAGGCCGCCACCATCTTCATGGCGCTCGTAATCTTCTGCGTCGAGCGTACTGTGTTGATGCGGACTCTGAGCGGCTTCAGGCTGGGCATCGCGATAACCCGATGTCGATTTCGTCGTAGCGGCTATCCCTCATCCCAATTCTACCCGTGGGGCGGGGATGCTGGCGGCCGGGAAGACGCTTAGCGACGCTCACGCGAACGCTTTCGCGAAGCCGTCGAGGAAAGCGACCAGCTTCTTCTCGGTCTCCGGCTTGATTTCCTTCTCGTCGCGGATCGCGTTGAGAATTCCGGGCTCACGCGCCCGCAACTCCGACAGCATCTGCGATTCGAAGCGGCCCACGCGGCCAGCCTCGATACCGTCGAGATAGCCGCGCACACCGGCAAAAATGGCGACGACCTGCTCTTCCACCGGCACCGGGCTGAATTGTGGTTGCTTCAGAAGCTCGGTGAGCCGCGCGCCGCGCGCCAGCAGCTTCTGAGTTGAGGCGTCCAGGTCCGACGCAAACTGCGCGAAAGCCGCCATCTCGCGGTACTGCGCAAGCTCGAGCTTGATGCGCCCCGCCACCTGCTTCATCGCCCGCACCTGCGCGGCGGAGCCCACGCGCGAGACGCTGATCCCGACGTTCACTGCGGGACGGATGCCGCGGAAGAATAGTTCCGTCTCAAGGAAAATCTGGCCGTCAGTGATGGAAATGACGTTGGTCGGGATGTAGGCAGACACGTCACCCGCCTGCGTTTCGATCACTGGCAGTGCGGTCAGGCTGCCGGAGCCCCGCGCGTCCGACATCTTTGCTGCGCGCTCCAAGAGGCGCGAGTGCAAGTAGAACACATCGCCCGGATACGCCTCGCGTCCCGGTGGGCGCCGCAGCAGGAGCGACATCTGCCGGTAGGCAACCGCCTGCTTCGAGAGATCGTCGTAGAATATGACGGCGTGCATGCCATTGTCGCGGAAATACTCGCCCATCGCGCAGCCGGCGTAGGGTGCCAGGAACTGCATCGGCGCCGGATCGGAGGCTGTCGCGGCGACGACGATGGAGTAGTCCATCGCGCCGTTTTCCTCGAGGGTGCGTACGAGTTGCGCGACCGTGGAGCGTTTCTGCCCGACTGCGACGTAGATGCAGTAGAGTTTCGCCTTCTCGTCGCTGCCCGAGTTCACCTTCTTCTGGTTGATGATCGTGTCGATGATCACCGCGGTCTTGCCGGTCTGGCGGTCGCCGATGATCAGCTCGCGCTGGCCACGGCCGATCGGGATCAGCGCGTCGATTGCCTTGATGCCGGTCTGGACGGGCTCGTGCACCGAGCGGCGCGGAATGATGCCGGGCGCCTTCACCTCAACGAGCTGACGTTCGCCCTCGATGGGGCCCTTACCATCGAGCGGGCTGCCGAGCGCGTCGACGACGCGGCCGAGGAGGTTCTTGCCTACCGGCACGTCTACGATGCGGCTGGTGCGGGCGACCGTGTCGCCTTCGCGGATGCCGCGGTCGTCGCCGAACACGACGACACCTACATTGTCGGTTTCGAGGTTCAGCACCATGCCCAGCAGGCCGGCCGAGGAGAACTCCACCAGCTCGCCGGACATGACGTTCTGCAAGCCAAACACGCGGGCGATGCCGTCGCCCACGCTAAGCACTTGGCCGGTTTCAGCGACATTGACCTCGGTGTCAAAAGAAGCGATCTGTTTCTTCAGTATCTCCGAGATCTCGGCCGGGCGGATCTCCATATCAGGCGGCTCCCTTCATGGCGTACTGCAGGCGCTGGAGGCGGGATTTGAGGCTGCTATCGAAGAGCCTGGCACCGATTTTAACGACCAGGCCGCCGAGCAGCGATGGATCGATTTCTTTCACGATGTTGACGTTGCCATAGCCCGATTGGATCAGGCGGGCGCGCAATGCCTGTTCCTGGACATCGGTCAGCGGACGCGCCGTGGAGACTTCGGCCACCACCACGCCACGCTTCTCGGCGACGAAGGCGATGAACGCGCCGACGATCAGGCGCAGGGCACTCAGGCGGCGGTTCGCGACGACGACGGAAACGAAGTCCTGCACCATCTTGCCGAAGCCGTTGGCAGAAAGCACGGCGCGCATCGCTTTCTGCGATGTGTTGACGTCGATGAGGGGGCTGCCGAGTAGGCGCCGCAGGCCGGGGTCTTCATCGATCAGGCGCCCAAGCGCTTCCATCTCCTCGACCACTCGGTCAAGCCCGTGGTGGTCGCTGGCGAGGGAGTAGAGCGCGGCGGCATAGCGATTGGCCAGCCCGCCACCCGAGGAGATCGTTGTGCTGCCGGACAACAGTGCACTTCCGTATCAGGGACAACCGGCCGGTCGGCCGGCGGCGGGCGTCTAGCATGGGGTTTTCGCGCACGCAACACGGCGGGAGGATGGACCGAGAAACCTCTTGGCCGCGCCTGATCCATGCCGGAGGCGACCAAGCGATCATCCGCACAGTCTACAAGAAACTAATGGGATCGACATCGACGTCGACGCGGATGTTGCTGGAAATGGTGACCGACGCGAGCCACTGGCGAAGCAACGGTTGTACAGCAATGTCGCGGTGTGTCTTCAGCAGCAGCCGCCGTCGATGACGGCCGCGCAGGATGGACAGCGGCGCCGGCGCGGGGCCGAGCACGACAACGCCTTCGCCGCGTGGGGCTGCACGGCCAAGATCGCGGGCAGCGACATCAGCAGCTTCCGCCGTGTCGGCGGAGACGATGAGCGCAGCAAGCCTCCCATAGGGCGGCCAGTGGCCTGGGCGGCGCTGTGCCGCCTCACGCTCCATGAATGTCCTCAGGTCGCTTTGAAGCAAAGCCTGCATGACCGGGTGTTCGGAGGAAAATGTCTGCAGAAGCACGCGGCCTCGCGCTTTCGCCCGCCCAGCCCGGCCGGCAACTTGGTGCAGCAACTGAACTGTCCGCTCAGCTGCGCGGAGGTCTGCTCCAGCCAAGCCGAGATCGGCATCCACCACGCCCACAAGCGTAAGGTGGGGAAAGTGCCAACCCTTCGCGATAATTTGCGTACCCACGATCAAATCGATTTCGCGCCCCTCGATCGCTCGGGCGGCCTCAGCCGCGGCGTTCGGGCCGGGAAGGGTGTCGCTTGCCATCACCAGCAGCCGGGCCGTCGGAAATGCGGCGTGGCATTCCTCCGTTATGCGCTCGACGCCGGGACCGACCGGCGTGAGGCTGTGCTCGGCCTCGCAGGCTGGGCATTTCGACGGGATCGAGACGGCGTGGCCGCAGTGATGGCACTGGAGCTGGTGCCGCGCTCGATGCTCGACTAACCACGCAGTGCAATTTGGGCACTGCATGCGGTGCCCGCAGCGGCGGCACAGCGTCAGCGGCGCGTAACCGCGGCGGTTCAGGAATAGCATCGCTTGTTCCCGGCGGGCCAGCGTCGCATTGATCGCCTCTATCAGGGGCGGCGACAAAAATTGGCCCCGCTCAGGTGGCGTTTCGCGCAGGTCGATCAGTGCCACCTCGGGCAGCGCGGCGCCGGCGTGGCGCTGTGGTAGACGGAGGTGCCGGTAACGCCCCTTCTCGACGTTGGTGAACGTTTCAAGGCTAGGGGTGGCGGAGACCAGCACGGCTGGGCCCCCGCACAGTCGCGCCCGCACGATCGCCATGTCACGCGCATGGTAAACCACCCCCTCTTCCTGCTTGAAGGCGGTCTCATGCTCCTCGTCCACGACGATGAGCCCAAGATCCGGGAACGGCAAAAACAGCGCTGAGCGCGCACCCACCACCACCCACGCCCGCCCCGCCGCCACCTCGCGCCAAGCCATCCGCCGGGTGCGCGGGGTAAGATCGGAGTGCCACACCGCAGGCGCTACGCCGAAGCGGCGGTGGAAGCGTTCCAGCCATTGCGATGACAATGCGATCTCCGGCAGCAGCACGAGAGCTTGACGGCCATGGCGCAGGCACTCCGCGACCGCTTCCAAATAAACCTCGGTCTTTCCGGAGCCGGTGACACCATCGAGCAGCGTCACGCTGAATTCGTGCGCGGCGACCAACTCGCGCAGTGCTGCGGCCGCCGCTTCCTGATCTGGCGAGAGCATTGACCTCTGAGTGTCCGGGTCGGGTCGCTCGTACGCCCGACTGAATGCAATCAAGGTCGCTTTCAGCAGGCCCGCGTCTGCCATACCCCGAATCACGCTCGCCGAGACGCCGGCGGCCAGCATCAACTCTGATCCGCTGCGCGGCTGGCGCTCGGCCAGGGCGGCAAGGACGCGCTGGCGCTTCTCAGTCGGGCGCACCTCGGGCAAGGGCTCCGCAAGACGCCAGCCCATTGGCGGGGCAATATCGCCCAAAACCGGAACGCGCAGCGCCATGCTGAGCACCTCGCCGAGCGGCGTGAGCGTATAGCTGGCGATCCACTCCACGAGGCGGCGCATGTCTGCGCGCATCGACGGAGCCTCGACGATGTCGCTGATGGGTTTCAGCCGGTTGTCCCCAATCGCGCAATTAGGCAGCCCATCCCACACAACGCCCACAGCCTCGCGCGTACTCAACGGCACCCGCACGATGTCGCCGGGCTGCGGGTCCATCCCATTCGGCACGCAATAATCGAAGGGGGCGGGAAACGGATACGGCAACAGCACCGGCACCCGGAGACGCTTGGAACGTTCCAGTGATAGCCCAGTCTGCTCAGCGCGCTTCCGGTTCGACCCCGGCATCCTGTATGGTCCAATGCACGATTCGCCTGATCATCAGCCTCCGAAACCTTCCGGGGAAAATCGGATGAGAATATGTCTTGATATCGCCAGTGGAGCGAAGATCAAATCCATTGCCGGCTCGGGCGGGCCAGTCCCGTGACGGCAGACTGATGACGATGGTTCCGCTCACCGTTGCCGGTATGTCCGCCGATGATATTGCCGCCTATCTGCGTGCGCATCCGCATTTTCTCGCCGAGCGGCCGGAATTGTACCGTTCCCTCGCACCACCACAGCGCGTGCATGGTGAAGCGATGGCTGATCACATGGCGGCGCTGTTGCGAGCGGAGCGGGCGCATTCGGCGGCGATGACTGAGCGCGCCGACTTCGTGCTCGCGTCGCGCCGCGCAGCGGCGGGGCTCGCTGCGCGCGTGCAGGAGGCGGTGCTGGCGCTCATCCGCGCCGACGACCCCGTCGAGTGCGTCACCACCGAGTTGCCCGCGTTGCTAGCAGTGGATGCCGCGTCACTCTGTATTGAGGCGCCGCTGCGGGGCGCGCGTACCGTGCCGGAGGGGACGGTAAGCTCCTGCCTTGGCTCACGAGGGGTCGTACTGCGTCGCGACGCCGGCGATGCTCCACTGCTGCACGGGGAGGCGACGCGCCTCGCACATCACGAAGCGCTGGTGCGCGTGCCCGGTGATGGACCGGACGCCATGCTCGCGCTGGTGGCGCGCGATGCAAACGTGCTTGATGCATCGCAGGGCACAAGCGCGCTGGCCTTCCTTGGTCGCGTCCTGGCCGCTGCCCTGGCGCGTAGATGTTAGCCGAGGCGGCGAGGAGGCTATTTCTCGATTGGCTCACACATGAACGCCGCGTATCGCCCCTCACGGTTGAGGCCTACGGGCGCGATATTAGCTTTTTCATCGGTTTCCTGACCGCTCATTTGGGCGCGGCTCCGGATCTCGATGCTCTTACTTCGTTGCGCGCAATGGATTTGCGGGCGTGGGTGGCTGCGGAGGCTGCCGACGGGGCAGGCAACGGCACCCGTTCGCGGCATCTGGCTGCGGTACGCAGTTTTTTCCGTTGGCTCGCTGGTCGGCACGACGTCAGCAATGCGCAGGTCGCACTAATCTCTACACCAAATGCGAAGCGGCCGTTGCCGAAGGCGCTGTCGACCCGAGACGCGTGTGCGGTCGCGCGCGACATCTACGAGGCCTCCGCCGTGGCGATGGTACAAGCACGCGACACAGCATTGTTCAGCCTTTTGTACGGCAGTGGGCTTCGGATCTCCGAGGCGCTGTCCCTGAACGTCATCGACGCACCGCTTCCTGGGTCGAATGCGATGTTGCGGGTGCACGGAAAGGGGGCAAAAGAACGGATCGTTCCCGTGCTTCCGGTCGTGCGCCAAGCGGTGGCGGGGTGGCTGCGGCTCCATCCTGCCCGGAGTTCGAGCGCTCCGCTATTCATAGGAGTTCGCGGCGAGCGATTAAACGCCGGCGTCGCACAACGAGCCCTTCGGAACTTCCGGCGTCAAACTGGTCTACCCGAACATGCGACTCCCCACGCCCTTCGTCACTCGTTCGCCACACACTTGCTAGCGGGTGGGGCGGATCTGCGCTCGATCCAGGATTTGCTTGGGCACGCAAGTCTTTCCACCACGCAGCGCTACACGTCCGTCGATTCCCGCCGGCTCCTCGAGGTGTGGCACCGCACCCACCCGCGCGGTTAGCAAAGCACACCCCTTTCCTTTTTGCGCGCGCACACAGCTCCTGGCGACATCATTCAGTCCGCTATCACCTCAGGGGCCAGTTCGGCGAGCATCACTCGCCCCCCCCATTCGCGGAGCAGATCGGCGCCGGCGACTTGCTCCATCGGGCCGCAGCTGCCATCTGCCAGCAGATCCGGGCGAAGAGCGCGCAGCAAGCCCGCTATTGTCTGGTCTTCATTTACCACCACCAGGTCGACCGACGGCAGGCTAGCCAAGCGCGCAGCGCGCACAGCCTCCGGCTGAGGCGCATAATCTCTTCCGTGATGTCGATGGAGAACGGAATCGGCGTCCAGGCTCACCACGAGTCGGTCGCAGGCACCGCGCGCCTGTTCCAGCAGATGGACATGGCCGGGGCGCAACGGGTCGAACGGACCATAGGTGAAGCCGATGCGCCAGCCATTCCGCCGCCATCGTTCAGCACGTTCTGCAGCGACCTGGGGCGCTACGATCTTGCGGAGAGCGCCAGGCGGCGAGATCGCTGCCTGCAACTCGCTCTCACGCGCGACCGCGGTGCCGACTTTGCCAAGCACCACACCGCCGGCGATGCTCGCGACCCGCACAGCCATCCGCAGTTCGAGACCGCCGGCGAGACCCGCGGTGAGTGCAGACACCACGGTGTCACCGGAGCCGGCGATGTCGAATACGTCGCCTGGTTCGGCACGGAAGTGACGGGTACCTTCGGCTTCGACCAGCGTCATGCCGTCCTCCCCGCGGGTCGCCAGAACGGCACCAAAATTGTAGCGCATGCGCAGGGCGGCCGCGGCGGTGGCAACGTTGGCGTCGCTGTCCGCAGGCATGGCCATGGCGATGCCCACATCGTGAGCGCTGGTCATGATGACGTCGGCGCCGGCGAAACGAGAGTGCTCCGGCCCATGCGTGTCGGCGACGACGCGGCGGCGCGCGGCATGGGCGGCGGCAATCAGCTGTGCAGAGATGCCCTCGCTCAGCACGCCCTTGCGGTAGTCCGATAGCAAGACAACCGAAGTCGCCGCCATGGCGTCGCGGGCGATCCGCAGCAGGCGCTCGACAATCCTGGGATGGATCGGGCGCGTATCCTCGCGGTCGGCGCGCAGGAGGTGGTGGCCTTGCAAGGCGCGCCCTTGGGCGATGAAGCGTGTTTTAACCGTGGTGATGCGGCTGCCCTGGACCAACAGCCAGGGCTCCAGCCCTGGCTGCCCGCCGATCAGGCCGGTTAGCTCAGCCCCGGCAGGGTCGTCGCCGACAACGGCGATGAACGCCACGGCCGCGCCGAGGGCGCCGAGGTTGCGAACGACATTACCGGCGCCGCCAGGCACGGCCAGCTCGCGCTGCACGTTGAGCACGGGGACCGGAGCCTCCGGACTGACACGCGCCACCTCACCGTAGATGTAGCGGTCAAGCATCGCATCGCCGATGACGAGCACGCTTGCGCACGGAAGCCGACGGATCGCGGCGGCCAGGTCAGCGGCGGCGGCCGGGTTGGTGTTCGGCAAGGGATCCATCAAGGGCTGCCTAGCCGGGCCTGAACCCGGTTGCAAGAAAATGCCGCTTCACCTTTGCAAGAAAGCAACATTGTTGCCTTCGAGGACTGCACAGGTCAACGGTCCGCCGAGCACTGCCCCCGTATCGATGCCAATCCGGTGCGATCGCACCCGTGGCTCATCGTCCGGCGTGTGGCCGTGCACGACCACTGATGAGAATTTGCCGTTCCAGGAGAGAAACGGCTCGCGGATCCACAACATGTCCTCGCGCTGCTGCTGCTCCGGCGCGACATTTGGCCGCAGGCCTGCGTGGACGAAGAGGTATTCGCCGGCGCGGCACATGAGGGCAAGCCCGCGCAGAAATCCGAGATGGCACGGCGGTATGCGAACCCGCCACGCGCATGGCCCATCGCGCCACGAGAGGCCCCAGCTCACCAGCGTCGCACCGCCGCCGTTGGAGAGCCAGAGTTCGGCCGCGCGCCGGTCGCCATCTTCGATAGCCGTCAGGAGCATTTCCTCGTGATTGCCGATGAGGTTCACGACGTGTGGGGCGGCGGAGCCGCTGATGGTGGGGAACGGCTGAAGCAGGCGCTCGATGACACCGGCGCTGTCGGGACCGCGGTCGATGTAGTCACCGATGTGGACGACTAGTACATGGGGCACTGGGCGCGCCGCAAGATCCTCGGCGATGGAGCCGTGCATTTGCACGAGCCGGTCGGCGCAACCGTGTATGTCGCCGACCGCGTAAATGCGCTGCTTCGGCGGAAGCGATGCGGGCGAGGGATAAAAGTCCATATACGTAGCTACAACGGGTCCCGCTCGATACCAACTGGCCGTGGAGGGACCGGACTGAGCACCACCACCCTTGGCGGGAAGGCGGGTGTGCCTGCTGGGCGGCGATGGGCCCCGCAAGACCGCGACGATTCGCGTGCTCAGGCACGAGATGGCAGATCCAGAGAAAGCGGGTCTCGTGTGGATGTGACCGGAGCGGTTCCAGACCAGGAGCGGGAGCTCAATCCTGCTCACCACAACATGAGCGACGTGGAGCGGCTCAGCAGCCATTGCTGATGTTGAAGCGAGGCAGGATCGGCGACCGCGGCAGCCCTGGCAAAGTCCTGGATCGCTACGGGCGAGATAACATGCAGGAGGTGTTCGTGGACATCACGCGGAATCGGGCGGGGAGCGGTTGCGCGAGGGCAGCCGCGCTCGAACCCTACTTGGGGCTGGAGATCTGCATCTGGGGCTTTACCGCAAGTTTCTTTGCGACTTCGGCAGTAGCGGCACTGCCCCCATAAGGCTGTTGCTCGGCGCGGTGCTGCTGTGGGAGATTATCATTGCGGGTCCATATGCGCATGCCGCTGAGTACTCGGCCTTGGTGCTGCCGAAGGCGATGCGGCCGATCACACTCGCGTTACCCCCGGCCCAGGTCGTTGAGGGGTGCGTCTGGCGTCACGGCAGCAACGGGATAGACCAGAGCGGGGTGGCGTGGGAGAACACACTGAACGTGATGTGGTCAATGGCTGCGGTATTGCTGCTCGCTTGCAGTTCCGGGAGCTGGGCGAACAGGGCGCGCTGCTGAGCATCGGCGAGTAGCGGCGTGGCAGTGAGTAGCGGCGTGGCAGTGACTCGTTTCTGGCTGATAAGACACGCAATCGTGGAGGATAATGCGCGTGCCTACCTCTACGGCACGATGGACGTCGAGCTATGCCCGCACAGCCTTGAAGCGCAGGGACCAATGTATCAGGCACTCGGCCAGCGGCTGCCGCGGCCGGCGGCCTGGGTGGTGACGCCGCTCGCGCGAACGCGCCGCACCGCGGAAGCGATCTTTCAAGCCGGCTATCCGGCAACAACGTTAATGGTCGAGCCGGACCTGATTGAGCAGAGCTTGGGCGATTGGCAGGGGCTGCCGCATGCGGAACTGCCAGGGCGGCTTACACTGCCGGCGCACGCTTTCTGGCCCCTCGGCGGAAAGGAGCTTCCGCCCGGCGGCGATAGCATGGACCACGTCATAAGGCGGGTTGGCCCGGCGCTGGAGCGGCTGGCGAAGCAACATCCGGGCGAGGACGTGGTGATCGTCAGCCATGGTGGTGCGATTCGAGCGGCGGTGGCCTATGCGCTGCAGATTGGGCCGGACAACGCGCTGCATCTCTCTGTCAACAACCTGTCTCTGACGCGCATGGAACACCACGAGCACGGTTGGAGGGTTGTTTGCGTCAACGAAATGGCGGGACACTGATCCGCGCCGCAGATCGATTTAGCTTTACTTCCCAGCATCTTGCGGACACATTCTCTGGCTACACGAGAAGACGGACCGATTCGCTCAGGAGATGTCCATGATCCGCCTCGTCCTTGCCGTCACCCTTGTCCTCCTACCTTTGGCGGCGCGCGCCCAAACTGAAGAACAGGCGCTGGTCGATCGCGCCACGCTGACAGTGCAGGAGATGTTCTCCAACCCGACAACCCAGGCCATGGTTGATCTCATGAAACGGGCGCGCGGCGCACTGATTTGTCCGCGTGTCTTCAAGGCAAGCTTTTTCTTCGGCGGCGAGGGTGGCGGGTGTGTGCTGGTCGGCCGCTCGAGTGCCGAGGGCGGGTCAGACGCCAGCGGCCCCTGGTCCAGCCCCGCCTTTTACGGAATGGGCAGCGGCAGCTTTGGGTTTCAGGTCGGCGTGCAGGACGCTGAAATGATCTTTATCGTCCTGACCCAAAAGGGACTGCGGGCGCTGCTCGACAGTCAGTTCAAGTTTGGCGCGGGGGCTGGGATAGCCATCGCGACCGTTGGCGCTGGCATTCAGGGTTCAACCACCGCCGCCCTTCGGGCAGACATCGTTGCCTTTTCGCAGGTGAGCGGTGTCTACGCAGGCATCTCGCTGGAAGGCAGCCTTCTCAGTGCACGCAGCGATTGGAACCAGTCCTACTACGGAAAGCCACTAAGCGCGCAGCAGATCGTGCTGAACCTCGATGGGCAAAACCCGGGTGCGGAACCGCTCAAGGAAATGCTGGCCCGCTTCTCCAACGGGTAGCCTTGCAGCCGCTGGGCGGCTACCTTCTCCCCCACATGGCCACCCTCCCACCTTTCTGGAAGACGAAGCGCCTCTCGGAAATGAGCCGGGCTGAGTGGGAGTCACTCTGCGACGGTTGCGGCCGTTGCTGCCTTCACAAGCTTCGATATGAAGACACTGGTCACCTGGCATTTACCAATGTGGCGTGCCGCTTGCTGGACCTGACCACCTGCCGGTGCGGCGACTACGAGCACCGGCGGCAGCACGTTCCCGATTGCGTTCACCTGAGCCCGCAGGCGCTTGAGGAAATCGACTGGCTGCCGCCTAGCTGTGCGTATCGTCGGCTGGCGGAGGGCCGCGATCTGGCTTGGTGGCACCCCCTGGTTTCGGGGAATCCAGAAACGGTGCATGCGGCGGGTGTCTCGGTTCGGGGTCGTGCCGTGGGCGAACGGACGGCCGGACCATTCGAGCAACATATAGCTTCCTGGCCCGGGCGGATGCCGCGTGCGCGCCGGGTGTCCTAGGGGCTGGCGAAGGAGAAATCCCAATGATGAAGAATGCGCTCTATGGTGGCGTGAACGCTGCGGTGTTGACGGCCATGCGGGATGATCTCTCGCTGGACCTTGACCGGATGGCAAAACATTGCCAGTGGCTCCTGCGCAATGGCTGCAATGGCCTCGCGGTCCTCGGCACCACAGGTGAGGCTAACTCGCTCGGGATCGCGGAACGGATGGCCTTGCTGGAGGGACTAGCGACGCGGGGTGTTCCTGCGTCGGTAATGCTGCCGGGCTGCGGCACCTCGGCAATCACCGACACTGTGCAACTGACCCGCCACGCGGAGCAGGTGGGCTGCCGTGGCGTACTGATGCTGCCGCCGTTCTATTACAAGAACCCGACTGACGATGGACTGTTCGCTTACTACAGCGAGGTGATTCAGCGGGTGGGTGGAGATATTAAAATCTACCTATACCACATCCCCCAGCAGTCAGCGGTGCCATTGGGAATGGACCTCATTGCCCGGCTCTTGAAGGCGCATCCGGGCAAGGTCAAGGGTATTAAGGACTCGAGTGGCGATTTCGCCAACACGAAGGCCTACGTCGACCACTTCGCCCGAGACGGGTTCGAGGTCTACGCCGGCGATGACGGCGCGCTGCACGCACTCTTGCAGGAGGGCGGCGCCGGCTCGATTACGGCCGCCGCAAACGTCGGGAGCGCCATAAGCGCCACTGTGTACACGAATTGGGACCGTAAGCTCGGTGCAGACGCGCAGATTACCTTGTCTGCAATTCGCAAGGCAGTTACGACATTCAGTCCGATCCCCGGCTTAAAGGCGCTCGTCGCTAGGCACACTCGCGATGCAGGCTGGAACAACATCCGTCCGCCGCACCAGCGGCTTCCGGCGGAGATCGCGGCAAAGCTATTTTCGGTGTTCGATACTTGCGGTCTGAAGCTGGCGGCGGCGGCCTAAACGGCCGTCTCTATCTACTCAGCACCCGCTCGGCGTGTACACCGCGAACGTCCATTTCGTACTCCAGATCTATCACCGGCGGCCGGGCATAATGCCAAGTCACGCCATGCCGAGCGGCACCGCGGCTAACGATCTCATCCGCGAGAAACGGCATCACATCGTATACGGTATAAATCTGCACACCCGTCACCTCAGGCCAAGCAAACCCCAGCGCGGCCATTCGCGCCTCCATGACGTTGTGTACGTGTTGTGCCTTGGTTCGCATCCCCGCGGTACTAACGTCACGCCATGCCACGGTGCGCTCCCGGTACGTTGCCTTCCCTTCCTGCGATTCGCCCGAGCCCGCGATGACGAAGGAAGGCGGCGCGCCGGCGTGTGGCACAGTGTAGCAGAAGGCATGAAACCCGGGCTCCGCGGCCGGATCGGCTTCCGGACAGACGTTGGAGCGTGCGACGGGATTGGCGCCAAGGGCCATCAGGCCCCATTCCTGTGGATCGGCGTGCAATTTTGACCCCCTGAGGCGGGGTATCGGCGTCCAATTTTGACCCCCCTTACGGCGTCACACGCAGACTGCCCGTTCTGGTTCTGGAACGGGCGGGCGGGGGATGAAGGGCGTGGATACGATAGGGCGGATCCGGCGCGAGTTCTTTGTACGCGGCAAGCCGATCAAGGGATCAAGGAGATCGTTCGGGAGCTGCACGTATCGCGTAACACGGTGCGCAAGGTGCTACGCTCGGGTGCCACCGCGTTCAGCTATGCGCGCGAGGTGCAGCCGCTGCCCAGGCTGGGACGTTGGAAGGCTGATCTCGAGCGGCTGCTTGCCGCGAACGCCGCGCAGCCTGTGCGCGAACGGCTGACACTGATCCGCATCTTCGAAGACCTGCGCGGCGTTGGCTATGAAGGCAGCTACGATGCAGTGCGGCGGTATGCCCGCGGCTGGCATCGGGAACGCAAGACGGCAATAGCGGACGCGTATGTGCCGCTGAGTTTTGCTGCGGGCGAAGCCTATCAGTTCGACTGGAGCCATGAGATCGTTCTGATCAACGGCGTGACGGTGACAGTGAAGGTGGCACACGTGCGGCTGTGCTACAGCCGGATGCTGTTCGTGCGCGCGTATCCGCGCGAGACGCAGGAGATGGTGTTCGACGCGGATGATCGGGCGTTCGCCTTCTTCAGGGGCGCCTGCACGCGCGGCATCTACGACAACATGAAGACCGCGGTTGACGCGATCCTGGTGGGCAAGGACCGCGCCTACAATCGGCGCTTCCTGCAGATGTGCAGCCATTACCTCGTCGACCCGGTGGCGTGCACACCGGCGTCCGGCTGGGAGAAGGGGCAGGTTGAGAACCAGGTTGGCGTGACCCGCGAGCGCTTCTTCACCCCGCGCGTCAGGGTGAGGAGCTACGAGGAGCTGAACGGCTGGCTGCTCGACCAGTGCATCGCCTACGCCAAGGCGCATCCGCATCCTTCGCGATCAGACGATCTGGGACATGTTCGACGCCGAGCGTCCGAGCCTGGTGCCGTATACCGGCCGCTTCGATGGCTTCCACGCACTGCCGGCCTCGGTGTCGAAGACCTGCCTGGTGCGGTTCGACAACAACAGATATTCGGTCGCCGCCAGCGCGGTCGGTCGCCCGGTCGAGGTGCGGGCCTATGCCGATCGGATCGAGCTGCGCCAGGACGGCCGATCGGTCGGCGAACACCGCCGTTGCTTCGGCCGCGATCAGACTATTTATGACCCCTGGCATTATGTGCCGGTGCTGGCCCGCAAGCCTGGTGCACTCAGGAACGGGGCACCGTTCAAGGACTGGGTGCTGCCGGCCAACCTGGAACGCGTTCGCCGCAAGCTCGCTGGCGCCAACGACGGCGACCGGCAGATGGTCGACATCCTCACCAGCGTGCTGAGCGATGGGTTGCCGGCTGTTGAAGCCGCCTGCGCGGAGGCTCTGCGCGAGGGCGTCCACTCCGTCGACGTCATCCTCAACATCCTCGCCCGGCGTCGTGAGCCGCAGAAGCCGCTCACGATCATCACGCCGGACGCGCTGCGGCTGCGTCACGAGCCCGATGCTGTCAAAATCGCTTCCAAATCTGACCCCCTTTTCGCGCCCAATTCCGACCCCTCTTGAGGTGTCGGATCGGGGGTTCGAGGTTGGCGGTAGAACGCTGGTGGGTGTGAGCGCTGTGGTGCTCGGATGGCCGTCAGTCAGTCCCTGCCGAAGCCTCGTGGTGGCTCAATCGCCTGGATTTCGGAGAGGTCAAGTTCACAGATGGCCTGCAAGGCCTCGCCGGTGGCGCCTTCGTGCAAGTTGGTTGGCAGTGCCTCCAGCCAGGCGGCGCATTGGGCTTGCAACGTTGTCAGTTCGGCGACGGCGTCACGCCAACGCTGGATGCGGCTGCGTCGATCGGTTGGGGAGCGAACGCGTCTGACGGGTTTACCCGCGGCCTGGGCGGCACGGTGGCGGGCCTGGCGTTCGGCATCGGTCATCGGCCTGTCGCCGATCGACTTGCGGGGCATGCTCCACTCCGAAGCGTGACGTCACGATATCCGAGTGATGGGGGGGTGATCAGCTGCGGTTCTTGAAGCGCCAGCTGGTGTTGCCGGTCTCGATGATGTCGCAATGATGTGTCAGCCGATCGAGCATGGCGGTGGTCATCTTGGCGTCGCCGAAGATCTGCGGCCAATCGGCGAACGCCAGATTGGTGGTGATCAGCAGGGAGGTGTTCTCGTAGAGCTTGCTGATCAGGTGGAACAGCAACTGGCTGCCCGGCTGGCTGAACGGCAGGTAGCCGAGTTCGTCGATAACGATGAGGTCGTAGCGCAATAGCTTCTCGGCCAGACGGCCGCTGCGGCCGGCAGCCTTCTCCTGCTCAAGCTGATTGACGAGATCGACCAGATTGAAGAAGCGCCCTCTGGCACGGGCACGGATGACGGCCGAGGCGACGCCGATGGCGAGATGAGTTTTTCCAGTGCCGGTGCCACCGATGAAGATCGCGTTGCGCCTGGCGTCGAGGAAGGCGCCGGTGGCGAGTTCGCGCACCAGACCCTCATCTACCGGCGTGTCGGCGAAGATGAACTTGTCGAGGTCCTTGAGAACCGGGAACCTGGCGCCGCCGATGCGATAGCTGATCGATCGTGCCTGGCGGTGCGTATGCTCGGCGCGGATCAGACTGGCAATGAGCGGATAGATCTCGTCACGCCGGGCCAGGCCTTTGCCGGCGATCTCGTCGAAGCTGGCGCGCATGCCGTAGAGCTTGAGCCCGCTCATCGCCTCGAGGATTTCATGGCGTTCCATCAGGCGACCTTCCTTATCCTGTCGTAGCGGCCACAATCGGCCACGGGTTCGATCTTCAGGCGCAATGCCTCGGGGGTGGTGATGCTGGGCGGCGCTGGCGGTTGTCTCTGCCGGGCCAGCACGGTCAGGATCACGTCGCCGCTGGCGATACCGGCCGCGAGTGCTTCGGTGCAGGCGGCCTCGACCGCGGCCAACCCGTGGTCGGGCACCGCGCCAAGCACTTTGACGAACTGGCGATCGCCGTCGGCGTGGCTCTTCAGCCTGGTGCGAACCTGGGCCAGGGCGGGCGGCAGGTCCCAGTCCTTGAAGGGGGCGCCATTACGCAAGGCGCCAGGCTTCTTCACCAGAACCGGCAGATAGTGCCAGGGATCGTAGATGATCTGGTCGCGCCGGAACTGGCGCGGATGCTCGGCCACAACGGCGTCGTTGAACAACACGACGATGCGCTCAGCGTGCGAGCGCACCAGCACCATCCGTCCGGCCGCCCGTGCGTCGACGCTGTAGCGGTTGTGGTCGGCCATGATCAGACAGGTGCTCGTGGCGCGCACCGCCTTCTCGACAAAGCCGTCGAACGGACCACGCAACTCTATCAAGCTGGCGCGTTCGTCCTGGAAAACCTCCCAGATCGTCCGATCCTTGAACTCCGGATGCTGAGTGCGGCGGGCGTAAGCGATGCACTGATCCGCCAGCCAGGCGTTCAAGCTCCGCCAGGCTTTTCACCCGCGGCTTGGGACGGAACAACTGGTCGCGCAGATTGCCGACCTGGTTCTCGACCTGACCCTTCTCCCACCCTGACGCCGGCGTGCACGCCACCGGTTCGATCAGGTGATGCGAGCACATCTGCAGGAAGCGCCGATTGTATTGGCGAGCCCGGCCCACGAAGATCGCCTCAACCGCCGTCTTCATGTTGTCGTAGATGCCGCGCCGGCACACGCCGCCATAGAACTGGAACGCCTTGTCGTGGGCGTCGAACACCAACTCCTGGGTCTCGCGGAAGTAAGCGCGCACGAACGGCATCCGGCTGTGCGACAGCTTCATGTGCGCCGCTTTGATGGTCAGCGGCAGACCCTGCAAGGTGATCGTTTCGTGGCTCCAGTCGAACTGGTAGGCCTCGCCAGGGGCAAAGCTCATCGGCACAAACGCCCGCGCCGGAACCCGTGCCCGTTCCTCCCGCCACGCCTTGACGAAGCGGTGCACACTGTCGTGCGCACCGTCATAGCCGCGCCCACGCAACTCCTCGAACAACCGTTGCGTCGTCCGCCTCTCGCGCCGTGGCAGTCCGGCTTCCTTCTCGAGCATCTCGTTGAGAACCGCCACCCACTCACCGAGCTTCGGCACTGGCTGCACGCCGCGTCGGTATCTGAACTCGGTCTTCCGGCTGCGGTTCACTCGCCGAACGGTCGCCCGCGACACCGCAAGCCGCCGCACGATCTCCTTGATCGGCAAACGCTGCTCAAAATAGGCGCGACGGATCCCGCCGATCAGATCCACACCGATCATCCCCCCCCCACACCCTTCCCGGCCACCGAAGGCCAAAGGAAAGGCAGACTGACAGAACGTCAGAGGGGGTCGGTATTGGACGCGAAAACGCCCCTCAGGGGGTCAATATTGCAAGCGAATTCACACCCGACGCAGCAACGCCCGCGGAGGTTCAAATCCTCCCCCGCATCAAATTATAGCCACTAATCAAACGCTTACCGGACCGCCCTGCAGCCCGCCGTCGCCTTCTGGAGATTTCTGGAAACCACAGTCAGGCAAGAGGGTGCATAGTTTTCCGATGTCTCGTCCCGCCGATCAGCGCCCGCGCTTTCGCCAGATCGGGGCAAGAGGGCGTATGGTATTGCCTAACCCGGTATGCGCTGGTCCACCGGTCCACCGCAACCATTGGACCGTGCAACGCATCGGAGCGCGTTACTCGCTCAGGTGAGCCCGGTGTTCCAGCTTCGCTCGATCGCGCACCCGAACACGGGTGCGCTCAAGCGTGATCGCTTCATCGCGCTCAAGTTCCTTCAATGCGCGCTGCACGACCTCGCGCACGGAGCCGACCATAGAGGCAATCTCCTGGTGCGTGATCTGGGCGCAGGCGTCAGGCGCCTGCTCCACGATGTGGCTATGCTGCCCGATGCACCCGAGGAGCAGTCGCGCCACCCGTGTGGTGACGTCGCGCAGCGCCAGGTCTTCCACGACGTTGCCGAGCGTTCGCTGACGCGATGACAGAAGCTTCAGCGCAGCCTTGGCAAGCTCGAAGCCGAAATGCCGACCATGCTTGCCGAGCACAAGGACATTGTGGTGGCGTTAGAAGATCTCATCAAAGCGGCCAAAAAAGAAAACAAACCCAATATCGTCCAGTTCGCGAAAAAGCTGATGCTGCATGCCCAAATGGAGGAGCGGGTCATGTATCCGGCGGCGCTTTTGATTGGCCTGCACGTGAAGACGAAGCGTGGGGCGAGTGGATCGAGTCCAACGATTGGTGTCTCCGTTTGACGGAGCGGCGGCCATAGCGCCCCACTGGGTGCCGCCGCGGGGGCCATGCTGGCCATCGGCCCCCGCCGCGGGGCCGTTCTTCAACGGAACGCGAGCCGCCGCGGAACAGCCACCCCACGGTGGCGCCGTTCGCGCCCTTCGCGTAACATCCACCCCGTCGGCTTGGGCGAGGGGAGAAAAAGGTATGCCACGCGAATTGCGCAAACGCCTGCTGTCAACCGCCGGGGCCCTGTTGATCTGCGCCGCCGCGGGAACCGCTATTGCCGCCGGGCCCAAGATCGTCGCCGGCCCCGCCGCCGACCAGAAATGCTTCGTCCCGTGGTCGAGCACGACCAAGTTCTTCCAGTATCCGGCCAAGCCCGGCCCCTATCGCATCGCGCTCGCCAACGGCTTCATCGCCAACACCTGGCGCATCCAGATGATCAAGACCGCGAAGGCCTACGCGGCGCTGCCCGAGGTCAAGAAAGAGCTGAAGGAGTTCAAGGTCGTCTCCACCGGTGAGGACGTCGCCGCGCAGATCGCCGCCATCAACAACTTCATCGATTCCGGCTTCGACGCCATCGTCGTCAACGCGCAGAACCCGAAGGCGTTCGGCCCGGTCATCCGCCGCGCCCAGCAGGCCGGCGTCATCCTGGTCGCGTTCGACAACATCCTCGACACGGAAGACGCCATCAACGTCGACGTCGACCAGAAGGGCCTCGGCGTGCTGTGGGCCAACTGGCTCATCAAGTACGTCCCGAACGGCGGCAAGATCCTCGAAGTCCGCGGCGTCGCCGGCACCTCGGTCGACACCGACCGCCACAACGGGATCAACGAGACGCTGAAGGCTTCCGGCAAGAAGTGGGATGTGATCGAGGCGATCGGCAAGTGGGACGACCCAACTGCCCAGAAGGCGACCGCCGACGCGATTGCGGTCCAAAAACATTTCGACGGCATCACCGCGCAGGGCGGCGACACCGGCGTCGTGCAGGCGATGATCGACGCCAAGCACCCGTTCGTCCCGTTTGGCGGCGAAACCGAGAACGGCTTCCGCAAGTTCTGCGGCAAATTCGCGAGCCAGGGGCTGAAATGCTCCTCCGCCGGCACCGGCCCCGCGCAGGTGGCCGTCGCTATCAAGACGGCGCTCGCCGCGCTGCACGGCCAGGTCGTGCCGCAGTCCGTCAAGCTGCCGCTGGCGATCGTCGAAGACCCTGGCTTCAAGGACGGCGAAAACTACTACTCCAACCAGTCCGACAATTTCTTCGTCGGCAACGCCTTCCCGACCTGCGGCATCGACTTCACTGCGCAGCAGATCATGGGGCAGAGCGAGAAGAACGATTAAGGCAAGGGGCTCTGCCCCTTGACCCCGCTAAGGGCAGGGCCCTTAGAACCCCGCACTTAAGGAATGGATTCCAAAGGCTCCGCCTTTGGCGGGGGTCCAGGGGGCAGCGCCCCCTGGCTCTTCCGCATGCAGGGCGTCTCCAAACGCTACGGTGGCGTGCGTGCGCTGGAAGAAGCGACCCTCGCCGTGCACGCCGGCAGCATCCACGCCATCCTCGGCGAGAACGGCGCCGGGAAATCCACCCTCATCAAGATCATGGCCGGCGTCGTGGCGCCCGATGCCGGCACGCTCACGCTCGACGGCCGCGCGGTGACTTTCGCCTCCCCGGCCGCCGCGAATCATGCAGGCATCGCCTGCATCTTTCAGGAACTGTCGCTGATCCCCGACCTCTCCGTCGCCGACAACATCTTCATCGGCGCGCCGCCGCGGCGCCTCGGGCTGATCGACCGCCGGCGCCAGCGCGCGCTGGCCGAGCAGGCGCTCGCGCGTGCGGGCGCCGAGGACATCCATCCGCTGGCGCCGGTGAAAGACCTGCCGCTCTCGCGCCGGCAGATGGTGGAAATCGCCAAGGCTCTCGCCCGCCATCCGCGCATCCTCATCCTCGATGAGGCGACCTCCGCGCTGACCGCGACCGACGTCGCGAAGATCTTCGTCGTACTGCGCCGCCTGCGCGCCGAAGGGCTCGCGCTGCTCTACATCTCGCACCGCATGCACGAGATCGCGGAAATCGCCGACGAATGCACTGTGTTTCGCAACGGCCGCAACGTCGGCACCTATCGCGCCGGCACGAAATCCGACGCCGAGGTCGTCGAGTTGATGATCGGCCGCGAGTACAGCCACGTCTTCCCGCCGAAATCCGCCCCTGCGAAGCCCGACGCGCCCCCCATGCTCGAGGTGCGCGACCTCGCCTGGACCGACCGCCTCCGCAACATCTCGTTGCAGGTCCGCCGCGGCGAGGTCGTCGGCCTCGGCGGCCTCGACGGCCAGGGCCAGCGCGAATTGCTGCTGGCGCTGTTCGGCGTGCTCATCGGCATCTCCGGCAGCGTCAGCGTCGATGGCCGGCCCGTGCATCGCGCCAACCCCCGCCGCGCCAAGGGCCGCGCCATCGGTATGGCGCTCATCCCCGAGGACCGCAAGACCGAGGGACTGATGCTGCCGATGTCGGTGCGCGACAATCTTTCCTTCGCCGCGCTGAACCGCCTTTCGCGCGGCGGCGTCATCGACCGCTCCGCCGAACGCAAATCCGTCGATGCGATGATGGAACTGCTCTCGATCCGCGCCGCCGGCACAGACATCGCGGTCGGCGCGCTCTCCGGCGGCAACCAGCAGAAGGTAGTCATCGCCAAGTGGCTGATGACCGAGCCGCGCATCATCCTGCTGAACGATCCGACGCGCGGCGTCGATGTCGGCACCAAGGAGGAAATCTACCGCCTGCTGCGCAGGCTCGCCGAATCGGGGGCAGCGATCCTGTTCTACTCCACCGACTACGACGAACTTATCGGCTGCTGCGACCGCGTGCTCGTCATGTACGGCGGCGCCATCCGCAGCGAACTCGAGGGCGCCGCCATCACCGAACGTGCGCTCGTCGCCAGTGCGCTCGCGATCGACGCGGTGCCATCGGCATGAGCGACTGGCGCTACCGCCTGCGCGAGAACCAGGGCACGCTGCTCGCGTTCGCGATCTTCGTGGTGATGTTTGCCGTCTACCTCGCGAACCATCCCGCCGTTACCAACGGCGGCTTCACCGCCGCCGCAGTCGGCAACGTCGTCAACACCGCTGCCAACAAGGGCGTGCTGCTCGCGCTCGTGGCGATGGCGCAGACGATGGTCGTGATCACCGCGGGTATCGATCTCTCCGTCGGCATGGTGTTCATCCTCTGCAACTGCCTCGCCTCCGCGATCATTGTCGGCGGCGCGTGGCAGACGGCGCTCGGCATCGCCGGCGTGCTCGCGGCCGGCGTCGCGTGCGGGGCGCTGAACGGCCTCATCGTCATCATCGGCCGCCTGCAGCCGATCGTCGCCACCATCGCGACCGGCGCGATTTATTTTGGTGCAGCGCTGGCGCTGCGCCCCGATCCCGACGTGGCGTCGAACTTCAACGGCGACCTCGCGGATGCGATGATGGGGCGCCTTCCCGGCGGCATTCCCGCGAGCCTGCTCGCGCTCGCGCTCGTCGCCGCCATCGTGTGGCTGCCGTTTCGCCGCTCGCTCATCGGCCGTGCCGCTTACGCAACCGGCTCCTCGCAACTCGCGGCGTATCTTTCCGGCGTGCCGATTCAGCGCGCGAAATTCGTCTGCTACCTGCTCTCCGGCCTGCTCGCATCCATCGCCGGGCTTTATCTCACCTTCACCACCGGTTCCGGCGAAGCCTCGCTCGCCAACGGGAACACCTACACGCTCTATTCCATCGCCGCCGTCGTCCTCGGCGGCGTCTCGCTGTTCGGCGGCTCCGGCAGCGCGATCGGCGCGATCTTCGGCGCCTTCGCGTTCCGCGCCATCGGCGACCTGCTGTTCGATTTCGACGTCGAACCGCTGTGGCAGCCGCTGTTCCAGGGGATCGTGCTGCTCGTCTCGGTCTGCGTCGGCGCCGCCGGCCTGGTGCGCGCCCGCAACCGGCTCGACCTTTTCGGCGGCGGCGCGCGGTGAGCACGGAGGCGCGGCCCCGGGCGCTGCCGTTGCACCGCCGCATCGATCCGGCCGTCGCCACCGCCTATGGCTGCATCGTCGTGCTGCTGCTGCTAGGCAGCCTCTACAACACGAGCTTCCTCTCGCCCGACTATCTCCTCCAGCAACTGAAGGTCGCCTCGTTCCTCGGCGTGATCGCGACCGGGATGATGATCGTCATCCTGCTCGGTCAGATCGATCTCAGCGTGCCCTGGGTGGTCGCGGTCGGCGGCATGATGTCGGCCTCCGCGACCGCGCACGGTCCGCTCGCCACCGCACTCGCGATTCCCTTCGGCATCGCCTGCGGCGTCGCGCTTGGCCTCCTCAGCGGTATCGGGGTCGCCTATCTGCGCATCCCCTCGATGATCATGACGCTCGCCATGAACGCGGTCGCGCAGGGGCTGATGGTCGTGCACACCGGCGGCTTCTCGCCCCAGGATTCGGCGTCCTCGGCGATGCGCTTCATCGCTACCGGCAATTTGCTGTTCGGCATTCCCAACGCGCTGATCGTGTGGACGCTGGTGGGGTCGGCCGCCGTCTTCCTGCTCAAGCGCACGGTGTTCGGCCGCGCCGTCTATGCGATCGGCAACGCTGAGCGCGCGGCGTATCTCTCGGGTGTGGACACGCAGCGCGTGGTGCTCGCCGCGTTCGCGCTGTCGGGCGGCCTTTCCGCGTTCGGCGGCATCCTGCTCGCGGGCTACGCGAGCAAGGCCGCGCAGGCGATGGGCGACCCCTACCTGCTCCCGTCGATCGCCGCGGTCGTGCTCGGCGGCACGTCCATCCTTGGCGGACACGGGTCGTATTCGGGGACGGTCGCCGGCGTGATTCTCATTACGCTGCTGCAGTCGATTCTCGCGGTGATGCAGATTCCCGAGGCCGGACGGCAGGTCATCTACGGCGTTGTGATTGTCGCGATGCTCCTCCTATATGGACGCGAACGCCTGCTACGTTAGAATTCACGACGTTCGTGACCGATTCGTTTCAATCCCGTCGCTTCCGCACCGCAGCCGCGCACTATCTCGCCGGCCGTCCGCCCTATTCGCCGCGTTTGATTCGCCGTGTGATCGATCTCACCTGCCTCACGCCCGCGCACCGCGTGCTCGACCTCGGCTGCGGACCCGGCATGCTGACGCTCGCTTTCGCCCCCTTCGCCCGCGAGGTGCTCGGCGTCGATCCGGAGCCCGAGATGCTGCGCGCCGCCGGTGCCCACGAGGCGCCGGCGAACGTGCGCTGGATGCAGGGCTCGTCAAACGACCTCGGCCCCGCGTTCGGCCGCTTCTTCCTCACCGTCATGGGCCGCTCGTTCCACTGGATGGACCGCGCCGAAACGCTGCGCCGCCTCGATGCCCTGATCGAACCCGGCGGCGCCGTCGCGCTGTTCGGCGACGATCATCTCCCGGTGCCCGACAACGCCTGGCGCGAACGCTGGCGCGCGCTGATCGACCGTTACGCCAATGACGATCCTTGGCGCGGACGCGAGCGGCGCGCCGCCTGGATCCGCCACGAAGCGGTTCTGCTGGAGTCCGCATTCTCCGGGCTGGAGCGCATCACCGTCATCGAGCGCCGGCCAGTCGCGACCGCCACGCTGATCGACCGCGCGCTCTCGATGTCATCCACCTCGCGCGCGCGCTTGGGCGAGCGGGCGGATGCGATGGTCGAAGAGATGCGCGCCCTTTTCGCCGACCTCGCCCCCTCCGGCACGGTTATCGAGGTGCTGTCCACCACCGCCCTGCTTGCGCGCCGGCCCGACCGCTCCCTTTCCCCTTGAGGGCCTTGAGGAGAGAGGCCGGGGTGGGGAGCCCCCTACGCCCCCAGGACCGTCGTCACCTTCTCGAACGTGAACCGGCTCAAACCCGCCACCCCCAGGATGCGCTGCATCTGCTCGCGCATCAGCGCCGCCCGTCCCGCATCATGCCGCCGCCAGGCCGCGAACGGGTTGGTCAGCCGCGCCGCCGCCTGCCCGTTCATCGGGTCGAGCGCGATGATCGCATCCGCGAGGAACCGGTACCCCGCCCCGGACGCAGCGTGAAACCGCACCTGGTTGGCCGAGGCGAACGCCCCCACCAGCGCCCGCACCCGGTTCGGATTGCGCAGGTCGAAATCCGGGTGCCGGTAGAGCCCCCGCACATCCTCGACGGCCTGTGTCCGCGCCGAGGTCGCCTGGATCGCGAACCACTTGTCCAGCACCAGCCCGTCCGCCCGCCACCGCCCATGAAATGCCCGCAGCGCCGCCTCCCGGTCCGCCGTGTCCGTCGCGGCCAGCACCTCGAGCGCGGCCTGCACGTCCGTCATGTTCGTGGCGCCATCGAACTGCCGCCGCGCGAGCGCCACGCCCTCCGCGCCCGCCGCGGCCAGGTACCCGAGAGACGCATTGCGCAGCGCCCGCCGCCCGATCGAGGCGCCGTCGATGCGATACGGCCCGCCGTCGCTCAGCCGCGCATACGCCGCCCGTAACGCCGCCACCAGCCGCCGGCCAAGCGCGCCGCGCAGGAACTCCCGCACCGCGTGGATCGCATCCACGTCGATCGTATCCATCTGGTCGGCGATGAAGGCCTCCGACGGCAGCGACAGCGCCTCCGCCGCAAACGCGGGATCGGCATCCGCGCCGGCGAGCGTCGCCGCCATCGCCCCCTCGAGCCCGGCGTCCAGCGCCAGCGTCTCGCCGCGCTGATGGGCCCCGATCATGTCCAGCATGATCCCGGTCGCGTACTGGTACCCGGAATCCCAGCGCACGAACGGATCCGCGTCATGCGCGGCGAGGAACCGCAGCCGGTCGCGCGCAACCCCCTTCAGCTTCACCGGCGCCGAAAACCCGCGCAGCAGTGAAGGCGTCGGCGGCGCGGGCACCTCGGCGAACTCGAAGCGCTGCTCGGCGTCGTTCAGCAGCAGCATGCGCGCGGCGATGTCCCGGCCGTCGGGCCCGATCAGCCCCATCGCCACCGGAATCGGCAGCGGCCGCTTCTCCGCCTCCCCCGGCGTCGGCTTTGTCCGCTGCCGCAGCGTCAGCGTGTAGCGCCGCGCGACGGCATCGTAGCTATCCTCTGCCGTCAGTTCCGGTGTCCCCGCCTGTGCGTACCAGTCCAGGAACCGGGAAAGATCGACGCCGGACCCGTCCGACAGCGCGCGCACGAAATCCTCGATCGTGACCGCCTGGTTGTCGTGCCGCGCCACATACAGGTCCATGCCGCGCCGGAACCCGGCGGGACCGATCAGCGTGTGCATCATCCGCACCACCTCGGCGCCCTTTTCATAGACCGTCGGGGTGTAGAAATTGTCGATCGCGATATAGCTGTCCGGCCGCACCGGATGCGCGAGCGGCCCGTCATCCTCGGGGAACTGCGCCGCCCGCAGCCGCCGCACGTCCCTGAGCCGCTTCACTGCGGCGCTCCCCTGGTCCATCGTGAACTGCTGGTCGCGGAAGACCGTCAGCCCCTCTTTCAGCGAAAGCTGGAACCAGTCCCGGCAGGTGATGCGGTTGCCGGTCCAGTTGTGGAAATACTCGTGCGCGATGACCGACTCGATCGCCTGGTAGTCCGCGTCGGTCGCCGTCTCCGGCCGCGCCAGCACGTATTTCGAATTGAAGACGTTGAGCCCCTTGTTCTCCATCGCCCCCATGTTGAAGTCCGCCACCGCCGCGATGTTGAACTGCTCGAGGTCGTACTCGAACCCGAACACCGCCTCGTCCCACGCCATCGCCTTCTTCAGCGACTGCATGGCGTGCCCGCACGCATCCTCGTCCCCGCGCCGCACCCAGATCGCGAGCGCGACCGGCCGGCCTGAGCGCGTGGTGAACCGGTCGCGCACGGCGACCAGGTCGCCCGCGACCAGCGCGAACAGATAGGAGGGCTTCGGGTGCGGATCGTCCCACGTCGCCCGGTGCCGCCCGCCGCCAAGGTCCTCTGTCGCGGCCAGGTTGCCGTTGCACAGCAGCACCGGGCAGTGCGCGCGATCGGCCGTGATGGTCGTGGTGAAGCGCGCCATCACGTCCGGCCGGTCGGGGAAATACGTGATGCGTCGGAAGCCTTCCGCCTCGCACTGCGTGAAGTAGTTGCCCCTGGAAACATAGAGGCCGCTCAGTTCGGTGTTCGCATCCGGCGCGATCCGGTTCTCGATCTCCACCACGCCCGCGTCCGGCACGCCGGAAATCACCAGCGCGCCGTCCTGCTCGATCGCCCGATTGCCGCTGATCTCCTCGCCGTCCAGGGCGGCACGCAGCAGCGTCAGCGCCTCCCCATCCAGCCGCAACGGCGCCGCGCGATCGGCGTGCGCGGGATTGCGCCGCACCGCGAGCCGCGAGCGCACGATCGTCGCCTTCGGATCGAGATCGAAATGCAGTTCGACGCGCTCGATCAGGAACGCGGGCGGCTGATAGTCGGTCCGGCGAACCGATCGATGACCGTCGCTCATGCCACCGTGCGCTCCAAAAACCGCAACCCGAACCGCGTCACCAGGTCGCGCGCCGCCGCGTCCTGCTGTGGCGGCAGCGGCAGGCGGGGCGGCCGCGGGCTGCCAGCGGCGAATCCCATGTGCCGCAGCAGCGCCTTCGTCCCCGCGACGTATGCCTGTCCGCCCACGAATTCGATCAGCGGCAGGTGAGCGAGATAGAGCGCGCGCGCCTCGGCGATTTTCTCCTGATCCGCCACCAGTTCGAACAGCCGCGCGAGCGGACCCGGCGCCACGTTCGACGCCACCGCGACCCAGCCGATCGCGCCCTCAACGAACGACTCGAACCCGAGGATGCCGCCGAACACGCCCATGCGCTCGCCGCACAGGCGGATGATGTCGCGCACCCGCGTCACCTCCAGCGTCGACTCCTTGATGTACCGGCAGTTGTCGATCCCGGCCAGGCGCGCCACCAGCGGCGGCCGCAGATCGACGTTCGCCGTCGCGGGATTGTTGTAGATCATGATGGGGATGCCGATCGCATCCGATACCGTGCGGTAGTGATGGAACAGCTCATCCTCGGTCGGCGTCGAATAAAAGGGCGGAATGATCATCACGCCCTGGGCGCCCAGCGCCTCCGCGCGCCGGCTCAGCCGCACCACCTCGCGTGTATCCTCGGCGCCCGTGCCGATCAGTACCGGCAGGCGCCCGGCAGCCTGCTCCACCACGACGGCCGCCACGGTTTCCTTCTCGTCATCCGATAGGGAGAGAAATTCGCCGGTGGAACCGAGCGGGATCAGCCCATGGATGCCCTCGCCGATCTGCCACTCGACAAACGCCCGCAGCGCCGCCACGTCGACCGCGCCGGCGGCGTCGAACGGCGTCACCATCACCGTGAATGTGCCGCGAAGTTTCACCATTGCCCGCCCGCTCGCACCGGTTTGACGTGATCGTGCGATGCCACCAGCCGTTGATCAAGGCTTGGCGTTGATCAATGCAGGCGCACTGGAAACGCATATGGCGATCGCGTGCTGCTTGTCAGAATTGAATGGAGGACACTTCATGGGTCTCACCGCGGACGAAACCCGGGAATAGCGAACCAGCCGATGCCAGAACGAATTTTCCAGGCCGTCATCTTCGACATCGACGGCGTCGTCGTGGAAACGCCGCACGAGCAGGCGTGGCGCGAGGCCATCGCACCCTTCGCCGATCCCGCGCGCTTCACCACCGACTTCTACCAGCGGAACGTCGCCGGCAAGCCGCGAATGGACGGGGCGCTGGCCGCGCTGCGCGGCCTCGGCGTCGCCAACGCCGAAACCGTCGTGCACGCCTACGCCGAACGGAAGCAGAAGCTGATCGATGAATTGATCGCGAGGCGCGCCTTCGCGGTGTTCCCCGACGCGGTGCATTTTCTTGAGGCGCTGAAAGCACACGGAATGCGCGCCGCCGCCGCGTCATCTTCGAAAAACGCGAACCCGATGCTGCGGTTAATCCCTTTTTCATCCGTTACGTTATACGATGCCTTCGACGCCAACCTCTGCGGGCGGGACTTCCCACATGGCAAGCCGGCGCCTGACATTTTCCTCGCTGCCGCCAAGGACTTAGGCATGCCGCCCGCGCGCTGCGTCGTGGTCGAGGACGCGCCCGCGGGCATCGCCGCGGCGCGCGCCGGCGGCATGGCCTCGATCGGCGTTGCCCGCCTCGACGACGCCGCACTGTTGCACGCCGCACACGCCGATCTCGTGGTGACAAGCCTCGATCAAGTTTCTGTGGACGCGCTGATCGCCGGCAGGCTAGACGCTCGCGCGCACCCCCAATAACGGAGATTTGAGCGTGCGTTTCGCATTTGAGCAGACCGCAAAGCCGGGATGGAGCATTCAACAACCTGCGTTCGAGCCGTTTTCCGAGAGCGACGTCGAAGCGATGTTCGCCATCGGCAACGGTGCGATGGGCGTCCGCGCATCGCGCGCGATCAGCCGCGCGCCGACCTGGATCCACTGGACCAACAGCCTGCGCTGGACCTCCTCGCCGCGCACCTACATCGCTGGCCTGTTCGACCGCCCTAACACCGATCCGCCGATCCCCGCTTTGGTGCCCGCCCCCGACTGGTCGCGCATCCGCATCCTGCTCGACGGCGAGCCGCTCCTGCTCCGCTCGGGCGAAACCCTGGCGCACCGCCGCACGCTCGACATGCGGCGCGGCCTGCTGCTCGGCGAATGGGAGCAGCGCACCGAAACCGGCGCCACCGTCAGGCTTTCCTCCCTTCGCCTCGCCTCCATGGCCGACCGTTCGCTCGGCCTGCAACTCGTCTGCTTCCAGGTCGAGCCCGCCGGCGTGCAGGTCACGCTGGAGGCGTCGTTCGAAGGCGCCGGCCTCGGCATGCGGACCGAGCGGCTGGAGCAGGATTTCGGCCTCTGGCGCACCTCCGACGCGAGCAAGCAGCTGGCGATGGCGGCCGCGCCGACGCTCCAGATCGACGGCAGCGAACTTCCCCCCGACACGTCAGCCCCACTGACATGGACCTGGAACTGGACCGCCGCCGGCGGCGAGGAGGTCACGTTCCAGCGCCCGGTCGCGACCGCCCGCGGCGACCAGCACCAGCCGAACGCCGCCGGCCGCGTCCGCCATGCGCTCGAGAACGCCACCCAGGTCGGCTGGCGCGCCGTGCTGACGGCGCACGAAGCCGCGTGGCTGAAGCGCTGGCGCGACAGCGACGTCGCCGTCACCGGCGACGACGACGCCCAGAAGGCGCTCCGCTTCGCCGCCTACCACCTCAACATCGCCGCCAACCCCGAGGACGAGCGCGTCTCCATCGGCGCGCGCGCGCTCACCGGCGATTCGTATTTCGGCCACGTCTTCTGGGACACCGAGATCTACCTGGTCCCGTTCTACACCCTCACCTGGCCCGAAGCCGCGCGCGCGATGCTGATGTATCGCTTCCACACGCTGCCCGGCGCGCGCGCCAAGGCGGCGAAGGCCGGATACCGCGGCGCCGCCTACGCCTGGGAGTCGACGGACAGCGGCGAGGAAACCACGCCCGAGAAGGTCGTCGCCTTCGACGGCAAGATCGTCCCCATCCTCTGCGGCATCCAGGAGCAGCACATCAGCGCCGACATCGCCTACGCGGTGTGGCACTACTGGCGCGCCACCGCCGATGACGCGTTCCTGCTCGAAGCTGGCGCCGAGATCATCATCGAGACCGCGCGCTTCTGGGCGAGCCGCGCCATTTCCGAGGCCGACGGCAAACGTCACATCCGCGCCGTCATCGGCCCCGACGAGTTCCACGAAACGATCGACGACAACGCGTTCACCAACCTGATGGCGCGCTGGAACCTCCGCCGCGGCGCCGAAATCGTTTCGACGCTGTGGGAACGCTGGCCGGAGCGGCTGGCAGAACTCAAGGACAGGCTCGCGCTCGACGACGGCGAGGCCGCGCAGTGGCTGCGCGTTGCCGACGAAATCTTCGTGCCGTTCAACGCGGCCCGCAACCTGTACGAGCAGTTCGAGGGCTACTTCGACCACGAAGACGTCGACCTCAGGCAATATGCCGGCCGCACTAAGGCGATGGACGTGATCCTCGGCCGCGAGGGCATCACGAAGTCGCAGATCCTCAAGCAGGCCGACGTGGTCGCGCTGCTGGCGCTGCTGCCGGAGGAGTTCAACGCCCGTACGGCGCGCGCCAACTTCGACTACTACGAGGCTCGCTGCGCGCACGACAGCTCGCTCAGCCGCGCCTGGCACGCCATGGTCGCCGCCCGCATGGGCGACATGGACATGGCGCTCCGCTACTTCCGCGAGGCCGCTGCGGTCGAGTTCGCCGGCCCCGTCGGCGGACGCGCCGGCGGCATCCACATTGCGCTGCTCGGCGGCCTCTGGCAGGCCGCGGTGCTCGGTTTCGGCGGTCTGTCGATGCACAGCGAAACCTTGTCCCTCGATCCAAAGCTGCCGCCAGAGTGGAAGAGCCTGGAATTCTCCGTGCACTGGCGCGGCCGCCGCGTGCGCTTCACCGTCGCGCGCGAGCGCGTCGACGCGGTGCTGGAAGAAGGCGAGCGGCTGACGATCCTGGTGCAGGGCAAGCCCCTCGAGCTCCGCCCCGGCCGCACCGGCCCGAAACGCGCCCTCGCCGCCGCGTCTTGAACCACCCGTCGGCGAACACCCCCCTCTCCCGCCTTAGCGGGGGAGGGTCGGGGGGGATGTGCCTACTTCAGCCCGGTCGTCGCAATCCCCTGGATCAGCGTGCGCTGGAAGAACAGGAAGAACGCCATCACCGGAATCAGCGTCAGCACCGCCATCGCGAACATCGCGCCCCAGTCCGAGGTTCCCCCCGAGTCCAGGAAGCCGCGCAACCCTAGCTGCACGGTGAAGTTCTGCACGTCCGTCAGGTAGACGAGCGGCCCGAAGAAATCGTCCCATGTGAAGATGAAGGTGAAGATCGCGGCGGTCCCCAGCGCCGGCAGCGACAAGGGAAGGATGATGTTCCAGTAGATCCGCCACGGGCTGCACCCGTCCATCACCGCCGCCTCATCGAGCTCCCGCGGCAGCCCGCGGAAGAACTGCACCAGCAGGAAGATGAAGAACGCGTCAACCGCCAGGAATTTCGGCACCACCAGCGGCAGGATCGTATTCACCCAGCCGATGTTAAGGAACAGGATGTACTGCGGGATCAGCGTCACCTGATACGGGATCATCATCGTCCCCAGCATCAGCGCGAAGCACACATTGCGGCCTGGGAAACGCAGCCGCGCCACGGCGTAGGCCGTGAGCGAGCATGACAGCACGTTGCCCGCCACTGACAGCACCGAGATAACGGCCGAGTTCACGAAGAATCGCCCGAAACTCACCTGCAACCCGTGCCATCCGCGTGCATACGCTTCCAGATCGAAGTGGCCCGGCCAGATCGAGGTGCTGGTGAAGATGTCCTCGTTCGGGCGGAACGAGCTCGCGAGCATCCACAGGAGCGGATACAGCATCACCGTCGACGCGGCGCACAGCGCCACGTGGTAAGCGAGCGACCGCGGCGCGCTACGCCTCATAGTGCACCCACCGCCGCGAGGTGACGAACGCGACCGCCGTCACCGCCGCGATCGCCAGCACCAGGAGCCACGCCAGCGCCGCTGCATAGCCCATGCGCAGATAGCCGAAGGCTTCCTGGTAGAGATACAGCGTGTAGAACAGCGTCGAATCGATCGGCCCACCGGTGCCGCCGCTGATGATGAACGCGGGCGTGAACGCCTGGAACGCCAGGATCGTCTGCACGACGATGTTGAAGAAGATCACCGGCGTCAGCAGCGGCAGCGTGATGTGCCAGAACTGCCCGCGCCCGGCCGCGCCGTCGAGGCTCGCCGCCTCGTACAGCTCCTGCGGAATTTGCCGCAGGCCAGCGAGGAAGATGATCATCGGCGAGCCGAACTGCCACACGCTCAGCGCTACCAGCGTGTAGATCGCATAGTCCGGGTCCGATACCCAGCTCGGCGCATGAATGCCGATGCGCAGCAGCAACTGATCCAGGAGCCCGTCGCCCGAAAACACCTCGCGCCACAGCGTGGCGATGGCGACGGACGCGCCGAGCAGCGACGGCAGGTAGAACAGCGCGCGATACAGCGGCAATCCGCTGATGCCGCGGTTCAGCACCATCGCGATGACGAGCGCGAAGCCAAGCTTGAGCGGCACGGCGAGCGCCACGTAGATGAACGTCACCCACACCGCGTCGCTGACCTTCGCGTCCGCCGTAAAGATGCGCGCGTAGTTGGCAAGCCCGACCCACCGCGGCGGCTCCAGCAGGTCGTAGTTGGTGAACGACAGCCACAGTGACGCGAGCGCCGGCCCGAGCGTCAGCCCTACATAGCCGACGAACCACGGCGCAACGAACAGATAACCGGCGGGGACCCCGCGCCACCGCCGCCCTGCCCGCGATCGCACCCGCGGCAGCACAAGCGCGGCAGCACCCGCCGGCATCGTGTTCGTCAGGCGCGCGACAGAATGTCAGCCGCGTCGCGCACGAACGACTTGCCCGCGTCAGTGGCGCTCACCCGCTTGAACGCCACCGACTGGTTCGTGTTCAGCAAGAGCGCCAGAACCTCGCCGGCGCCGCGCGGCGGCGGGGCAGGCAGCGGCGTCACCTTGTCGGAAATGAACGCGATGTAGTCCAGCATCCGCTTGCCCAGCGGATCGAGCGACGGCGCGATGGCATCGCGCACCTTCGAGGATGCCGGAATCCCCCGTTCCACGCTCAGGATTTTGCCGGCCTCGGCGTCGGCCACGAAGAAGCTCAACAGCTTTGCCGTATCCTCCGGATATTTGGTCGTCGCGGCGATGCTCATCATCTGCGACGGCTTCAGATACTGGCCCGACTTCGCCCCCGCCGCACCCGCCGGATACATCGCGATATCCAGCTTGTTCTTGTTCATCGCCTGGTAGCCCACGAGCTGGTTCGAGTTCTGGAACGTAATCGCCGCCTTCCCCAGCGTCACCACCGAGGTGTCGATGTCGGTCTTCTCCAGCGCCTGCACCTCCGGCGGCACGCAGCCGCCCTGCGCGCGCAGGTCGTGCCAGTAGGCGAACCACTCGCCCATGTCCGCCGCGTCGGCGCCGAACTTTCCCTCGGCCGTGTACATCAGCTTGCCGCGCTCGCGCAGCCATACTTCGAGCGCCGGGCCGGCGCCGCCCGAATCCTGCGACGCCCAATACCCGTCCCGCTTCGCCGCCTTGGTGAACGCCGCCGCCCGCTTCGCGTAATCGGCCCACGTAACCGGCCACTCCAGCGGCTGCTGGCCGAATTTCTCCCACGTCTCCCGGTCATAGATGATCGAGGTCGAGTTCAGCCCGAGGCTGACGCCGTAGATCTTGCCGTCCACCTTGCCGCCATCGATCGATTCCTGCGTGAACGCGCTCAGGTCGAGCTGCTTGCCTACGAACGGATCGAGCGGCATCAGCGCCCGGCGGCGCGAATATTCGTAGATGTAGCCGTAATCCATCTGGATCATGTCGGCCATGTTGCGTCCGGCCGCCTGCGTCGCCAGCCGCGCCCAGTAGTCGCCCCAGCCGACGGTTTCGCCGACGATCTTGATGTCGGGATTGCGCTGCATGTAGAGCGCGTCGGTCGCGTTGGTCCGCTTCTCACGATCGGTGGCACCCCACCAGTAGACGCGCAGCGTGGTTTCGGCACGCGCCCGATGCGCCGCCGCCAGTCCGATTGCCGCCGCCGTCCCGCCCAGCAGGCGCCGGCGCGTGGGCTGATGCATGGCCATGTTATCCCCCCTGTCCCGGCGCCGCACCCATGCGGCGTCCGCGTATGGTGCTCTCATACCACGTTGCCCCGGGGTCGTCGAAGCTGTCCGGCGGCGACAGGCTGCTGTAGTTTCCCTCCGCGGGGGAAAATCATGGGTGACACTCTCGACCTCGACGGCTACTGCGCACGCATCGGCTACGACGGTCCGCGCGAGCCGACGCTCGCGGTGCTGCGCGCGCTGACGGTGCTGCATCCCCAGGCGATTCCGTTCGAAACCCTCGACCCGTTGCTCGGCCGGCCGGTGGCGCTCGACCGCGCCGCCCTCCAGGCGAAGCTCGTGCATGGCCGGCGCGGCGGCTACTGCCAGGAGCAGAACCTGCTGTTCCACGACGCGCTGGCCGCGATGGGCTTCCGCGTCGCCGCCCTCGGCGCGCGCGTCATCTGGATGTCCCCCGGCCACGATGCACCGCTCACGCACCGGCTGACGCTCGTTTCGCTCGGCGGTGAAAACTTCATCGCCGATGTCGGGTTCGGCGGCCAGACGCCGACCGCGCCGCTGCGGCTGGAGCCGGGCCTGGAGCAGGAAACGCCGCACGGCCGCTATCGCCTGGCACGCCACGGCGAAACCCACGAATCGCAGTTCCGGCTGCGTGACGAATGGGCGCCGATGTACCGCTTTACCCTGTCCCCGCTCACGCCCGTCGATTTCGAGGTGGCGAACTGGTTCACCTCGACCTATCCGCGCGCGCTGTTCGTGCGCAATCTCCTGGTCGCGCGCGTGGTCGGCGAGACGCGCGTCAATCTCCGCAACACCGAGCTCGGCGTGCGGCACCGCGATGGTAGCGTCGAGCATCGGCGCGTCGTGGACGCGCACGATTTGCGCCGCGTGCTCGAAGACACGATGGGCCTGCGGCTGCCGATGCCCGCCGAGCTGATCTGGTCGAAACTGCCGCGGGAACCGCCGCCCATCCTCTAGCCGGCGGGTTGCATCGCGGCACGATCCGCGCGACCCTTGCGTCGCATTGCAACGAGCGACGGGACCCACGGCATGCCTGCAAAGATCTCCTCCGAAAACCTGGATGGTCTGAAGTGGCGCTGCATCGGCCCGCCCCGCGGCGGGCGCGTGGTCGCCGTCGCCGGCGATCCCTCCGATCCGATGGTGTTCTATTTCGGCGCCTGCGCCGGCGGCGTCTGGAAGACGATCGACGGCGGCCAGTACTGGCGCTGCGTGTCCGACGGCTTCCTCGGCACCGCCGCGATGGGCGCGCTCTCGGTCGCGCGCTCCGATCCCAACGTGATCTATGCCGGCACCGGCGAGACCGCGATCAGGCTCGACGTCTCCTACGGCGATGGCGTGTACCGCTCCACCGACGCCGGCCGCACCTGGCAGCACGCGGGCCTGCGCGAATCGCGGTTCATCGGCCGCTTCGCCGTGCATCCGCAGGATGCGAATCTGGTTTACGCGGCCGCGCTCGGCGACATCTTCGGCCCGAACGAGGAGCGCGGCGTCTATCGCAGCAGGGACGGCGGCAGGAACTGGGAGCGCGTGCTCTACCGCGACGCCGATACCGGTGCCGTCGACATTTCCATGGACCCGAACAATCCCCGCATCCTGTTCGCGACCCTGTGGCAGACGCGGCGCAGCTTCTGGAACCTCTCCAGCGGCGGGCCCGGTTGCGGCCTGTTCCGCACCACCGACGGCGGCGATACGTGGGAGGAAATCACCCGCGCACCCGGCCTGCCGGACGGGCCGGTCGGCAAGATCGGGGTCGCCGTTTCGCCCGCGAAGCCGGGGCGCGTGTGGACGCTGATCGAGGCGGTGGAGGAGAAGACCGGCCTCTACCGTTCCGACAATTACGGCGCCACCTGGAAGCTCGTGTCGAACAACCGCGACCTGATGCACCGGCCCTGGTACTACACGCACGTCTTCGCCGACACGCGCAACGCCGACACGGTGTTCGTCGCCAACTTCAATTTCTGGAAATCCATCGACGGCGGTGAGAACTTCACCGAGGTGGCGACGCCGCACGGCGACAACCACGATCTGTGGATCGACCCCAACGACGCGAGCCGCATGATCGAGGGCAACGATGGCGGTGCCTGCGTCTCCTTCAACGGCGGCGTCACCTGGTCCTCGATCTACAACCAGATGACCGCGCAATTCTATCGCATCGATACCGACAACCGCTTTCCGTATCGCGTCTACGGCACGCAGCAGGACAATACCTCGATCGCGGTGCCATCGGCGACCTATTGGGGCGCGATCACGCTCGGGGATTGCACCTATCCCGGCACCGGCGAGAGCGGGTTCATCGCGGTCAATCCTGCTGACAACGACATCGTCTATATCGGCGCCATCGGCTCCAGCCCCGGCGGCGCCGGTGCGCTGCAGCGCTACGATTACCGCACCTCGCAGATTCAGCTGGTGAATGTGTGGCCGGAGGAATCGACGGGCATCGCCCCGCGCGACATGAAGTACCGTTTCGCGTGGACCTTCCCGATCGTGTTCTCGCCGCACGACGCGAACGTGCTCTACGCCGGCGGCAGCCACCTCTTCCGCACGCGCAACGAGGGCATGAGCTGGGAGGAGATTTCCCCCGACCTCAGCCTCAACGACAAGTCGCGACAGGGCCCGTCCGGCGGCGACATCACCCACGAAAGCGCCGGCGCCGAGGTGCATGCGACCCTCGCATCCGTCGTGGAATCGCCGCACCGCAAGGGCGAGATCTGGGCCTCGACCGACGATGGCCTGGTGCACGTCTCGCGCGACGACGGGAAGTCGTGGCAGAACGTGACGCCCCGGGGGATGCCGGACCTCGCCTATGTCGGTTGCGTGGAAATCTCCGCGCACGACGCCGACACCGTCTACGTCGCGGCAACCCGCTACAAGCTCGCCGACTACAAGCCCTACTTGTTCCGCACGACCGATTCCGGAAAGTCATGGCAATCGGTCAACGGCGATTTGCCGACGGGGGAAATCACCCGCGTGGTGCGGGCCGATCCGGTGCGCAAGGGGCTGCTCTTCGCCGGCACCGAAACCGGAATCTTCTTCAGCCTCGACGAGGGCAAGCATTGGATGCGCATGCCCGCAAGCTTCCCGGTCGTTCCCGTCTATGACCTGAAGATCAAGGACAGCGACCTCGTCGCCGGCACGCACGGCCGCTCGTTCTGGATCCTCGACGATATCTCGCCGCTGCGCGCACTGGCCGACGGCGCGAAGGGGCCGCGCCTGGTCGCACCGCGACCGACCATCCGCACCAAGCTGCATTTCGGCTCGCTCTTGAGCGCCAAATCCGGCTACTCGTTCTCGATCACCTTCGGCATCAACGGCGCGATCGCCAGTACCGAAATGGCCGACGGCACGAAGCGGCTCGACCACATCGATGTCGGCGAGAATCCGCCGAATGGCGCCATCGTCTATTACTGGCTGGACGACGAGAAGGCCGGGCCGGTCACGCTGACGTTCAAGGACACCGTCGGCAACCTGATCGCGAGCTTCCGCAGCGACGACGAGTCGCTGCCGGTGGCGCGGCGGCCGCGCGTGAGCGCGGGGCTCAACCGCTACATCTGGAACATGCGCCATCCGCCGGTGACGAAGCTCGACTCGTCGCTGGCACCGTTCAAGAACAAGCCGCTGATGCCGGAGGCCGATCCGCAGCCCGGTCCGGCCGTGGTGCCCGGCCAATACCGCGTGGAGATGGCGGTAGGGACGCAGACGCTGGCGGCGGATTTCGTCATCATCAAGGATCCCCGCTTCCCGGCGACGCCGCAGGACTACGCGAAGCAGTTCGCGCTGGTGAAGGAACTCACCGACAAGCTCTCCGCGCTGAACGGCGGCGTCAACCGCATCCGGCGCATGAAGAACCTGTTGAAGGCGCTCGGCGAGGTGAAATCCGGGCTTGCGGAGAAGACGAAGGCGCTGTCAGAGAGCCTGACAGCCATCGAGGCGGTGCTGGTGGACGTGAAGAAGCAATCGCCGCGCGACGTGCTGCGCAACCCCGCGGGCCTCAATGACACGCTGGTCGACCTCATCAACACCTGCACGCTCGCCGACGCGGCGCCGACCGCGCAGGCCGAGCAGGTCTCGCGCGAGATCATGGCCACGGTCGACGCCCAGCTCGCGAAGCTCGAAGCCCTGGTGGCCGGCGACATCGCCGCGGTCAACAAGGCCGCGTCGGAGCAGGGCGTTCCTTACGTCGCCATGTTCGCGATGTAGGGCGGAAACCGCGGCGTACGCCACGCCGCGGGCCTTCCGCCGGCGGTTAGCGCCGCAAGTGGCACGCCACGAGGTGCCCGTCGCGCGTCGCCTCCAGCGCCGGAACCTCTTTCCGGCACTGCTCGATCGCGATCGGGCAGCGCGTATGGAAATGGCAGCCCGGGGGCGGGCGGATCGGGTTCGGCACGTCGCCCTTCAGCACGATCCGCTTGCGCTTCAGCTTGGGGTCGGGGATAGGCACGGCCGACAGCAGCGCCTCGGTGTACGGATGCCGCGGATTGTCGTACAGCTCGCGCGCCGACGCGATCTCCACGACGCGCCCGAGATACATCACCGCCACGCGGTCGCTGATGTGCTCCACCACCGACAGATCGTGCGCGATGAACAGGTAGGTCAGGTTGAACTTGCGCTGCAGGTCCTCGAGCAGGTTGATCACCTGCGCCTGGATCGACACGTCGAGCGCCGACACCGGCTCGTCGCACACGATCAGCCGCGGCTGCACCGCGAGAGCGCGCGCGATCCCGATGCGTTGGCGCTGCCCGCCCGAGAATTCGTGCGGGTAGCGCGAGATGTGATCGGCCATCAGGCCAACCGTTTCCAGCAGATCCACCACGCGATTCTCGAGGTCGCGCCGGCTCTTTGCCAGCCGGTGAATGATCAGCGCCTCGCCGATGATCGAGCCCACTGTGTGGCGCGGATTGAGCGAGGCATACGGATCCTGGAAGATGATCTGCATCTGCCGGCGAAGGCCGCGCAGTTCCTCGCCGTCGAGCCTGGTGACGTCGCGGCCATCGAAACGGATTTCCCCGCCGCTCGGCTCCAGCAGCCGCAGGATGCAGCGCCCGGTCGTCGACTTGCCGCACCCCGATTCGCCCACCAGCCCAAGCGTCTGCCCCGCCGCGATTTCGAAACTGACGCCGTCGACCGCGTGCACGCGGTCGACCTCGCGCGCGAACACGCCGCCGCGCACCGCGAAGAACTTGCGCAAATTCTGCACCGACAGGAGCGTCACAGCACGCACGCCATCCGATGCTCGGGCCCGACCTCGCGCAGCGGCGGCTCGGCGCTGCGGCAGCGGTCGGTTACGAATTTGCACCGGTCGGCGAAGCGGCAGCCGGCCGGCGGATGCAACAGGCTCGGCACCGTGCCCGGAATCTGCTCCAGCCGCTGCCGCCCATGCGCGCTCGCGTCGACGCGCGGGATCGAGCGGATCAGGCCCTGCGTGTACGGATGGCGTGGGTTGCCGAACAGCTCCTCCACCGGCGCCGTTTCCACCACCTTGCCGGCATACATCACCACCACGCGCTGCGACGTCTCCGCCACCACGCCCATCGCGTGCGTGATCAGCATGATCGCCATGCCGAACCGCTCCTTCATGTCCTGGAGCAGTTCGAGAATCTGCGCCTGGATCGTGACGTCGAGCGCGGTCGTGGGCTCGTCGGCGATCAACAGTTGCGGCTTGCAGGCGAGCGCCATCGCGATCATCGCACGCTGCCGCATTCCGCCCGAGAACTGGTGCGGGTAGTCGTTCACGCGCTTGGCCGCGTTGGGAATCTGCACGAGCCGCAGCATTTCCACCGCCTGGTCGGTCGCCTGCTTGCGCGAGATCCGGTTGTGCGCGCGGATCGCCTCGGTGATCTGGTCGCCCACCGTGTACACCGGATTGAGCGAGGTCATCGGCTCCTGGAAGATCATCGCGATTTCGCGCGAGCGGATGTCGTCCATCTCGCTCGCCGGCAGCGGGATCAGGTTGCGGCCGCGCCAGATGATCTCCCCGCCCTGGAAGCGGCCCGGCGGCATGTCGATCAGCTTCAGGATGCTGCGCGCGGTGACGGTCTTGCCGCACCCGGATTCACCGACCACCGCCAGCGTCTCGCCGCGCGCGATAGACAGGCTGACGCCATCGACCGCGCGCACCATGCCGGCGTCGGTATGGAACCAGGTTTGCAGGCCGCGGATGTCGAGAAGGGTCTCGGCCATTCACATCACGCGGCGCGGGTCGAGTGCGTCGCGCAGGCCGTCACCGATGTAGTTGATCGAAAGCACCGTCAGGAAAATCGCGAACCCTGGGAACAGCGCCCAGTGCGGCGCGATGTCGAGATAGTCCTTGGCATCGAACAGCACCCGTCCCCAGCTCGGGACATCGGGCGGAAAGCCCAGGCCGAGAAACGAAAGCGTCGATTCGGCGATGATCGCGTTCGCCACCTCGATGGTGGCGGCGACGATCACCGGACCCATCGCGTTCGGCAGCAAGTGCCGCACCACCATGCGCAGGCGCGAGGCCCCGAGCGCGCGCGCCGCCTCGACGAATTCCTTCTCGCGCAGCGAAAAGAACTGCGCGCGCACCAGGCGTGAGACCGGCATCCAGCGCAGCCCGCCGATCGCCGGCACCACCAGGATGAAGACGCCTCCCTCGGTGCCGAGCAGCGCCGTCAGCTTGTTCCGGAACAGGTAGATCAGCAGCAGGAGGAGCGGCAGTTGCGGCAAGGCGAGGAACAGGTCGGCGAGCCACATCAACGCAGCGTCGACCCGCCCGCTGGCGATGCCGGCGATCGCTCCCACGAGCACGCCGAGCATGATGGCTACCGCCATCGCGCAGACGCCGACGGCGAGCGAGATGCGGCCGCCGTACATCAGGCGGGCGAGCAGGTCCTGGCCCAGATCGTCGGTCCCGAGCGGATGGTCCCACGAGGGCGTGGCGAGCCGCGCGCCGAAGTCGATGTCGTTGATCGGCACGGTCCAGAGCAGCGGCCCGATCAGGATCGTCAGCACGATCAGCGACAGCACGACGGCGCTGACCAGCGCGAGCCGATGCCGGCGGAAGCGGCGCCATGCATCGCGCGCGGGCGAGATCCGGCGCGCACGCCGCGCACCAGCCGCAGCCGACACCGCGCCCGGCGCGGCCGCGTCAATGGTAGGTGATGCGGGGGTCGAGCCAGCCATAGAGCACATCAGCCAGGAAGTTGAACAGGACGACCAGGATGGCGAAGATGAACGTGACCCCCATGATGACCGGCGTGTCGTTCGACAGCAGCGCCGAGATCAGCAGCGAGCCGATGCCGGGAACCCGAAAGATCTGCTCCGTGACGACCGCGCCGCCGAACACGATCGGCATCTGCAGCGCGATCAGCGTAATCACCGGGATCAGCGCGTTGCGCACGACATGCAGGATCAGCACCTTGCGCTCGCCGATTCCCTTCGAGCGCGCCGTGGTGACGTAGTCGAGCTTGATCACCTCGAGCACCGACGAACGCACGTAACGCACCAGCGAGGCGCCGAGGGCAAGCCCCAGCACCATCACCGGCATGATCGCCTGCTTGATGTACGCCCAAAGCCACGGCAGTCCGGAACCGCCGAGATCCTGGCGGAACACGAACGGCAGCCAGTCGAGCGTGATGCTGAAGATCAGGATGAACAGGATGCCGGTGAAGAAGGTCGGGATCGAGAAGCCGATGAAGGCAAGGGTGTTGGCGATCTGGTCGAAGATCGAATAGGGCTTCGCCGCCGCGAGCACGCCCACCGGGATCGCGATCAGGATCGCCAGCACCTGCGCGGCGCCGATGACCGCGAGCGTGGTCGGCAGCCGTTGCAGGATCAGCGTCGTCACCTGCACGCGGCTGGTGAACGAGAAGCCCCAGTCGCCGTGCAGGAGCGCCATCAGCCAGTGGAAGTAGCGGAGGTAGATCGGGTCATCGAGCCCGAGCTGGTGGCGCAGCATCTCGCGCACCTCGCCCGGCACGTTAGGGTTGGTGACGAGCTCGCTGAACGGGTCGCCGGGCGCGGCGGCAAGGATGCAGAAGATCACGAGGCTGATGCCCAAGAGGCTTGGGATGACGATCAGCAGCCGGCGGATCAGATAAGCTCGGGACACCCAATTCTCCCGTCAATGTGCCCCGCTCCGCGGATACCGCGATCCGCGGAGCGGCAATTGCCGGATCAGGTTTCCTTGTACCAGTCGCGCAGGTTCCAGAAATTGCTGTCCCAGCCGCTGGGATTGATGTTTCTCAGCGTCTGGCTCACCGCCGACACGCCGGGGCGGTAGATGATGGGAATGACGACATGCTGGCTCACCACCATGTCGTTCATCTGGATGAACATGGCGGCGCGCTTGGTCGGGTTGAGTTCGAGCGACGCCGCATCCCAGAGCTTGTCGAACTCCGGGCTGCTCCAGCGCTTGGTGTTCACGCCCTGGTACTTGTTGGCCTTCTGCGCGATCTCACTGGTGAGGTAGCTGCGCATCCAGATGCCGGGATCGGGCTGGTTCGGGCCGGTCGTGTACATCTGCAGGTCGGTGTAGAAGTGCGGGTAGGTGTCGGGATTGGCCACGTCCGACGAGAAGTAGACCGACGCCACCACCGACTTGATCTCGATCGCGATACCCGCCTTCGCGCAGGCCTGCTTCACGATCGCCTGCGTCTTCTGGCGCGGCTCGTTGATCGACGTCTGGTAGACGTATTTGAGTTTCTTCCCATCCTTCTCGCGGACCCCGTCGGAGCCGACCTTCCAGCCGGCCTTCTCCAGGATCTCGATCGCCTTCTGGACGTTGAATTCCATCTTGGTGTTCTGCGAGCGGAACCGGCTCGGGTTGTTGATGTAGTTCCCGGTCGCGATGCCGGTGCGGCCATAGATGTATTTCTGCACGCTGTCGCGATCGACCAGGTACGAAAGCGCCTCGCGCACCGCCGGATCGGAGAGCGTCGGGTGCTTCGTCTTCATGCTGGACCGTTCGCCATCCACCTCGGTCCACGGATCGCTGAAGTTGACCTGGATGTGCTCGACCGAGCCGCCTTCGTTGATGACAACCTTGCCCTTGCCGCCGGTTTCCAGCTTCTTCAGGATCTCGTCCTCGACCTGCATGTTCCAGGCGTAGTCGTATTCGCCGGTCTGCAGCACGGCGCGCGCCGCCGACACGGCATCGCCGCCGCCCTTCATTTCGATGGCGTCGAAATAGGGCTGGTTCTTGATGTGGTAGTTCGGGTTGATCTCGGCGGTAAGCAGGTCGCCCGGCGTGAAGCTCTTGAACAGGTAGGGTCCGGTGCCGACCGGCTTCAGATTGTTCGGCGCTTCCCGCGACTTGCCGCCGATATATTGGCCGAACAGGTGCTTCGGAATGAGCGTGTTGGCGGAACCGACGAAGGCGTCGGCCCAGAACGGGTGCGGCGTGTCGAACAGGATGCGGATCGTGTAGTCGTCGACCTTCTCGACCTTGAGGTCCTTGTAGGTGCCGTAGGTGACCGTGGCCGTCGTCTGGTCGCGGGCATATTCCCAGTTGAAGACGACATCGTCGGCGGTGAACGGCTGCCCGTCATGCCATTTGACGCCCTGCTTCAGCTTCCAGGTGACCGACTTCCCGTCTTCCCCCAGTCCGCCGTTCTCGAGGCTCGGGACCTCGGCGGCGAGCACCGGCGCCAGGTTGCCGTCGGGATCCCAGTTGGCGAGCGGTTCGTAGAACAGGCGCGACCCGTCCTGGTCCTTCGTTCCGGTAGCGAAATGCGGATTGAGCAGCGTGGGGCCCTGCCACCACAGCACCTTCACCGTTCCGCCGCCCCCGGCCTTCGTCGGCTTGTAGTTCGATGGCGTCTGCGCCATCGCCACGCCGTTGATCGCCAGCAACTGGTTCGCCATCGGCGCGGTGAGGCCCACGGCCGCCATGCGGCGGATGAAGCTGCGCCGCGACATGCCGCCGCCCTTCACGCGATCGATCAGGCCCTGAAGTTTGCGATAGTCCATGGATGTCCCCTCTGCGCTCGTTGGTCGAAGCCCCGCTTGGGCGGGAGTGAAGCCTGTTGTTCGCTAACCCATATCAGAACGGCGGGCGTGCGTCGCTGTCAATCTGGCGCGCCCCGCCGCCGCCAAACGAGGTGCCGTGGTTAACCCGAATTCACCCCTCGTTCGGCCGCGATCACCCGCCTGCGCGTCGCGCACTTGACAGCCGTCCCCGGAGGGCGGACGACTATTGCGCTAACGCCCGGCGGCAAAGCCAGGCGCGTGGGCGTGTGCGCGGTGATCGCAGGAGATCGACATGGACCTCATCGAGCAATGGTTCGGCATTTCGCCCGACGGCGGTGACGGATCGCTGGAGATGCTGTGGCTGGTCGCCTTCGTCGCCACCGGAAGCGCGCTGATCTTCCGCCGCCGCGTCAGGGCCTGGATCGCGGCGCGCACGCAGCGCCGGCACTGACTCCGGCGTCAAATCCGTTCCGCCCGGCAGCGCCTGAAGCCGGCGATCGTGGTGGGTGCGACAGGGATTGAACCTGTGACCCCCGCCGTGTGAAGACGGTGCTCTCCCGCTGAGCTACGCACCCGCGTCAGGCGCCGGGTGATAGGTCGCGCCCGTGGACGGTGTCAAGTGACCGGCATCGGCGCCATTTCCGTTTGCAACTTGCGCGGCGCGGCGCGAAACTCGGCGCATGCTGCGGGCCGCTTTCGTGTCGCTGGCGTTGCTTCTTCCTGTCGCCGCCGCGGCGCAGGATCGGGGCCAGCTGCACCTGCGCTACTCGGTCTACGCCGCGGGCATGAACGTGGTGGATATCGACAGCCGGCTCGATCTCTCCGCCCACCACTACCGGATCGATCTGGCGTACCACACCGTGGGTCTCTTCAGCCTCATCATCCACAATCAGATCGAGAGCTTCGCCGAAGGTTCGCTGGCGGCGCAGGCGCCGCGGCCGCTGCGCTTCGCGAGCTGGGGCACGTTGCGCGGAACGCCGCGGCGGACGGTGATCGACTACATCAACGGCCAGCCGCTGCTGCGCGAACAGGTGCCGGAGAACGACAGCGATCGCGAGCCGGTGCCGGTCAGCATGCGGCATGGCACGACGGATACGCTTTCGGCGATCGTCATGCTGGTGCGCGAGGCCTCGGACACGGGCCGGTGCGACGGCCAGGTCGAAACCTTCGACGGCCGCCGGCTGCTGCAAATCAGCTCCCGCACGACGGGTGAGGAAAGGCTGGCGACGGAGGATCGTTCCGGCTTCAGCGGCCCGGCGCTGCGGTGCGACGTCGCGGGCCGCCAGCTCGCCGGATTCCAGCCGGACGACCCGCCGGAGGAGCGCGCGAAGCTGCATCACTACCAGGCCTGGCTCGCCCCGCTGGCGCCGGGCGGGCCCCGCCTGCCGGTGCGGGTCGTGTTCGAAACCCGCTTCTTCGGCCATGCCACCGCCTACCTGACCGAGGCGACCGGCGGCGCCGATACGACGAAGGTCGCGCGAACCGCGCCCTGATCAGCGGCTGATCAGCGGGAGCAGCCGCTCGGCGAGATCGGGCAGCTCGGCCGCCGCGCCGGCGACCGCGGCAGCACCCGCCGCCATGGCGCGCGATCCGTAGCCCCAGGCGGCGAAGATGCAGCGGACGCCGGCGCCGGCGGCGGCGCTGACGTCGTTGCGATGGTCGCCGGCCATCAGCGTGCACGCGGGCGTTCCGCCGGCGGCCGCAATGGTGGCGAGCAGGTGCGCCGGGTCCGGCTTGCGCACCGGGAAGCTGTCGCCGCCGCCGATCGCGGCGAAGTAATGACCGATGCCGAGCGCCGCGAGCAGGTCGTGCGCCGGCGCTTCCGGTTTGTTCGTGCACACCGCGAACCGCCACCCGGCCTCGGCGAGCCGGGCAAGCGCCGCGTCCACGCCCGGATAGGCGCGCGTTTCGCACGCGAAGTTGGTCCCGTAGTCGGCGAGATAGTCCGCCAGCGCCTGCGGGTCCTGCGGCTGCCCGCGCGCGGCGAAGGCGCGGCTCACCAGCGCGGCGGCGCCGTCGCCGACCATGGCGGCGACCTCGTCGGGCGGGAATGGCGCAAGCCCGCGCCGCCCGATGACGCGGTTCAATGACGCCGCCAGGTCCGGCACCGTGTCGGCGAGCGTTCCATCGAGGTCAAGAACGAGCGTGCGTGCCGCAACCATTACCGGGTGCAATCATTGTTGATGGTCCTCGTCGGTCGGCCGGACCTTTGACACGGCGCGGCCCGTACCGATACTCGGGAAATGCATATGCCAGCAACCGCCGTCGTGCTCGCCGCGGGGTCGGGCACCCGCATGAAGTCGGCGCTGCCGAAGCCCCTGCACAGGATCGCGGGGCGGCCGATGCTGTCGCACCTGCTCGACAGCTGTGCCTCGGTCTTCGACCGCATCGCGGTGGTGATCGGCCCTGAGATGGCGGCCGTGGCGAGGCTCGCCGCGCCCTATCCGGTGGTGGTCCAGCAGGAACGTCTCGGCACCGCGCACGCGGCGCTCCAGGCCGCCGACCAGTTCGCGGAGGGCGAGGTCGCGGTGCTGTATGCCGACAATCCGCTGATCACGCCGGCGACGTTGCGGCGCCTGCTCGAACGTCGGGCCGCGGGCGATGCCGGGCTGGCCCTGCTGGCGATGCGCCCCGCCGATCCCGCCCGCTATGGCCGCGTCGTCGGCAGCGGCGGCTTCGTGGATCGGGTGGTGGAGTACGCGGACGCCACGCCGGCCGAACGCGCCGAGGGCCTGTGCAACGCCGGCGTGCTGTGCGCCGACGCCGGCCAGATGCGCCGCTGGCTGCAACGCGTGCGCAACAATAACGAAAAGCGCGAATACTATCTGACGGATGTGGTGGCGCTGGCGCGTGCGGACGGAGCGCGCGTGGCGGTCGTGGAGGCTCCGGCCGACGAACTGCGCGGCATCAACTCGCGCGCCGAACTGGCGGAGGCCGAGGCGACCGTGCAGGGCTGGCTGCGGGCGGCGGCGCTGGAAGCCGGCGTGACGATGACCGCTCCCTCCAGCGTGTTCCTGTGCAGCGACACGAAACTGGCCGCCGATGTGACGATCGGCCCCAACGTCGTCTTCGGCCCGGGCGTGACCATCGAGCGCGATGCGGAAATCCGCGCCTTCTCGCACCTGGAAGGATGCACGGTCGGCGAAGGCGCGCTGGTCGGGCCGTTCGCGCGGCTGCGGCCAGGCACCGTCGTCGGCCGCGGCGCGCATGTCGGGAATTTCGTCGAACTGAAGGCCGCGTTGCTGGGCGACGGCGCAAAGGCGAATCACCTGGCCTATCTGGGCGATGCGGACATCGGCGAGCGCACGAACGTCGGCGCCGGCACCATCACCTGCAACTACGATGGCTACGCGAAGCACCGCACCGTGATCGGCCGCGACGTGTTCGTGGGCTCGGACGCGGTGCTGGTGGCGCCGGTGACGCTCGGCGACGGATCGTTCGTCACCGCCGGCAGCGTCATCACCGATAACGTCGCGCCGGACGCGATGGCGTTCGGCCGCGCGCGGCAGGAGGCGAAAGCCGGCCGCGCCGCGGCGTTTCGCGAGAGGCAGCGCAGGAGAAAGCCCTGAGATGTGCGGCATTGTTGGCGTGATCGGCGCGCAGCCCGCGGCGCCGCTGCTGTTGGACGCGCTGCGGCGGCTGGAATATCGCGGCTACGACAGCGCCGGAATCGCGACGCTGGTGAACGGCCACATCGATCGCCGCCGCGCCGCCGGCAAGCTCGGCAACCTCGCGGACGCGATGGCGCGCGAACCGCTGCAAGGCACGACCGGCATCGGCCACACGCGCTGGGCAACGCACGGTGCGCCCACCACGAGCAACGCGCACCCGCACGGCACCGCGCGCGTTTCCGTGGTGCACAACGGCATTATCGAGAATCACGCCGAACTGCGCGAGGAGCTGGAGCGCGAGGGGCAGGAGTTCTCGACCGAGACGGATACCGAAACGGTTGCGCAGCTCGTCGATCTGCACCTGCAGCGCGGGATGCCGCCGCTGGAAGCCGCGGGGAAGGCGTTCGCCCGCCTGCATGGCGCCTACGCGCTGGCGATGATGTTCGCGGGCCACCCGGAATTGCTGATCGGCGCGCAGCACGGTGCGCCGCTGGCGGTGGGCTTCGGCGAGGGCGAGATGTATCTCGGCTCGGACGCGCTGGCGTTGGCGCCGCTGACCAAGCGCATCGCCTACCTGAAGGATGGCGACTGGGTCGCCGTCGGGCGCGACGCCGCCCGCTTCTTCGACGCCGCCGGCGCCGAGGTGCACCGCGAAATCCGACGGACCGCGCTCTCGGGCGCGACCGTGGGCAAGGGCAACTACCGCCACTTCATGGAGAAGGAGCTCTACGAGCATCCCGCCGTGCTCGGCGACACGCTCCACCAGATGGTGCGGCCGGCGACGCGCGCCGTGGTGCTCCCGGAATTACCGTTCAATCTCGCGCGCATCCCGCGCGTCACGATCAGCGCGTGTGGTTCCGCGTTCTATGCCGGCATGGTCGCGCGCCACTGGTTCGAAAGCATCGCGCGGCTGCCGACCGACGCCGACGTCGCCAGCGAATTCCGCTACCGCGCGCCGCCGCTGGCAAAGGGCGGACTTGGAATCCTCGTGAGCCAGTCTGGCGAGACCGCCGATACGCTGGCTGCGCTGCGCTACATGCATGAGCAGAAGCAGCACGTGCTGAGCGTGCTGAACGTGCCCGAGAGCACGATGGCGCGCGAGAGCGACGCCGTTCTGCAAACAGTCGCGGGACCGGAGATCGGCGTCGCCAGCACGAAAGCGTTCACCGCGCAGCTGGCGGTGCTGGCATGCATGGCGCTCGCCGCGGCGCGCGCGCGCGATTCGATCACATCAGCCGAGGAAGCGCGCATGACCTCGGCGCTCCTGGAGGTGCCGGGCCGTGCAGCGGAGATCCTCGAACATCGCGAAACCATCGAGCGGCTCGCGCGCCGCGTCGCGAAGGCGCGCGATGTGCTGTATCTCGGCCGCGGCGCCTGCTTCCCGATCGCGCTGGAAGGCGCGTTGAAGCTGAAGGAGATCAGCTACATCCACGCCGAGGGCTACGCCGCCGGCGAGATGAAGCACGGCCCGATCGCGCTGATCGACCGCAGTGTGCCGGTGATCGCGATCGTGCCGAGCGGCCCGCTGTTCGAGAAGACGGCGAGCAACCTCCAGGAAGCGGCCGCGCGCGGCGGGCGCGTCATCGTGTTCAGCGACGCCGAGGGCGCCGAAAAACTGAAAGGCATCGCCGCCGAGACGGTCGTGCTGCCGCGCGTCGATCCCTTCGTCGCGCCAATTCTGTACGCGATCCCCGTGCAATTGCTGGCCTATCACGTGGCCGTGCTGAAAGGCACCGACGTCGACCAGCCACGGAATCTCGCGAAGAGCGTGACGGTCGAATAGTCCCGACATTCCCGCGCAAGCGGGAATACATCGCGCCGCGGCACTTGTTCGGCCTGCAAAATCCCGAACCTTTGAACCGCGAATCACGCCACTCGTCCCAAATACCCGTGATTGGGAGGGCGCGCGCATGCAGTACGAACCTGCGGCCGGGGTCATCGAGACCGACATTCCCGCGCGGCTGGACCGCCTGCCGTGGGCGCGGTTCCACACGCTCGTGGTGGCCGCGCTCGGCGTCACCTGGTCGCTCGACGGTCTCGAGGTCACGCTGGCCGGCGCGGTCTCCGGCGCGCTCAAGCGCAGCCCCATTCTCCACTTCGACAATGCCGAGGTGGGCCTCGCCGCCAGCATCTACCTCATCGGCCTGGTCGGCGGAGGGTTGTTGTTTGGCTGGCTGACGGACCGCATCGGCCGCCGGCCGCTCTTCTTCATCACGCTCGCTGTCTACATCCTCGGCACCGCCGCGACCGGACTCGCGTGGAATTTCTGGACCTACGCGCTGTTCCGCTGCCTCACCGGCTGCGGCATCGGCGGCGAATGCGCGGCGATCAACTCGGCGATCCAGGAATTGATCCCCGCGCGCGTGCGCGGCGGCACCGACATCGCGATCAACGGCAGCTTCTGGCTCGGCGCCGTGCTGGGCGCGAGCGGATCGATCATCCTGCTCGATCCCGCGTTCCTGCCCGGCGACTACGGCTGGCGATTCTGCTTCCTGATCGGCGCCGCGCTCGGCCTCGTGATCCTGCCGATGCGGCTCTGGCTGCCAGAAAGTCCGCGCTGGCTGATGACGCACGGGCGCCCCACGGAAGCCGCGACGGTCGCCGAGCACATCGAGCGGCGGTCCGGCGTGCGCGGCCCGGTGCCCGGGCTGCCGGTGATGCGCCTGCGCGCGCGCGATCACGGCAGTTTTGGCGAGGTGCTGCACGTGCTGTTCCGCCTGCATCGCCGGCGCGCGCTGGTGGCGGTGGTGCTGATGGCCTCCCAGGCCTTCTTCTACAACGCGATCTTCTTCACCTACGCGCTGATCCTAACCGACTTCTACCAGGTGCCCGCTGACAGCGTCGGCAAATACCTGATCCCATTCGCGCTCGGCAACTTCACCGGGCCGCTGCTGTTAGGCAGACTGTACGACAGCATCGGCCGGCGCACGATGATCGCCGCCACCTATGCGATCTCCGGCGTGCTGCTGGCGCTGACCGGGTGGGCCTTCGCGGCCGGGCTGCTGACGGCGGCGACGCAGACGTTGTGCTGGTCGGTGGTGTTCTTCTTCGCCTCCGCAGCCGCGTCGTCCGCCTATCTCACCATCAGCGAAGCGTTTCCCCTCGAGGTGCGGGCGATGGCGATATCCATTTTCCTCGCTTTCGGCACCGGCGTCGGCGGCGTGATCGCACCCACGCTGCTCGGCTGGCTGATCGATACGGGATCGCGCGGCCAGGTTTTCATAGGCTACTTCGGCGCGGCGGTGTTGATGGTCGGCGCCGCGATCGTGCAGGCCATCTGGGGGGTACCCGCGGAGCGGCGCTCGCTGGAGACGGTGGCGCGGCCGCTCACCATGCTCGACTGAACCGTCGTTTCAGCGTGGATGCGGACTGGCGGTGTTGAAGACCTTGTGCGGCGCGGGGTGACCTGGCGTCGCCGTTGCCGCCGAGCGGGTCGGATCGGTGGGAATATCGGACGGCGCCACCGGCTCTGCGGGCGGCGCACCGCCGGCGTCACCCACCACCGGCCTGCCAGCGCCGTCGGTCGCAAGCGAAACAACGCCGGCGGCGTGGGCGCACGCAAGCGGCGCTGCCACCAATGCCGTCGCTAACAACGAAATCCTGCGCATCGCAACGCGCATTCTACACCCATGATGCGGGCAAACAAAAAGCCGCCCATGCGGCGGCTTTTTGCCCGGTCACCGGCCAATCTACCGGCGGTCGTCCTTCACCGAATCACGCACGTCGCGTGCGGCGTCCTTCACGTCCCCCGCCACGCGATGGGCGTCACCCTTCGCCTTGTCCCACTTGCCTTCCGCTTCCATGTCGCGGTCGCCGGTGAGTTTGCCGGCGCCTTCCTTGATGGCGCCCTTCACCTTGTCCGCCGCGCCCTTCACGTGTTCGCGATCCATAGTCTTTTTCCTCTTCGTCGAATGACAGGGGAAAAACGCACCGGATCGCGAGCCGTTCCGGGAAATTCGGCACCCGGAACCGAATGCGCAGTTCAGACCTGGGAGTATCCCGAGCCCGGCGAATCCACCCCCCGGCCGGCGGCATCTTTGATCAACCCGTACTCCTGCAAAATCTGCTGGCTGTAGGTGACGCGGCCGTTCACTTTCGCCGCCGGCTCCGTCGCCAGCAGCAGCACCGCGCGTGCCATCAGCGATGCCGGCTCGCCGCGCGGGTCGTCCATGCCGGAGACCAGCTTGTGGAACACCGTCCCCGGCGTCGGCACGACGCGCGACGGCGAGACCGCCGCGACGGTGATGCCGCCGTACTGCGCGACCTCCTGCGCAAGCCCCTGGGTGAGCGCTCGAGCGCCGCCTTCGTTGCGCCGTACAGCACGCCGCCGCGCGCGGCCTGATCCTGGTAGGGGCCGCGGCCGGGGCCGATCGCGGCGCCGGAACTGATGTTGATGATCGCGCCCGTGCGCCGCGCGATCATCGCCGGCAGCACCGCCTTCGACAGCATGAACGGGCCGTGCACGTTCACCGCGAAGGCGCGCACCCAGCGGTTGGTGGGATAATCAACCGTCGGAATGTAGTAGTTCAGCGCCGCGTTGTTGATCAGCAGATCGATCGGGCCGAACGCGGCGCGCGTCTGCTCGACCAGCGCGAGGCAGTCCTGCTCGTTGGATACGTCCGCCGTTATCGCCATCGCCTCGCCGCCGGCCGCGCGAATGGCGGCGACCGTGCGCTCGAGCGATCCCTCCAGGCGATGCCCGCCCTCGTGCAGCGTGCGCGCGGCGCACGCGACCTTGGCGCCCTCGGATGCGAGCAGCTCGGCGATCGCGGCGCCGATGCCGCGGCTCGCGCCGGTGACAACCGCTACTTTGCCTTCAAGTTTGCCCACGTCCCGTCCCCCGGCTGCGCGTGGAGTCCTTGTACGGCAACGAGGCCGGCACGCAATGCGCGCCGGCCCTCCTCAGCCGCGTCCGCGAGATTACTTGCTGCCGGCGTTGGTTTCGGCCGCTTCGACCGGCTCCGTCTCGGTGCCGTTCGTGTCGCCGCTCTTGCCGCCCTTCTCGCCGCCCTTGTCGACGCTCGAGGTGCCCGGCTTGTCGGTGCTGTTCCCAGCCTTGTCGCCGCTCTTGCCGCCCTTGTCGCCGCCTGACTTATCGGTGCTGGAGGTGCCGCCCGCCTTGTCGGCGCTGTTGCGGTCGAGCCCGCCCTTGCCGCCATTGATTTCGTGCTGGGCCGCCTCGTGGCCGCCCTTGCCGGCGAATGCGGGCTGCATCAGGCCAGGCCCGAAGCCGGAAACGAGGGCAAACGTAACGGTCGCGATCGCCAGGGTGGAAGTGAAACGCGTCATGGAAAGTCTCCTGTGGGGTTGGGTTAAGGTCTTGTCGCTTCGGCGCTTCCTGTTCGCCGTGGCAATGACCTACGCCCCGTGGCTGACGCGACGCTGACGCGTTCCGAGAAAATTTCGATCGATTGAATCGGGCGCCGATGGCGGCTCAAGCCGCGTGCGACGGCTCCAGCGTCAGCACGAACCGGGATCCCCCGCCCGGGCGGTCCTCGACGTGGACGCCGCCCCCGTGCAGTTGCGCGATGCGCAGGACCAGGGCCAGGCCGATGCCGGTGCTGCCGGGCCGGTTGGGGTCCCCTCGCCAGAACCGGTCAAAGACTTTCTCTTTCTGTGCGTCGGGGATGCCCGGCCCGCGATCCTCCACCAGCACCCGCGGTCCCGGCTGCACCGTCACCGAGACGGCCGACCGCGGCGGCCCGTGCCGCAGCGCATTGTCCACCAGGTTGCGGATGGCAACCTCGACGAGGTCCCACTGGCCCAGCGCTGACGCCGGCGCCGCCGGTGCGTCGAATTCGATCTCCTGCTTCCGGCCTAATGCGACCGGGGCAAGATCTTCACAAACATGGCGCGCCACCGCCGCCACGTCCACGGGATGCCGTTCGCGGACCATCGCCTCTTCCGCCTGCGCGAACCGCAGCAACTGGTTCACCAGCCGCGACAGCCCGCGCACTTCCTCCGCCAGCCGCGCCGTCACGGCGCTTGCCGGCAGCTCCTCGATTTCCAGCATCAGCACCGAGAGCGGCGTGCGCAATTCGTGCGCGGCGTCGGCGGTGAACTGGCGCTGCTGTTCCAGCGATCGGTCCAGCTTTTCCAGCATTGCATTCAGGGCGGAAACGACCCGGCTGAATTCGAACGGCAGGTCCGCCTCCGGCAGCTTCGCGAGCTTGCGGCCTGCGGCGACAGCGCTGCCGAGGTTCCCCGCCTGGTCGGCAATCCGCCGCAGCGGTCTCAGTGCATGCCTGGTGGCGACGAACATGGCGAGCGTCAAAGCGGGAACCACGATCAGCGCCGGCAGCACCACGTGGTCGAGCATTTCGCTGGTGATGACCTCGCACCATTCCCAATCGGGATCGCCGAGCATCGCCACCTGAACCCACAGCGGAGCATCATCGAGCGAGATGCGCTCGGTCAGGATCGACAATTCAGGCCCGCCGCCGGGCGGCTGGATGATGTCGAAGTCCTGCGCGAGATCCCCCGAGGCGGTGAAGCCGGACACATCCTGATTCGGCGCCGGGTCGGGCAGCAGCTGCGCATTCGCCTGCGCCGCCAGCTTGCGGTCCTGCACCCGGCGGCGATCGAACACGCGAAACCCGTACGCGGCGGGCTGCCGCACGTACTCCGGCAGGGCGGCGGGATCGCGCCCTTCGCGCAGGGCCTGCACGATTTCGGCCACGTCGGTTTCCAGCGTCGCGCGACGCAACGCCGGCGCATCCAGCATGTACTTCGCGAAAAAGAACAGGAACAGGAGCGCGAACGATGCGGCGGACACCGCCACCATGCGGATGGCCAGGATTGTCGAGAGTTTGCGCGGGCCGCGCCGGTTCAGCATTGCTCCCGTTCCGCCAGGATGTAGCCAAGCCCGCGCATCGCCGTGATCGTTACGGTCGCCCCGTTCGACTCGAGCCGGCGGCGGAGGCGCGAAATCGCGGCTTCGATTGCGTTCGGCGTGACCTCCGCCTCCATCGAGTAGACGGCTTGCTCCAGCCGCTCGCGCGCCAGCAGCTTGCCCCGCTGCGCGAGCAGCGCGCCGAGCACGCGCAGTTCAAGGCGGGGCAGTTCGATCGGCCGTCCATCCACCGTCAGCGTCTGCGACACCGTATCGAGCGCGATGTTCCCGGCTTGCAGGAGATTGGGCGCGGTCTGCCGGGGGCGGCGCAGCAGGGCGCGAATGCGCGCCAGCAATTCGTCGAGCGAGAACGGTTTCACGAGGTAATCGTCGGCGCCGGCGTTCAGCAGTTGCACCCGGTCCGACACGTCGCCGCGCGCGGTCGCCACCAGGACCGGCGTCGGCTTCCCGGCCGCGCGCAGCGATTTCAGCAGATCGCCGCCGTACCCGTCGGGCAGCGCGAGATCGAGCAGGACGAGATCATACGGTCCGAGCGACAGCGCGGCCCGCGCATCCTCGACGGTGGCGACCGAATCGACCGTCATGCCGTTGTCGGCGAGCAACTTCGTCATCACCGCGGCGAGCCGCGGATTGTCCTCGATGACAAGCAGTTTCATGTGCGCCCGGCACGGAAGCGACAGGCGGCGGAACGAACGTCCGCTACGAACCTGTATTCAGATCATACGCCGACAGCAGCGAATCGACCATCGCGGTTGCGGCATTCCAGTCATACGTCCGGAACGAATGCGCGCAGGTGACGAACGGGGCCCCCGCGTAAAACATTTCGTACTGCAGGTGGCGCGACGCGTATTCCGAGCCCAGCGCGTCCCAGGCGGCTTTCAGGAATTTCACCCGCTCCAGTGGCGCCATCGCCGGCGAGCGCTGGGTGCGCGCGATGATGGCGGCGAGCGCCGGGTCGTCGAAGTCGGCCGCCGACCCCGGCAGCATGATCAGCGATCCCCCGGCGAGGCCGCGGATCGTTTCGATCAGCTTCGGATACAGATCCTGCGTCAGCACCTGTGCGGCGTACATGTAGTGCCGGTTCGGAATGAAATATTCTCCGGCCTGCGTCCCCGCCGCTTCCATGCCGGCGACCATCGCGTCCACCATCGCCGCCTGCGCCGCCAGCCGTCCCAGCGCCTCGCGCACCGGCGGCAGGTTGATCGTGCCGATCGTCTCGGCAAGCTTCCGCGCCACGCCGGCCAGGAACCGGACCTTCACCGAGAGCCGGATCTGCGCCTGGTAGTTCTGCAGCACGTGGCTGGGCGTGTCATGGAATTGCGCGCGGCACATCTCGGTGTCGCGATGCACGAACACGCGCTCCCACGGCACCTTCACGTCCTCGAAATAGAGGAGCGCGTCGTTCTCGTCGAACACCGACGCCAGGGGATTGTCGAAGCGCGACACGGCGTGCGCCTCGTAGGATTTGCGCGACAGCACCCGCAGGCCGCGCGCGTTCATCGGCAGCGTGCAGGAGAACGCGATCGCCTCCTCGCCTTTCTGCAACGGCTGCAGATGCGCCACCAGCACCTCGTTCGCCAGGATTGCCGAGGTGCCGAGCATCTTCGCGCCGCGGATGGTGATCCCCGCGGAATCCTCGTCGACGATCCGCGCAACCAGCTCCGCGTCCTGTTCGCCGGCCGGCTTCGAGCGGTCCGCCTGCGGATTGACGATGACGTAGGTCAGATAGAGGTCCTGCCGCCGCGCGTGCTCCACGTACTCCGCGAGCGCCTGCGCGCGCGCCGCGCCGTGGCGGCGGAACACATCGATGCCCATCAGCTGCCCGATGAGCGAGGAAGCGACATGGTCCGGCGAGCGGCCCATGAAGCCGCAATGCACCCCCGCCCACGCTTCCAGCGCGCGCCGGCGCTGCACCAGCTCGTCGAAGTTCGCCGGCATCTGCCACGCGCGGTTGACGCGCCGCCCGCCAGCAACAGGAAACGTCATCAGCTCCGCATGCTCGGCCTGGAAGTCATACAGCCGGCACGCCGTCGCGACCGCATTGCGAAACGCGGGATGGACGGTCACGTCGCCAACGAGCTTCCCGTCGAGGTAGACGGTGCGCCCATCCCGCAGCGACCGCAGATGGTCCGAACCGGTCTTGATCGAGGTCATGGCGATGCGCTCCCCGCGAAAAGCATTGGCGAAGGCCGGTGGCTTGGCAAGGCGGGAGCGCAGCGGTTACGTTTTCGCATGCACAATCTGCTCACGGATATCCCCGGCATCGCGGTCGGGCACGTGACCGATGCTGCGCTGGGTTCGGGCACGACGGCCGTGCTGTTCGACAGGCAGGTGGTTGCATCGGGCATCATTCTCGGGGGCGCGCCGGGCAGCCGCGACGCGGCGCTGCTGTCGCCGGAAATGTGGGCGCAGGGCGTGCATGCCTTCGTCTTTTCCGGCGGCTCCGCCTACGGGCTCGACGCGGCTGGCGGCGTGCAGGCGGCGCTGCGCGAGCAGGGCCGCGGTTTGAATGTCCGCGGCGCCCTCGTGCCCGTCGTGTCGCAGGCGATCATCTTCGACCTGCTGAACGGCGGCAACAAGGACTGGGGACAATTTTCGCCCTACCGCCAGCAAGGGTACGACGCAGCGCGCGCCGCGAGCGAAGGAAAGTTCGCGCTCGGCAGCGTCGGCGCCGGCACCGGCGCGACGACGGCGACGGTGAAGGGCGGCGTCGGCTCAGCGAGCGCGATCGCCGGCAGCGGGCACGTCGTCGCGGCGCTCGCGGTGGTGAATGCGGTCGGCGCCGTAACGATCGGCGACGGCCCGCATTTCTGGGCCGCGCCCTTCGAGCGCGATGGCGAGTTCGGCGGGCGCGGCTGGCCCGCTTCCGTTTCGGAGGCCGATCTGCGCCTGCGCTTCAAGGGCGCGCCGGTGCCGGCCAACGCAACCACGGTGGCGCTCATCGCGACCGATGCGGCGCTGGACAAGGGACAGGCGAAGCGGCTGGCGATCATGGCCAACGACGGGTTGGCGCGCGCGATTTTCCCCACGCACGCGCCGACCGACGGCGACACCGTTTTCGCCGCCGCCACCGGCCGCCGCCCGCTCGGCGATCCCGACCGCGACATGATCGAGATCGGCGCCGCCGCCACCGTGGTGATGGCCCGCGCCATCGCGCGGGGATGCTACGAAGCAACGGCGCTCCCCTACGCGAACGCCACGCCTTCGTGGAAGGACCGTTTCGGCGCGTAGGGTGGAATTCCAACGGAATTCCACCGGTGCAATTCCGTCGGAATCGCCCCCTACTTCTTGTCGGAATAACTCCGCGCCATTCCCTCGCCTGGATCCGACTGCGGCCCATATGGCATGATCGGATAGCGCAGCCCCGCTTTCGACAATCCCTCCAGCCCCTCGACCGCGCGCACCAGGTCCGCTGGCGTTAGCGCCATCAGCATCTCGTCGTCGGCGACGCCGCCGTAGCGGCGCTCGGCGTAGCAGGGGATCGACAGGCTCACCTCGCGCGTCTTCAGCGCGTGGCCCCAGCTGTCGGCGCACGCGCTCTCGCCGGTGATGCTGAAATCGTAGCGGCGATAGCGCTTCCATTGCAGCCCGTTGATGAACAGGATCATCTGCGCCGGATTGCCGTAGAACAGGCAGACGTCCGGCGAATCGAGCCGGGCGCTGCGCAACGGCGAGACCACCAGCGCATGGTACTTCCCCGCGGGCACGCGCGGCATCTGCGCCTGGTGCGCCGCCGACGCCGCACGGTTCTGAAACCAAACTCCCTCCATCTTGCGCCCGGACAGATAGAGGTCCGACGGCTCGTTCAATCCCACGATGCCGCCGCAGTTGGAAAAGCCCGGCACGTTGTCGTGGGTGATGCCGAGTGTGAACCCCGCCATCCGCGCCTGCGTCACCAGTTGGCAGGTGGTGAATTTCTTCCCCGCCGGCGGCCGGCGCACGCCCGGGATCGCCGCCATCGCCTGCGGGTCTTCCAGGAGCTTCATCCCGATCGGAAAGCTGCGCAGCCGCAGCAGCTGGTTCAGCCGTTCCGCGATCCCGGCGAGCTGCTTCGCATCGGGCGCGGCGGCCTCGGCGACGGCGTCATTCATGGCAAATCACCTCCAGCCCCGATACGCGGGATGATCCTTCGCGAGCGGCAGCGCCACGCGCTCGCCCGTGCGCGCCGCGTGATAGATCGCGGACAACAATTCGATCGCGCGCCGCGCGTCAGCGACGGTGACAGGCAATCCGCCGCCGCTCTCCAGCGCCGCATGATACAGCGCGAACTGGCCGACGAACTGCTCGGGCCCCGCCGGCGCCTGCGCCAGCGCCGCGTCGAGCCAGCCCTGGTCCTTCGGCGCCTTGGGCACGAATTCCCACGGCTCACGCGCGCAGGCGTACACCGGGCCGCCGCTGATCATCGTTACGTTCTCGCACATGACGCGCATGCGCGAGACCTGGTCGGCCGACCCGAGCGTCACCGACAGCACCGCGATCGCGCCGTTCGCCATCTCCAGCACCGCACCCCCGCAATCCTCCGTCTCGATCGGATTGACGCGCACCGCCGTCGCGGCGGAGACGCTGCGCACCGGCCCGAGCAGCGTCGTCAGCATCTCGTGGATGTGGATCGCGTGGCCGGTGAACGCGCCGCCAAGCTCGCTCGCGAATTTCCCGCGCCACGGCACGGCGTAATAGTCGGCGCCGCGATTCCAGTGCGTTTCGCACGTCGCGAGATACACGCGGCCGGCGGCGCCGCTGTCTATCAGATGGCGCGCCTTCGCGAGCCCGTTGCCGAAGCGCGCCTGGAACACCGGCATCAGCGTGCGTCCGCTCTCGCGCGCAATCGCCTCGAGCGCATCCGCCTCGGCGAGCGAACCGACCAGCGGCTTCTCGCAGATGACATGCCGGCCGGCGCGCAGCGCCCGCGCGACCGCGTCAAAATGCAGGAACGGCGGCAGGCAGATGTCGATGATGTCGAGATCGTCGCGCGCGAGCAGCGCATCGTCGAATTCGCCGTGCACGGCGGCGCCCGCCTCCGCCGCGAGCCGCGCGGCGCGATCGCGATCGCGATCGGCGACCACCGCGATTGCGAATTTTTCCTGCAGCGCGAGGAAGCCCTCGACGTGCCGCGCCCCGATGCCGGCGCCGACAATCCCCACCCGATAGCGCCGCGCCATCCGCACCTCCGTCCGCAGCGCATGACGCTAACGCGCCGGAACGGGTGCGGCAATGCGCGCTACAGTTCGGATAATCCCTTGACGATCGAGGCGAGCGCGGTCGCGATCAGCGCGCCGGCCGCGACGATGCGGTAGGAGCGATGGCCGGTGCGCACGAACAGGCGCGCGCCCACCCTGCCGCCGAGCCACATGATCGGGAAGCCTACCGCCGCGAGCAGCAGCGCGGTGCGGTCGATCAGCCCCGCCGCCGCGGCGATCACGACCGCGATCAGCGAGACCAGCGGGAACAGCACCATCAGGCTGCTGCGCATCGCGACGCGGTCCGGCTCGAAGGCGAGGAAGTAGGCAATCGCCGGCGGCCCCGCCATCGCGGCGAGCCCGTTGCAGATGCCGGAGCAGAAGCCGACGCCGATCGCCCAGCCTGCCGCCGCCGGGCGCTGCCGCGGCAGGGGTCGCCACGTCACCGCGACGGCCAGCACCACCAATGTTCCGAGCGCCAGCCGCACCGAAGGCGACGGGAGCGCCGTCAGCGCCCACAACCCGATCGGCGTTCCGCCGAGGGAGCCGAACGCCAACCGCAGGACCGCGCCGCGGTCTGCGAGCCCGCGCTCGGCGACGCAGTCGCGCAGTCCGATCGCCGTCTGCATCAGGAGCGGCGCCGTCACGACGGGGCGCGGCGACAGCACCAGGCTCGCCAGCGGCACGGCGGCCAGCGCAAACCCGAAGCCGGTGAACCCGCGCAGCAGCGAGGCGAAGACGACCGCGAACAGCGCCCACGCGCATTGCGGCAAGGAAAGCTGTTCGATGCTCAGCGCGGGGCTCCTAGGCGGGAACGGCGGTTTCGCGCATCCGGCAATACAATTCCTCGACGTCGGCGCGTTTTGGATGCGCGGTGCCGGTGCGCATGACCGCGGCGGCGCCGGCGGCGGAACCCCACGCGAGCGCGTCGCGCGCATCGCAGCCGCGGGCCAGCGCCAGCGTCATCGCCGCGAGGAAGCTGTCGCCGGCGCCCACCGCGCCGACGGCGTGCACGTCC
>JADMIO011475727.1_pt1 | contig 99540 bp, 89 predicted proteins | sample 8958161 | NCBI WGS metagenome assembly JADMIO01 (sample SAMN16585339, study PRJNA669376) | soil metagenome | isolation source: Crop rotation soil | place: USA: Cullars Rotation, Alabama | collected 2011
GCCGCGACTTCAAGTCACGTGAATTCCAAGCTTCGGATCCCACTGTGCTGGAAAGCACGATGTAGTCAGCGGCGAAGGCCCATACCAGGCAAAATCCCAGAAATATTATTTTGAAGAACGTGCCACACCGAAATTCCATAGCGAACAGGGCATGCCCAACATCGTCACTTTAGACAGCCTCAAGCAGATGATGCCCGAATCTGATTTGTGGCCACAGAACGACGTTTGGGGGATACACGATTTCACACTCGATGGCGCACAAAATGGCAAGGCATATCGTGAGCTGATCGAAAACAGTTACGGACCATCTGACAATGTTGCTGACTGGATCGAACTTTCGCAATTCGAAAACTATGATGGTTACCGCGCGATGTTCGAAGCCCAAAGCAAGAACCGCATGGGTGCACTACTGTGGATGACTCATCCGGCATGGCCGTCTTTCGTCTGGCAGACGTACGACTATTATTTTGAGCCAACCGCAGCGTACTTTGGCGCCAAAAAGGCTTCTGAACCACTACATATTCAGTGGAATCCGCTGACTGATAGCGTTGAAGTTGTGAATTACAGTGGTGGAAACGCAAGCGGTCTGACGGCGCAAATTGAAATTCGCAACATGGATGGTTCGGTGCAATGGCAGAAATCAGCAACCGTGGACAGCAAAGAAGATAGTGTCGAATCGCCGATCAAGATTGAATACCCACCATCCTTAAGCCCTACCCATTACATTCGCTTAAAACTCATACGCGGGGCAAGTGCAGTCTCCGAGAATTTCTATTTAAGGGGCACGGAAGAAGGGAACTATCGCGCCATTCGCGATCTGCCTAAAGTGAGAGTGGAAGCGACAACTCAAACGGCGAAGCAGGGAAGTCGTTGGACATTGACGACAGAGCTGATCAATTCTTCGAATCAGCCGGCTTTAATGGTGCACCTGAAAGCCGTACGGGAAAAGAGTGGAGACCGGATATTACCTGTCATCTACAGTGACAACTATGTAGCTCTTATGCCGGGAGAAAAGAAAACCATTCATGCTGAACTGGAAGAGAGCGACGCACGGGGTGAAAAGCCGAGCATAGTAGTTGACGGATTTAATATTGCATCTATGGGTGGAAAATAACCGCTACCAATCCTGTGCGGAGTTACGATTAGCCTTAGCTTTCTCATTCCAAGACTTGGCTTGGGAGCCGCTTTTCTCCACGCCCCAACCCTTTTGATACATGGTGGCCAAACGCTCTTGCGCGGGAGCGAAGTTCTGATCTGCTGCTTTCTGATACCACTGTGCAGCTTGAACGTTGTCCTTATCTACACCTGCTCCACTCTGATAAAGAAACCCAAGCCGCGTCTGCGCGCGTGCATTGCCTTGCTCGGCTGCCTGCCGATAAAGTTGTGCGGCTTGCGCATTGTCTTTGGTCACACCTGACCCAGTTTCGTACATGAAGCCGAGACGGGTCTCGGCCTTGCTGTTATTTTGTGCGGCGCTTTTTGTGTACCACTGTGCGGCCTGCGCGGCGTCTTTGGTAACGCCGACGCCTTCTTCATATGCAATACCAAGATTTAACTGCGCAACCGGATGTCCCTGATCGGCAGCTTTGTGAAACCACTCAACCGCTTTCGCTGGATCTTTCGCAACTCCCTGGCCCGATTGATATAGGCGTCCAAGTTCATTTTGAGCGACCGCATTTCCTCGCTCACCAGCTTTCTGATACCACTCTGCCGCGATGGAATACTGTTCCGAAGACCGTGCTGCGGTAGCGCGGTCAAGAAAATCTTTTACCTCAGCCGCTTCTGTGGCGGCTGCGGCTTTTGCGCGAGCATCCGCCGCAGCACGAATCGATTCCGCTGAAGGCTTTGGCTTTGCATCGCGGGCAGGCTCCGTCGGCTTGGAAGAGGTTTCCGTCGGCGCAGCAGGACTTGGAGCCGTCGACGTTTGCGGTAGATCCGTAGGCGCAGCGGTTTTCACTTCAGGGACCGGTGGTGGAGGCGAAGCAGGTTCGTTCTGAGGCGACCGATGTCCTCGCGCCATATTCCAAACTAAGGCACCTGCCAACACGACCGACAATCCCCCGAACAACCATGTGCGCAAATTTGAAGATTGCGTTTTCGGTGGTGGCGCCGGTTGAATTTGCCCAGCAGATTTAACCCTGCCGCTGGCTTGTGGTACAGGATCCGCCAATTCTTCATCGTCATCGACAACCGCGACTTTCACCGACTCGGTGTCCCGTTTCAGTCGCTGAAGATCGGTTCGCATCTCCGAAGCATGTTGGTAACGCAGATTGCGATCTTTCTCCAAAGCCTTATTAATGATTTCTTCCAAACGCGAAGGCAGATCAGGATTCAAACGAATTGGAGCCACAGGAGCGCGCCGCAAAATGGCATCAAATACAGTGGCGGTAGTATCTCCACGGAAGGGAAGAACTCCGGTAGCCATCTCGTAAAGCACAACTCCAAAAGAGAACAAATCAGTGCGCGCATCCAGCGGCTTCCCGCGCGCCTGCTCGGGGGACATGTACGCGACCGTCCCCATCGCGCTGCCCGGACTGGTGAGCAGCTCACGGTTCATGGTGGAAGTCTTGTCGTCCAGCTCAGTCGTCAGTTTGGCTAGCCCGAAATCCAAAATCTTGACGCGATCACGCCTGGTGATAAAAACGTTGGCTGGTTTAATGTCACGATGCAGAATGCCCTCAGAGTGGGCTGCATCAAGAGCGTCGGCGATTTCCACACCAAATGACAGCACCGATTCCAGGTCCATCGGCTTGCCATCAATACTCTTCTTTAATGTGTCGCCGTCCAGGAATTCCATGGCGATAAAGGCCTCACCATCGACCTCACCAACGTCATAGACCGTACAAATATTAGGGTGATTTAATGCAGAAGCTGCCTGGGCCTCGCGCTGAAAGCGGGTCAGCGTTTGCTCGTCACGAGCTACGGCATCAGGCAGAAATTTCAGCGTCACAAAGCGGCGCAGACGTGTGTCCTCCGCTTTGTAGACGACCCCCATCCCTCCGGAGCCTAATTTTTCCAATATCCGGTAATGCGAAATAGTTTGTCCGATCATGCTCACGGGGAAGTAAGAACCGACACATTATGTTAAGGTTCACTCGCCTGCGAAGTCAAAGTAATCGCCGTTAATTTCGATGTGCAACTGTTTGCGTCCCTTAACAAAAATTGTCACCCCAAGCGAAGTCGAGGACCTCGTGTCCCCTCAGGTTGAGCATTCCCCCCAACTCCTCGTAAGCTAAAGGCATGCCTGACTCCCCCAAACCCGATTTCAAATCCGGATTCCCAGTCAACAAACTCTCCGACGGAGGCATGGTCGCCGGACAACTCGATGGCGAAGACATCCTCCTGGCCCGTAAGGGAGACGAGTTCTTTGCGGTAGGAGCATTTTGCACTCACTACCACGGTCCGCTGGCAGACGGCCTTATGGTCGGGGACACCGTCCGCTGTCCCTGGCACCACGCATGTTTCAGTTTGCGCACTGGAGAAGCCTTACGTGCGCCAGCGTTAGATCCGATTGCCCGATGGAAGGTAGAAAAAGTTGGTGACAAAGTTTTTGTTCGGGAAAAGCTAGGCGATCCACCTGCGAAACCTGCGCCCAGTTCTACTCCAGACTCAGTGGTCATAGTCGGTGGAGGTGCTGCCGGATTGGCCGCCGCAGACATGCTCCGGCGTGAGGGCTATCAAGGGTCAATCACCATGCTCAGCGCTGACGAGGCACCACCGAGCGACCGTCCAAATCTTTCGAAAGATTATCTCGCAGGAACCGCCTCGGAGGACTGGATTCCGCTAAGGCCTCCTGATTTTTACAAGGACAAAAAAATTGATCTGCAACTCAACTCGCGCATTGCTTCAATTGACCCGAAACAGAAGCAGGTTAAGTTGGAGAACGGTAAGACTTACAGCTACGGAGCACTTTTACTGGCAACCGGCGCAGAGCCCGTCAAACTGCCCATCGAAGGCGCGACAGCGGCACAGGTCAACTATCTGCGTACTCTGGCAGACAGCAAGGCGATTATTTCCAAGGCAGTTTCTGCGAAAACTGTGGTCGTTGTCGGGGCCAGCTTCATCGGTCTGGAGGTGGCTGCATCTTTACGGACCCGCAACATTGAAGTGCATGTCGTAGCTCCCGATAAGCAGCCATTAGAACGAGTCATGGGGCCGGAAGTAGGGAAGTTCATACGAGGATTGCATGAATCCCACGGGGTGAAGTTTCATCTCGGGCAGACTGTTGCTCGCGTCCAGGGACAAAAAGTCACTTTGAGTGGAGGGTCGACCGTCGAGGCCGATTTCATTGTCCTCGGCGTTGGTGTGCGTCCGGCGTTATCGCTTGCTGAGCAAGCAGGTTTGACCGTGGATAAAGGAGTCATCGTCAACGAATATCTCGAAACCAGCACGCCAGGAATTTTTGCTGCTGGAGATATCGCGCGTTGGCCCGACCCCCACACAGGCGAACGCATTCGCGTTGAACATTGGGTAGTGGCGGAGCGTCAAGGCCAAGTCGCTGCGAAAAATATTCTAGGCAAGCGCGAACGTTATGATGCGGTTCCATTTTTCTGGAGCCAACACTACGACGTTGCCATCAACTATGTAGGCCACGCAGAGAAGTGGGATACGATCGAAATTGACGGCAATCTTGAATCAAAAGATGCCAAGGTCACCTATAAGAAAGGTGGTCGTACTCTTGCAGTAGTTACAGTTTTTCGCGATCTCGAAAGTTTGCAGAGTGAAGTAGCCATGGAGTCTCAAGTTTAGGAGAAAGATATGTCGATTCGCCCGGTGAAGCGTCTCGTAACATCAAAACCAGCCATGGAAGGCGCGGGAGTACACCTCCGCCGCGCTTTTGGCTTCGGCAATACTTCGGACTTTGATCCATTCCTGCTTCTGGATGATTTCCGCAACGATGTTCCGCAAGATTATCTCGCAGGGTTCCCATGGCATCCGCATCGCGGCATTGAAACCATCACTTATGTTCTGGCTGGAACCGTGGAGCACGGAGACAGCATGGGCAATCGCGGCACCATCGGTGCCGGCGACATTCAATGGATGACCGCCGGCAGCGGCATTATTCATCAGGAGATGCCGAAGGGAGATCAGGCCGGACGCATGCACGGATTCCAACTGTGGGCAAATCTTCCGGCAGCGTTGAAGATGACTCCGCCACGCTATCAGGAAGTAAAAGCTCCGGACATTCCCCATATTAAAGATGATGATGGCACCGATGTGCGTGTGGTAGTCGGAAACTTCTGGGGAAAGAAAGGGCCAGTGGATGGAATTGCCGCCGACCCAATTTATTTGGATATTTCCGTTCCTCCCGGCCGCAGAAAAAAGATTCCGGTCGAAACCAGCCGTCACGCCTTCGCTTATGTGTTCGGGGGAAGTGGGAAATTCTGCAACGCCTCCGGCCCACTCGCCGTTCCGACCGAAGGAGTGAAATGGGCCGACACCGCTCCGCCATCAGAAGCAGATAACCGTTCGCTCATCCTTTTCGACAGTGGAGATGAAGTTGAAGTTCAGGCGGGCGATGACGGCATCCGCTTCCTGCTGGTTTCAGGAAAGCCGCTGCAAGAGCCCGTCGCCTGGTATGGCCCCATTGTGATGAACACTCAGGAACAACTACGTCAGGCATTCACGGAGCTTGACCAAGGTAAATTCTTGAAATAGTTTTCCAACTTATTGGGTCGATTGTTGCAAAACCACATGTGAAGCATCGTTCATTTCCGTGATCACCAAGAACCGCCGGGTTGACGGCTCCGAATTTCCAGCCAGTCTCTTGAGTGGTCCAATTGTCTGAGCAATTCCTGCGCCGTCAGAATTGGTTTTTAAAACCGTGATCGGCTCAAGTTTTCCAAACGGTGAGTGGTCGGATTCCGCCAAATAAACCTGGTATTGCGATTTAGCCGCCAGTCCTTTCGCTGCGATCTGCACCAGGTCCAGTAGGCCAAGCGAGTTCACTGCTACAGAAGCCGCAGCGTCTGGAAAAATTGTACTGCCCGACAAATGCAGTCGCGCAATATTGCCAGCCTCCCCAAGCGGCACGAGGTTTTGCGTGCCATCCCCCTGGGGCACAGCGTTCGGAACATACACCAACGCCTGCGTTGTTTGTCCTATAGGAATTTTTGCCGTGACTTGATTGCTCAAAGTATCGATGGCAACCGCCATTTCGTCATTCTCAAGAGCAACGTACATCCTCGAACCGTCACCGGACGGCCACAACCCGTGAGGAAGGCTGCCAACCGGAATTGTGGCAACAAGCTCGGGCTTTGGCGTTCGCCGGTATACCTTGACTTCATTCAGACCGCCGATCGTGATGTATGCGAATTTCCCATTGCGATTATTGGCGAAGTTCACATGATTCGTGATCGGACCCGTCTCCAGTACCGCTTTCTCCTCAAAAGGTGGTTTGGCGTTGAACACTTGCACTTTGCCGGCATCTTTTAACGTAATCCATACCTCATCATTTTCCGGGGATACGGCGATGTTCGGGCAGAACGGGCTGGTCTGTATCAATTTCTTCAGTGTCTGGTGTGAAGCAACGTCAATAACAGCCAACTCAGGAGTCAAGCTGGAGCACACAAAACCATATTTACCGTCTGTGCTGAATATCGTCATGCCCGGCCCGTTTGCCAGATCGATGCGCCTCACTTCTTTCATCTGGACGGGATCAATAACAGATACGTAGTTCTCCCCGCGTACCGTGACCCACAATTCATTCCCGTCGAGAGTGAAAAAAGCTTCGTGCGGTGAGCGTCCCACATACACCGTGCCCTTGACTTTATTGGTCGCCGTGTCAATCAATGTGACCGAATTTGAAGCAACAGCGACCACAGCGAGTGTTTTGGAATCAGGGGAATAGCCGAGGCCATGAACCAGAAGTTGTCCACGATAAAGAGGTGTAAGCGACCCGGGAAGCGGATCACCAAGTCGAATAACGCCAAGCAGTTTGTTCGACGATGGATCGATGACTGAAACGGTATTTGAAGTCTGGTCAGCGGCGTAAACGCGGTCGTGGGAAGAAACCGGAACATCGGCACGGCCCCACGGTGCTTGCTGCGCAAAGCTTTGCGCGAAGAAGACAGTCAATATCAACCAACGCTTCATTTCTGGTTACTCCTCGTGGGATCTAAGCTGGGTTGTTGCGTGGCAGCGTGCTGGGTCAGCCACAACTGCATCAGTTCAATTTCCGACTGCTGGTCGGTAACAATCTCCTGTGCCAGACGGCGCATCTGCGGATCTTTACCGTAGAGTAACTGTGCTTTAGACATCTCAATAGCAGCTTGGTGATGAGCTAGCATCAACCTTGCAAAATCAATATCGGCATCACCAGAAGTGTGTATCGCTCCGGCGGCCATATGCATTTTGAGCATAGTTTGCGTAAGTTGCACCCACGCTGAGCTTTGTGTCTGCTGGGTAGGACTCTGAGAGGATAACGGCGTCGACAGTATCGCGATCACCAGCAGGACAATGAAATGATTGGTGTGTTTCATAGCTTATTTGTTCTGATTGACCGCCTACATCTCGGCCAAGGCTCTGTGCACCAGATGGATGGCAATTGCTCCTTCGCCCACTGCTGAGGCCACACGCTTCACATTCCCGGACCGCACATCTCCAACCGCAAACACTCCCGGCAGGCTGGTCTCCAGCATCTGCGGAGGACGTCCCAACGGCCACATAGCTTTGGCAAATTCAGCGGATGAATCCAAATCACGCCCGGTGAGAATGAATCCCTTGTCATCCATGGCCACACAGCCTTTCAGCCATGTAGTGCGAGGCGACGCGCCGGTCATGATGAACACATGCTTGATGTCTCGTGTAGTGGTTTCACCGGTGGTTTTGTCATGCCAGGCGACTTGCCTTAATTCACCATTACCTTCCATCCCGGTAATTTCCGTATGTTGATGCAACTCGATTTGTGGGTTACCCGTAATCCGGTGAATCAAATATCGGGACATGGTCAGCGACAACTCCGATCGCACCAGCATGTAAACCTTGCGGGCAGTTTGAGCTAAATAAACAGCAGCTTGCCCGGCAGAGTTTGCGCCGCCAACCACAACCACATCTTCGTTTTCACACAGTTGTGCTTCGATGAAGGTAGCGCCGTAGTAAATGCCGCGTCCTTCGAAGGACTTTAGGTTTTTGATATCGGGTTTCTTGTACTGGGCTCCCGTCGAAATGACGACCGCGCGTGCGGGCAGCGCAATTCCGTTTTCGAGCACAACTTCATAAGGACGGTTCTTGCAGTTCAGTTCAACTACACTATGCGCAACCATCATCTTGGCTCCAAATTTTTGAGCTTGTGTGATGGCGCGCGATGCCAATTCCTGCCCGGAAACGCCAGTAGGGAATCCAAGATAATTTTCAATCTTGGAACTCGATCCAGCTTGTCCGCCGGGCGCTTCGTTTTCAATCACTAAAACATCCAGCCCTTCGGATGCCGCATAGACGGCGGCAGCCAAGCCGGACGGTCCCGCGCCTACGATGATTACATCGCGTACCTGCGTCTTGTTGATGGTGGCGTTAAATCCAAGGCAGTCGGCCAACTCCTGAACAGAAGGATTACGCAAGACCGTAACTCCGTTGCAAATGACAACCGGAACGTCTTTTAACTCGACCTGAAAACGGTCGAGAAGTTCTTGCGAAGTCTTGTCGGTGTCCAAATCTACGTAGTTATAAGGATAAGCATTCCGGCTGAGGAACTCCCGCAGGCGCAGAGTGCCAGAACAATGTCGAGAGCCCATCACGATGACATTCCCATAACCATTGGAAATGAGTGCCAACCGCCGCAGAATGAAGGCCCGCATGAAGATTTCACTGAGCTCTGCGTCTTTCGCGATGATGGCGCGAAAACCTTCTATCGGTAATTCGAGAAACTCTCCCGCTTCGGTCACACGCCCGCGCACCAGGCAGCGTTGACCAGAGATCATGGTGATCTCTCCGGTGAATTCTCCGCGAGCGTGAGTTGCAACTTCACGCTCCCCAGTGATTGTAGGTTGCACGATCTCCATGCTTCCCGAGAGCAAAACAAAAAATGGAACTTCTGTATTGCCGGGCTCAAATAAAATGTCGCCAACGTTTACTTTGCGCAGCTTGCCACTGGAACGCAGACGGTTGATTTGAGCTTCCGTTAGCGCCGGAAATGCCTGTGTGCGTGCATCGAGAGCGCTGGGTATAGGCCAGGTAGACATGGGTTCACCGAAAAGTTGGGAATAAACACTATAGATGATTCGAATTTGTTTTGGGTGCAGGGTCCGCCGCACTGTTTTAGATTTTTGTAGCTGTACCCATGATTCGTAGTAATCTCCCCGTCATGCGTATCTTCGAGTCGTTTCGAAAAAAACTTTGTTTCCCCGCATTGCTGGTATTGCTGTCATCGCTCGGGACGGCAGAATCTAATCTCGTGCCACCCACAGCCGTGATCACTCACGTGACGGTCATCAATCCTGGTACTTCATCAATCCGAAAAGATCAGACGGTCATCATTGGCGGGGATCACATTGTCGGTGTTGTCGATAAAGGAAAATATGCTCCAGGGAAAAATGTGCGGGTAATCGACGGCACTGGCCAATACCTCATTCCCGGCTTGTGGGACATGCACGTGCACTCCGCTTTCGGTGACTGGTTTCCTGGGGGCCGTGACATCATTCTGCCGCTTTTTATCGCGAACGGTGTCACTGGTGTGCGTGATATGGGTGGAGATGTTCCAGTTCTCATGCAGTGGCGTAAGGAGATAGCGGCGGGGCAGATCGTCGGCCCCCGCATGATCATCTCCGGCCCCATGTTGGACGGATATCTGCCGAATGGAAAGCTGCGCTTTCCGAGTTCAGTCCCAACTACAACGCCACAAAGCGCAGTGGCCGCTGTTGATTCCCTGAAATCACAGGGTGTCGATTTCATCAAAGTCCAATCCGTCATTTCGCATGATGCTTATCTTGCGGCCGCAGTTGAAGCACATAAACAAGGTTTGCCGATCGTCGGCCACGTTCCGGACAAAGTTCGTCTTAAAGAAGTTGTTGAGGCAGGGCAGAAGAGCGTGGAACACCTGATGGGGATTTTTGAAGGCTGTTCCACCGAGGAAGATAAATTCATTCAGGGGCAAGGGAACCTGAAACTGCTGCTCACTACGCAAGATCAGCAAAGATGTGCAGCACTGATTAAGTTGGTGGCGCAGAATCAGACTTGGCAGGTTCCAACCCTCGCGTGGCAACGCGGCGGTACATTTCTCGATCAGCGTGATCTGAAACATCAGCCGCTCGATAAATATGTTCCGGCGTACTGGCGTGATGTGACCTGGAAGCGTTTTACAGATGAAATGATGCCGGATCTACTACGCGATCCGCTTACCTTGCGGCAGGAATACTTTGACAATAACTTGAAAATGGTCGGCGCAATGCACCGCGCAGGCGTGCCATTCCTGGCGGGAACTGACGCTGCGCCGGGCGTATACATCATGCCCGGATTTAGCTTGCATGATGAACTGGAAAATTTTGTCGAAGCTGGCTTTAGTCCGATGGAAGCGTTACAAACAGCAACCAGCAATCCTGCTAAATTTCTCGGAATGGAAGGCAGTTTAGGCTCGATTGAATCCGGGAAAATTGCTGATCTAGTGCTTCTCGATGCCGATCCATTGATTGATATTAAAAACACCCAGAAAATTAAAGCTGTAATTGTTAACGGACGCGTGTTTGATCGGCCAGCGCTTGATCACCTGCTAGAGCAGGTTGAATCGGCCGCCAAACAGCAAAAGTAGCTAAGGCGAGAGACCAAGAAATGTTTTTATCCAGTCCAATTCAACGGCCAATTCTCGTCTGAACACTGGGTCCTTCGGCTGCGACTTAACGTACCCAAACTCGGATTTGAGTTCTCCATTTTTAACTGAGAGATTGCCCCATCCAATCACGCGATCGCGCCAAAGCAGCGGCAGAGCATAATAGCCGAGCTTACGTTTATGGATCGGCGTGTAAGCCTCGAAACGATAAGCCCAATTCCACAACAGCTCAAAGCGCACACGGTCCCAAACGACAGGGTCGAATGGAGCCAGCAGACGCACCGTATCAGTGGGTTCACCAATTGGTGTCTTATCAGGCCAGTACCAATCCACGCCATCGATCCGAGTATGGGAATAACGTTCTTTGGCCCTGCGCAAAGCGCCGGCTATCTCCTTCCGCCATTGTGGAGCGGCTAAGCGCAGCCGTAGCATGACAGACCCCAGTGTCTTACTTGGCAAAGGGGCGTAAATCCGCATCGCAATATCTGCAAGTGCATCCAGGTTGGCGCGGCAGATGTCCTTATCGGTTGGGCCAGGCTCATGCTGATGCACCGCATAAATCCGTATGCCATTTTGTCGCCGCACCACGCGCAGCAAACCCTGATAATGCATTGCATCGAGTAAGTGTGTGGTCGTATTGGAAGACCCGCCCCAGTAATTTTTGACCTTGCCATGCGAGAAGTGGTCATCCAAGTCGCGTGGATGAACCGGGCCGCGTTCACGGACAAACTCCAGTAAAAGCCTGGCACGTTTTCCCCCAACACCCGCGATACAGTTATTGGCGCGCGGATGCATCAGTCTTTGCACAGCGCTGGTTACGAACCCATAGTTAATAAAAAAATCCTCGTGGACATCCAGGTTGACGTACTTCCATTCGAGATCACCCGCGCGATAGTTCTTTACTCGGTGTCGCAGGATCAAATCTTGCGCTCGTGCCGGCGAGCGGATCGGATCAGCCTGTACAAATCCAAATTTCTGCAGGGCCCCTTTTAAGGTCGTAGGCGGAAAAAGACTCTGGGTAACGGCAAGGCGGCGAAGGCCGTCCAGCGTCATGGGCATGTACAAGTATCGCCCAAAATTTGTACTGATGGCATGTAGCTGTTTTTCTTGTGCTTCCGAGGGTTCAAGAGCTTTCAATGCCGAATTGAAGTAATCGGTAGATAAATTCGTGATAGATAAGGCAATTCCTGTATTTGCTCAGGAGGGCGAAAAGGGTTCAATAGAAGTTCGAAAGGCCTACTCTATGGAACACGTCAAGGTTTGCCCCCGCTGCTTTGCGCCCTTGGAAGTGAAGAAATCGGCAACCACCAATACTTATCATCTGGAGTGCCCCAACTACCCAGATTGCAGAAGTCCGCTCATGATGAAGCCGCCAGCCTCAGTATTACCGTCCAATTATCAACGGGCTGCCTGACGATCATTCCTTGCTCAGCAGTGTCGCAGCAATTTCGTCCCACTCGGTCATGAATGGGCTTTTCGCTACTGGTTTTCCCGCACGGTCGTACCAATATCCAGCATTCGATAAATCGCCTTCCTTGCGGTGTAAGTAAGCGTGTACCCACGCACCCGCAGGCCCTTCGTCCTGTTGGGCTGATTCGTGTGCCTTCTCCCAATCGCCTTTAGCGTCCCACCACAATCCTGCCAAAGCCGGACTTAGGTTCGTAGGGTGGTCTTCCGACAAAGATTTACGAAATTCTTGGAAGTTCATGCTCGGAGTTCTAACATATCCCGCGACTGAATTAACAGACTTGAGGAGCAATTGTGAAATCCACGATCTCAGTTTTTTTCGTATTGGCTTTCTTGCTGATCATCCCGGCCGCAGCGCAGAAGGATGAGATCCCCAAAGATATAGCCGAAAGTGTTAGCAGATCACTTGAATGGACCGAGGGCCAATTCATGGCCGCAGCGGAAGCCATGCCAGAAGACAAGTACTCGTTCGTCCCAACTGCCGGCAATTTTGAGGGAGTACGCTCCTTCGCCGAACAGGTCAAGCATGTGGCTTGCGCCAATTATGCCTTCTTCAATGAGATTGAAAGCAAAACTCCTCCCGGCGAATGTGAGAAGGGCGGACCTTCTCCAGCCAAAACGAAAGCGGAGCTTGTAAAGTATCTCCGCGATTCATTTGACTACGGCAACGATGTGCTCAAGACGATCAATGCCAAGAATGCTCTGAAGCGGGTTGAAGGCCGGTACGCTGGCCCGAATACGAGGTTAGGTCTCGCTGTCACAGCCGTCTGGCACATCTCAGACCACTACGGACAGATTGTCGAATATCTGCGAATGAATGGTATGGTTCCTCCGTCGACACAAAAATATGGATTAAAGGTGCGATAACCCAATGAGCAAGAAAACTGGGGTAAGCCGTAGGCAGTTTCTAGTTGCGACATCGACTGCAGCTGTAGGTGCCGCGGCACTGAACGGTAAAACTCTTCCCGCGGAAAAGACGCCGCAGAGTTTTCAGTCTCCCGCAGGCTCAACAATTCCGTATTCACACCAGGAACTGCTGGGAGAAACCGGACCTCAGCGCACATTAGTTGATTGCGGAGAAGTCGCTTTTCCCTTGGGAGGAATTGGCACGGGAACGATTTCTCTCGGTGGACGCGGTGAACTGCGTGACTGGGAGGTTTTCAATCGCCCTGCGAAGCGACGTGTGCTGCCATTTAGTTTTGTGGCGCTATGGGTCAGGCCGGAAGGTGGTTCTGGGACGATACGTGTGGTGGAAGGCCCGCCTCAGCCCCCATTTCGTGGATGGGAAGGATTCAATCGGCAATCAGGTCAAGGGCTCCCTCATTTTCAGAAGGCCAGATTCACTGGAACTTACCCAATCGCCAAAGTTGATTTTGAAGACCGTGCGCTCCCGGTGACTGTGTCGCTGGAAGCTTTCAATCCGTTTGTCCCACTCAATGTGGATGATTCCAGCCTGCCAGTAGCAATTTTTAAATATTCCATAAAAAGCCATTCCAACAAACCAGTTGATTTTTCGTTGGCGTTCTCCTTGTTAAATGCGGTGGGCTATGACGGGATGGCCTATCTCGATGGAATCAGTCTCAACCATTCGGGCTTTGGTGGAAATATCACGAAGCTGCGAGAGGAGCATGAGTTTGCCGGGTTAGATCTGACCTCAAAAAAACATTTACCCGATAGTCCGCTTTCAGGTTCACTAGCTTTGCTCACGACGGCCAAAAATTACACCTCACGTACCAGATGGGAGGGCGGTGCGTGGTGGGACTTCTATCAAAAATGGGTGGACGAATTTTCCGCAGAAGGGAAGTTGCGCGATTCCCATCCCTCTCAACCGTCAGCCGATGGCAAATCAGACTATGCCACGTTGGCCCCATATGCGCGTCTTGCACCCGGTGAGTCAACGACAATCACATTTATTTTGGCGTGGTACTTCCCCGTGCGAGAGAACTATTGGCACGACGAAGACAAAGAACTCAAAGGCCACAAACTCACCAACTACTACGGTACTCGCTTCAAAAGCGCATGGGATATAGCCAGCCACACAGCGCAACGCTTGTCTGATCTGGAAAGTAAAACCCGTTCCTTCGTCAGCACATTCTTTTCCAGCACACTCCCGCCATATGTATTAGAGGCAGTTTCTAGCCAGGCATCCATTCTGCGCTCCAACACCTGCATGCTGCTTGAAGGAAAACAATTCTTCGCTTTCGAAGGCTGTGGTGACGACCAGCACAACGGCTGGATGAACTGTTCGCACGTGTGGAACTACGAGCAAGCGCTGGCATTTTTGTATCCGGAACTAGAGCGCTCCATGCGCAACACAGATTTCCTTCACGAAATGCGCAGCGACGACAGCATGGCCTTCCGCTCCATGGTTCCGTTAGGAATCAAGCAATGGGACTTTCGCCCCGCGGCCGATGGTCAGATGGGCTGCATCATGAAGCTCTACCGTGAGTGGCAGATCTCTGGCGACGATGACTTCCTCAAGCAAATGTGGCCAAACGCAAAACGTGCGTTAGAGTTTGCATGGAGGTTTTGGGACGCCGACAAAGATGGCGTAATGGAAGGAGAACAGCACAACACCTACGACATCGAATTCTTCGGCGCCAATCCGATGATGACAACGTTATATCTCGGTGCCCTGAAGGCAGCGGAAATTATGGCTCAGGCAGTCGGAGACACCGCCCCCGCCGCTGCTTATCGCGAAGTCCGTGAAAAGGGAGCGAAGAACATCGAAAAATTATGGAATGGCGAGTTTTATGTCCAGAAAGTAACACCAGTGGCTGACATTCTCCCGATGGAACCGTACGACGACGCAAACTGGAAAGAACGAGTCATCCGCGATGGCCAGTTGAAATACCAATTCGGCGAAGGCTGTCTCTCCGACCAGATGCTAGGGCAATGGTTCGCCGATGTGTTGGTACTTGATACCGGAGTCAATCAAGACCATGTCCGTAAATCGTTGCAATCCATCTATCGCAACAATTTCAAACACGATTTCTGGACCCATGCCAATACGCAAAGAATCTATGCCATCAACGACGAAAAAGGATTGCTCCTCTGTTCCTGGCCTAATGGCGGCCGGCCAGCGCTTCCGTTTGTGTATTCCGATGAAGTCTGGACAGGGATCGAATATCAGGTGGCTGGGCATCTGATCTATCGGGGACTGGTTGAGGAAGGTTTGTCGATCGTTAAAGCTGTGAGCGATCGCTACGACGGTGTACGCCGCAATCCCTGGAATCAGATTGAATGGGGAAACCACTACACGCGCGGCATGGCGAGTTATTCGGTCTTGCTGGCGCTCTCCGGATTCCGCTATTCAGCAGTAGAGAAGACCGCAACTTTCCAACCAAGAATCAACGCAGAAAATTTCCAATGCTTCTTTGCTGCTGGTTCAGCCTGGGGACTTTACAGCCAGAAGCAACAAAAAGGATCGTTGTCCGTCAAGCTGGAATGTCGTCACGGGGAAGTGTCACTTAAGCATTTAGTTGTAGGTAATGGAGTAAAAGCGTTTCAAACCGCCACAGCAACTGGCCCTAATGGAAAAAATATCCCTTGCATATTGAAAAAACAGTCCAATGGAGTCATGGTCGAATTTACCGATGAGACAAAAATTTCGAGCGGTGAGGCATTAAGTTTGGCTATTAGCTAGTCGTGCATTACAGAATATGGATTTTTTGCTTCGGGTTTTCAAATTTCGTAAATACAGCGTTTAACCCGTCAAATTGGCCGCATGTGTGCAACGATCCATTAACGTGCAAGGAAAAATTAAAGAACGATGGATGGAACTCTGTGAACAGGCGGCAGTTGAACTGGACCGCGATAAATTTCTCACTCTGATACACGAAATAAATCGTCTGTTATTGGCAAAAGAGAGTCAGTTGGCCAAACTCCGCACCGACGAAGAACGAGACACAGTAATGGAACTTGCTGAGTTGAAACCGAGCAATGCAGCCCGCAATCAAGCCTAGTTTCGATGGCCCACGAATGCGACGTTAGGCTGCCGGGGACGATTTATCTTTGAGGACTTCGTGAAGAAACTGCGTTACTCGATTATGCGTTTGTAAGGTGGCCTGAGACAGTTGGAATTCCAATAGTCTTACCAAAATCAGTTGGCGTTCACTGTTGTGTTCTGCAGCGATCAAATCACACAAATAGTCTACGTAGTCATTCAATGATTACCTACAGCTAAGGGAAACAGATGGCCAAGAATGCCAAAGGCGCTCGGCCTAGCCAATGTCTCCCCTTCCAAGGGAATGCAAACAGGATATGTTCGATATCGAACAATGTCCTATCCGTATAAAAATGTAAATCTAGTTCAAGAGGTTTTAGGTTAAATGTCTTAAGACTTTGGGATGCGTCACGATTGCAGATGGCCCACAAGTGCTATTTACCCGGTATAGCATCCGTGCCTACCGTGGAGAATGGATGAAAAGCCACCATCGCGTGCGCCAGCGACAGGTGCTCCCGAGAAAAGTTCCTATATCCAGCCAGACGTGGATTTGGACGCGATCTGGCGAACGGCAATAGGACTTGACCTCGGAAGCCGCTCGGTTCTCGAGGCGGAAGTGCTCTTGTCGCGCATTTGTAATGCAAAATCCATGCCTCGCGAGGCCATCGAGCGGGCACTGAATGAAGATTGGGAAGGCGAATAGTTTGTGCGCGGTGCGTCCGAATTGACCTAACTCAATGTACTAATGAGTCCTCAGTATTTACGCTGACAATATTCTTGTAAGCCGCTGAAATGTAAAGGAATATCTTGTTTTTCTGCTGATTATGGAGATTCATTCTTTTACTGTGTGTTCATAGTCGGATTTCTAAAGCCCTTCCTAAACCAACCTTCACAGGCCAACCGCATCTCATGTTAGCCATCGGCCAGCCGAGCGATAGGTGTGTACCCATAGTGTCTGCTGGGCGAGGGCAGGGTCACCAATTTACTTGCAAGTGGGGTCACGTGCATACAGAAACCAATGCTTCGACGCTGCCGAGCTTAGCGGAAGGTGTTTCAATTCCCCCGAACAGACAAATTTCCACCAACCAGCCTCCAGCCAAGACTAATGGCCGTAGCAAGCCTTTTCTGCGTATAGCCCAACGTGTACATGATTCCGCAACGCTATTTCCGCTGTTTGTTTCAGCGTTCAAAGCGATGCAAAAAATTGGGATCAACGTAACCCCGAATCATTTCTACTGGCCTATTCCTGACATGGCTTATCTCGAAAAGCGTAAATGGCCCGAGAAAGAGATGCCAGCCGGCGTCGATTTACGTATGCCAGAGCAGGTTCGCCTTTTGGAAACCTTCGCCGCAAAATATGCGGCCGAGTGGAGCTTTCCCGATCATGCCGTCGATGGTTTGGTCTACCACTACAACAACGGACTTTTTGAGACAGTGGATTCCGAAATTGCCTACAGCATGGTGCGCCATTTCTCTCCATCACGTGTGATTGAGGTCGGCGGCGGTTATAGCACGCGAGTGCTCGCTGCAGCGTTGCGCAAGAATTTCAATGAAACTGGCGCACGTGGTGAATTGATTACCATCGATCCTTACTGCAATCCTGAACTTTCCAGTATCAGCACGATCATTCGCAAGCCGGTGCAGGATGTAGAAATGGATCTGTTCACGTCGCTGCGGGAGAATGACATTCTGTTTATCGATTCAAGCCACGTGATCAGCGTGGGAAGTGATGCTGTTTTTGAATATCTCGAAATTCTCCCCCGCCTGCACAAAGGCGTCGTAGTTCACGCCCATGACATCTTTACGCCATCAGACTATCCGCGTGAGCCTGTATTGAAGAACATGTGCTTCTGGTCGGAGCAATACATGCTGCAGAGTTTCCTCAGCCTCAATTCAAGCTTTGAGGTTCTGTGGGGCAGCAGTGCGATGCAGGCTTTTCATCCAGACGTCCTGGAAGAGAACTTCCCGCGCTGGAGCACGAACTACGACAATGTTCCCAAAGATAAGCGTCGGTTCGTTCCAACCATAGACGGAAAGAGAACTTGGCCATCGAGTTTCTGGATGAGACGTATTGCGTAGCCGAACCATACGGCAGAAATCTATTTGGCCCCAGGCGTAAGCCTGGGGTTAATTTTTGCATGGCGCGAATCTCCAAAGGTAAGAGTAGTGGTGCAAGTATGGATAAAGATTCGTATCAGGATATGGCTTCAGCCATATCACCACAGTAGAAAAATTGACGGGCTTTAGCCCCTGAAACCCCAGCGCCTAAAGGCGTAGTACTTTAGCTTTCCTATGCGGCAGGCCTGAAGGCGCTGCCCTGATACGAATCATCCTCAACAAACCGCACCACTACCAAAGGCAAGGCGTCGCTGGAAATTAAAGTGCTAAAGACCATAAAATAGCCACCGTCGGACTTTCTATGGATAGACGCGAAGCGCTGCAACTGTTGATGGGGGGTGCAGCGTTCCAACTCGCCTCACCAAAGTTATTTGCATCACTGCGTACAGCACGAATGCTGTTAGATACGCAGACCACTCTGCGCACACTCAATCCTCAACAAAATGCCACGGTCACAGCGATGGCCGAAACGATCCTTCCGAAGAGCGATACAGTGGGTGCCACCGAAGCCGGCACCAGCCAATTCGTCGACCTGATTCTTACAGAGTGGTACGGAGAAAATGAACGGCGGATCTTTTTGGACGGTTTGGCAGATGTAGATACCCGCACACAATCGGCATTTGGAAAAAAGTTTGTGGATTGTTCTAGCGATCAGCGGGGAAAGATTCTCACCGACCTGGGCGAGCAATTAACAAAAGACGCAGAGTCTGCGCGCAACAGCGCTCCCGCGTACCGCGGTTCACCTGCAAAGCCCAATAAAAATTTTTATTACATGATGCGAAATCTCACGCTGACGGCTTACTACACGTCCGAAGTGGTCAGCCAGCAACCAACGTTTCAAGTGAATCCGGATCGCTAGACATCGAGGGAAGAGAACAGTGAGTGTTGATACCAGTTACGACGCGATTGTAGTCGGCTCCGGAATGACTGGCGGCTGGGCTGCAAAAGAGTTGACCGAAAAAGGACTCAGGACGCTTGTGCTCGAAGCGGGTCGCCCCACCGTACCGGAAAAAGATTACGTCGAGCACGTTCCGCCGTGGGATGTGAAATTCCATGGCATGCGCGACCGTCGCAAACTAGAAGAAGACCAGCCGATCCAGAGTTTGTGTTATGCCTGCGATGAGTGGTCGTCCAAGTTTTTTGTCAGCGATAAAGAAAACCCGTACACGGTCGAACCAGGCAAGCCATTCCGTTGGATACGCGGCCGTCAGGTAGGCGGACGTTCCATCATGTGGGGCCGCCAAACTTATCGCTGGAGCGATCTGGATTTTGGAGCGAATCTTCGTGATGGCATCGCCATCGATTGGCCTATTCGCTATGCGGACATCGAGCCATGGTACGACTACGTCGAGGAGTTCATAGGAATCAGCGGCGAAGCACTGGGTCTTCCGCAGTTGCCCGATAGTAAGTTCTTGCCTCCTATGGACCTAAACCCGGCGGAAATAGTTGTGAAAGCTGCCGTGGCGAAAAATTTCGCTCCCGAACGTGTTTTAACCATTGGACGGGCAGCGATCCTGACAAGGCCACACAACGGCCGCGCCGCTTGCCACTACTGCGGCCCATGCGAACGCGGCTGTATTACGCGGTCCTATTTCAGCAGCGTCAACGCCACCCTTCCCGCCGCACTGAAGACCGGCAAGATGACACTGCGTCCCTATAGCGTCGTGCACAGCTTGAGCTTCGATGCCAAAACTCGGCGAGTGACTGGAATCCGCGTGATTGACGCGAAAACACGCGCCTCCGTGGAATTTCACGCCAAACTCATATTTTTATGTGCTTCGACACTCGAATCGGCCCGTATTCTTTTCAATTCGTCAACGCCGGAATTTTCGAACGGCTTGGCGAACTCCAGCGGTGAACTCGGCCACAACATAATGGATCACATAAAAGGCGGAGGCGCCGCCGCAACCATCCCCGGCATTGAGGACAAGCAGTTGGTTGGCAAGCGTCCCAATGGAATTTACATTCCTCGATTCCGCAACGTGAAAACAAAACAGAATGGATTCATCCGTGGATACGGCCTGCAAGGAGGCGGCGGGCGTGACGGATGGCAGCGCGGGATCTTACAGACAGGATTCGGTGCGAACTTTAAAAATTCTTTGACCCAGTCAGGCCCATGGCACTTCAATTTCCAGGGTTATGGCGAATGCTTACCCAATCACAAAAATTACGCTGAGATCGATAAAGAAAAAGCCGATGCGTGGGGAATCCCTACGCTTAAGATTCACGCTGCCTTTGGTGAAAACGAATTTGCCCTGCGAAAGGATATGTCGATCGCGGCGTCGGAAATGCTGGAGGCCGCTGGAGCCAAAGACATCGTGCCGTTTATGGACGACGATCCACCGGGCTTCTCCGTACATGAAATGGGAGCAGCCCGCATGGGCCGCAACCCGAAGACTTCAGTTTTGAACGCGCATAATCAGGCGCATGATATTAAGAATCTGTTTATCACGGATGGTGGAGCGATGGTTTCATCAGCATGCGTCAATCCATCGCTGACCTACATGGCGCTGACTGCGCGAGCCTGTGATTATGCAGTGAAGCAGATGAAAAAAGGCGAACTCTAGTGGCTAGTGAGCAGGCGTGGAGCAGTGCATTTCTAACCCGACAGCCCATCGCCGCTGAAAGCCTTTCCAATAATTCGTACCATCACTAAACTTTCCACCGACAGACTCGCCCTGCTTGAGCGGCCATGTGCCGTCGTTAGACTTTTCTGGCGCAACATGTAAATAGGCGCGCCGGCTTTCATCACCATTCAAGTACAACTGTAAAAACGCGGTGATGAAATGTTCATTGATCGCCATAATGCGGTCTTTGCGCCAGTTTGGTTCATCGAAGTATTCGCGTGTGGTGAAATCAACCAGTGCTTCCGGTGGCGGCGGATTTCCCCCAATATTGTGTCGAGCATTTTCATAGACCAGAAGGCAGCGATCCGAGTTGGTCATCTTTTCGAATGCAGGTTTAATCCCAGCCGCGTAGTCCGACACGTCATCCTGATCGCCCGCAATCACAAGCATCGGGATGCGAATACCCGCCAGTCCTTCAGCGTCCCAACTGTTAAATGGAGGCTGAGCACCCCAAGGGGAAATCGCCACAACTGCTTTCAACTCATTCCGAAGTTTGCTTTTGTAGTTCGTATTGCCAGCAGTCCAGTTTTCAAGATATCCGCCAGGCACGATATTTTGCGCCATACCTTGCTTGCTAAATCCCGCGCCAGCGCTGGCCAGTGCTCCATAGCCTCCCATTGAATAGCCGATGATTGCCACACGCGAATCATCGACCACGCCATTCAGGAAATGCCCTTGTGTCCGCGATAATTTTTCCACGGCATCAATCGTAAAAAGCTGATCGTTGGCGCGATTGAGCAACGTGCTGGGAAAAGGTTTGATAGCTCCTAAAACCGAATCGGTGTGATCAATAGCTACAACCACGAATCCTTTGGAAGCCAGGTTTTCGCCCAGATAGCTCAGGAAATATCGAGATCCGGGATAACCGTGCGAAATCACGACTAAAGGAAATTTCTTGGCGGCAGGCGCAGCGTCGCGCAATGCTTTTCCAGTGATGTTGAAAGTCTTGGCAGGCTGCGACGGAGTTTTTCCGGCCATTGCCATTACATAATTTGTCTGTTCAGCTTGTCCTGTAGGGATGGACGCCGGATACCAGATTTCGAGAGTGAGTGGCCGGTCATAAACCGGAGCCTTATTCGTTGCCTTGTCGAAATTAAGAATGTCGATCTGAGCGGGATTGCTGATCTTCTCCGTTCGTACACCTACGCTGTACGTTCCGCGAGATGCTAATTCCGGCGCATCCACCGGAGGCACACTGTAGAAATCCTGAGAGAACGACTGTGCAGCACAAATAAATATGCCTGCAAGAAACATGGCTTGCAGGCAAAACAGGATGGTTGGTTTTCCCACTATTTCTTCTCCGTTTCCTTTAGAAACTGGATCAGATAATCCTTCCACACCGAAGCCACTGTATGAGTTCCATGCCCGCGCGTCGCATCGGAAATCGGGATAAGGACGTACTTCGCATGAGGCATCTTCGCAGCCAGTTTTTCCCCAAGGTCAAGCTCAGGCGGATTGATGAAGTCATCCGCGGAGTTGATCCATAAGACCGGTGCCGTGATCGTAGCTAGTTTCGGCTCAGGATTGTAGTTGCGTGAAGCGTTGACGTAATAGAGGAAATTATTAGCATCGGTCTCTTCGATGATTCGGCCCAGTGTCTTGTCGACATACTCCTCGGCCTTTACTCGGGTAGGATAGTTTTTTTGCATCTGCAGCGGAGCAGACCCAGCGATAATCAAAAGATCCGCTGCTCCACGAATGCCTTCGACGGGCTCCGTGGTGTACTCGCCGTCCTTCCACGCCGGATCGTTGCGAATCATTTGCATTGCCATGTAGCGCCACATCCGATTGCGGCCTGCCAATTCCATCGGATAGCAGGCGAACGGAGCCAGCCCATCCATGAACTGGGGAAAAGCCTCTCCCCATACAAAACTCTGCATGCATCCCATCGAAGTACCAAGAATCAAACGGAGATGATCGACATGCAGCCCTTCTAAGAGCATCGTATGTTGCGATGCGATCATGTCGTCGTAATCGTATTGCGGGAATTTCATGCGCAAGCCATCGGATGGCTTGCTGGATTCTCCATGGCCGATGTCGTCAGGAAAGATAATGAAGTACTTGGTGATGTCGAAGGGCTGGCCGGGTCCAAACAAAACTTCGGAGAAAACTGGATTCAGCAGCGTATGAGAGTTGCCGCCGGTTCCGTGAAGTAGAAGGATGGCATTGTTAGTATGTCCCGCGGCATCACGATGAGGTTCACCCAGGGTAAGGTAATGAAGTTTCAGTTCAGGTAGTGTCTCACCTGTCGCAAAGCGAAAATTCTTAATGACATATGTGCCATCTTTGACTGGCCATTTGGTATGCGATTCGGTCTGTGCACTGAGGGTAACGGTCAGTACAACGATGAGAACAGCCAAACGATGGATCAAAATCCCTCCTCTGCTTACTCAGTTTTCAACATGAACTGCGTGCCACCATCCAGATGCACATTTTGCGTGCTGGAGGAGATCGTATTAGTTTCTTTGGTGCTATTGATCGTAGTATTTTTCATTCCCACAGCCCCATGAGACTCGGATGTCAACGCATTGCCTGCACTTGTGGTTGAAGTAGAGCTCGATCCGCTCATCGACGGCATCTGCTGTGCGCCACTGAGCACGGCGACCGGAGCTTCCGAACTGCCCACATTTTTCGAGCTCTGTCCGGGAGGCGGTTGTGGCCCAACACCAGCAGGAGCTCCAAACGGATTGTTGTTTACGATAATGGGTGGTGCAATCGCCTGAACTTCGGCTTGCATGGGCAACTCTTTGCCGTTCGTGATGAAGATACGGTCAAACGCGATACCAAGCTCGGAGCCGGGAGCATCTTTGCTATGTGCCTTGGCGCTGGTGACGTGAGCTTCAATTTTGCTGCCGCGCGGGATCACGATTTGTCCGTGGGAAAGCATGTCCATGCTGGTCTTGAGTTCGATCTTGTCACCCACCTTAGCTTTCTTAGTGTCCAGTGACTTCGATAGATCGGCAGGAATCAGCATGCCGGGAAGCATTTGTGTGAATTCTTCGCCGGAAGAACTGGTTGGGTTTTGTGCCAAGCATGCAATAGTGAGAACGATAAGAGCCAGGAAAAGGGCGGAAATTCTCATATTTTCTCCGGATGTAGAGAACGTTTACTGGAAAACGGTCTCTATCTTACATCAATAAATTCTATTGGCCAGAAGCAAGGAACTGTCCTATCTTTTCATTTAAGAATTTCTCGTCTTCTTTACTCCCACCAGCCCCCGCCGTGTGTCCCCACAATGAAGGAATTGGGACCAAAGAAACATTCGGCATAAACGAAGCTTCGTAGCGGGCGTCTCCAACAGGGAAGTAAAGGTCTGTTTCCGAAGGCATATAAAGGAACGGGACTTTGATCGAGCCCAGTGCGCGTTCAGTGTCTCCATTGAATCCCGGAGTTGTTCCGACATCGTGATGCTCCCACGTGCGCATTTGCAGGATCAGGTCGTTAGCATCTGCACCGGGAATGAAATTGGTGCGGTAGTCGTGAAGTACACTCTCAAATGTCGTCCCTGGTTTTGCACCTTCGCGCCATAATTCTTTGCGCCACCACTCCTGTGAGAAAAGCCATCCTGTCCAAACTGTGGCGAATGCCTCGATGCCCTTTTGTGGTTCTGCTGTGTAGTCCCCATCTTTAAACGCAGCATCCGCTGTGAGCGCGGCGATCTCTCCTTCGAGCCGCACTACTCCATGGCCGTAAGTTTTCGCCGTGCCCGCCGTGCCAACGATGCGGTCGGCGAATGTGGGATAGCTCACAGCCCACTGAAACGCCTGCTGGCATCCCATGGAAAAGCCAACGATGGCTTTCACATGTGTGATCTTCAGTTCTTCGGTCAGCAGCCGATGCACAGCCTCGACATTGTCGCGGATGGTCATCACAGGAAATCGCGGACCGTGATACGGCTCTGGCGTATTGCTGGGCGAGGAGGAGTGACCATTGCCAAAAAGTTCGGTTGTCACCAGAAACAACCTCGATGTATCGAGAGCATGACCAGAGCCGATGAGCCACTCGTAGCCGTGATAATCGGCCATGTAGTGCGAAGGCAGGAGCACAACGTTGTCGCGCGCTGCGTTCAAGTGGCCGTAGGTTCCATATTCAATGCGCGCCGTCGGAAGTGTAACTCCACTCTCAGTGTGAAAATTAGAAATGACGAACTCGTGTTTTTCACTGGGCTCTGGCTTCTTAGTCGCGTCCTGTGCCCAAACCACATGGCAGATGCAAAGTATTACAACAAGCTTCCTCATGTACCGTTCACTCCTTCGTTCCATATCGCCCCAAAAGTCGCGTAGTTATCTTAGCTGTGATTTACTAGTCGGCATGATTCCAAAAGCGGTTTTCCGTTTTCTTATACTCAGCCTTACTTTGATTGCGCTTTCTATAGTGGCCTCAGCGCAAACTCTGGCAGAGCGCCTCGGATACCCTGCTGGCACAAAATTGATTATCGTTCACGCCGACGACCTGGCTGAAACGCACGCTGTCAGCGCGGCTGCCACTAAGGCCATGGAAGCAGGAACGATCAACTCCGCCAGCATCATGGTTGCCTGTCCCTGGTTCCCCGAGATGGCCGACTATGCCAAATCCCATCCCGACGCCGACTTCGGGCTGCACCTGACCATGACGAGCGAACGAGTCTACTACCGTTGGGGTCCAGTTGCATCCAAAGACAAAGTTCCGAGCCTGCTAGACGAAAATGGATATTTCCACCACGACTGGGAACATAACCAACATGCCAACCCGCAAGAGGCAGAGATTGAAATCCGTGCCCAAATTGAGCGTGCATTGGCCATGGGAATTCATCCCACTCATCTTGACTCACATCAGTACCGCTTGATCATGTACGGCAAAGATTTGTTCGAGGCCACATTACGAGTGGCTCACGAATATAAGCTGCCACTCTTTGTAGCCAGAAATTGGTTCGCACAGAATCCATATCTGGAGAAGAGTCTTGGCCCAAAAGACATTGTGATTGATCAGGAGGTCACAATTTCTCCTTCGGTGACTCCAGAGAAATGGGCCGACTTCTATCGCGATGCGTTGGAAAATTTAAAACCAGGAGTGACTATTTTTATTATCCATCCTGGTTTCGCCAACGAGGAACTGCGTGCTGCTACGAGGGAACGTGCCACATGGGGAGCAGATTGGAGACAGCGAGACTATGACTTCTTCAGCAGTGACGAATTTCGCGAGATCTTAAAGAAGCAGAACATCAAGATGATCACATGGAGGGAACTGGCTCGGTTAGCAGCGTCTCACTGAGGAGGCAAGATCGATGTCCCATCTTTAAACTAATGAGACATCGATCGATACGCTAGGCTGTTTTCTTCTCCAAATTCAGCAAATGTGCCTTCGTATCAAGTCCGCCCGCGAAGCCCGTAAGTTTTCCCGTCGATCCAATCACGCGATGGCACGGAACAATAATCGAAACCGGGTTCCTGCCATTGGCGGCGCCAACCGCTCGCGATGCCTGCGGCCTTCCTAATTGCTTCGCAAGTTGTCCGTAAGTCCTGGTCTCACCAAATGGAATGGCAAGCAAAGCATTCCAAACGTCATTTTGGAAACGGGTCCCCCGCATGTCGAGTGCAACTGAGAACTTTGCGCGTTTGCCGGCGAAGTATTCATTCAGTTGCTGTTCTGTTTTCAGCAAAACCGGATGCCGTTCATTTTCTTCCAATTCACCCAACCGCACGCGGTTTGGCTTGTCGTTTTCCCAAAGTATGGCAACCAGTCCCTTGTCACTGGCGATGAGTTTCAGTTCGCCCACTGGGGATTTCATGGTTTTGTACGCAAGGCTCATAATTTCTCCTCATCCAAAAAGGTTAAGTTTGTACTTGGTTAGGCTGCCCGCCGTCGGCAGCCCAAAGATGCTGCGCAGCGTAAGCCCGCCACGGACGCCACGATTCAGCCCGAGTCAATAAGTGCGCGGCAGTCGTTTTCTGGCCATCGACCGATGCAATACCACGAAGCAGGCCAATATCAGTTGCTGGGAATGCATCCATCTCACGGATCGCTCGCAGCGCGATGTACTGTGCTGTCCATTCACCAATTCCACGAATGGTACGCAGCCGGGCTACTGTATCTTCGACGCTGCCAAATGGGCGGAACAAATTAGGATCAGCCACTGCAGCTTCAGCGACTGCTTTAAGCGCTGCCAATCGTGCAGCAGGCATGCCCAGTCCGAACTGCGAAGCGAAAGCAAGTCGCTTAGCACTGGGAAATGCATGGGACAAATCCGGATGGATCCGAAAAGATTTCGGCACCGTACGCCCATGAAGGGAGACAAGTTTCCCCGCCAACTGCCTCGCAGCAACGACACTGATTTGCTGGCCAAGCACAGCCCGCACGGCGATCTCGAAGCCATCCCACCCACCGGGAGCACGTAGCCCAGGACGCCGTGCCACCAATCCCGCAAGAACAGGATCAACGGACAGATGACTATCGATAGTTTCAATATCAGCGCCGAGATCAAAAAGCCGGCGCACTCGGCTAACAATAGCCGGCAGTGACCTGACTTCTGGAAAGCGAATTCTTACACCCAGGCTCTTGCGATCCAGCAAGTGTGTAACTTCGATACTGCCGAGCGAACCATCAATTTCAACCGTCCGTAAATAGCGTTTGTCATCCACGACCTCAACGCCGGAAATTGCGCGTGCTCGCAGGAAGCCGAGCATGTTCTCCCAGTCGTATGGTGGGCGATAACGAAGTCGAAGAACGACATCTTTCTCTTCATCCTTGACCGAGCTTTTCCTGCGCAAAGCGCTCGGCGGGCGGTGAAACAGATTCAGAAACGTCTCATTGAATCGCCGCAAGCTACCGAATCCGGCTGCCATAGCAACTTCCGTCATAGGCAATTGCGTGTCGTGAATCAGTTGTTTTGCAAAAAGCACACGCCGGGTTTGCGCGACCGAAACTGGAGATGCTCCCAAATGTTGAAGAAACAAGCGTCTTAACTGACGCTCACCTAAGCCGAGCCGCTCGGCCAACTTCACAACACTGTTCTCGCCGCCGTCCAGCGCCCCTTCTGCAATCAGGGCCAAAGCGCGAGAAACCGTGTTGGAAGTCCCTCGCCAGGAAGCCATGTCGGGAGCAATTTCAGGGCGGCACCGAAGACAAGGACGAAACCCCGCATCCTGCGCGGCCGCTGCCGATCCGAAATAAATGCAATTCCCCAGCTTGGGTGTGCGTGCCGGACAAATAGGACGGCAATAGATTCCTGTTGAGGTGACTCCGACGAAGATCAATCCATCGAATCGAGCATCACGGCTTTGGAAGGCGCGATAGCAAACTGTGCGATCCGGTAATTCCATATCCAGATTGTCGCATAGTAAAAAAGAGAAACTAGCGGTTTTCGGACATCATCAATTTGCCGATGTCTGCGCGGCAGAAGCCGAAGATTCGGCAATCGGGCCGGAGTTTGGCTCAATCGTAATAATGATCGATTTTGACGCCGGCTGATTGCTGCCCTTAGCGACGCTTCGGATCGGGACAAGCACATTTGTTTCCGGATAATACGCAGCGGCACATCCCAAGGGAATGTCATATTCGACCGCTTTGAACCGTTGAGCACGTCGTATCTCCGAATCAAAGTGGCTGATCAAATCCACCCATTGGTCTTTTTTGATTTGCAGCCGATTCATATCTTCAGGGTTGAGAAACACCACCCGCCGCCCGTTATAAATTCCGCGATACCGGTCGTTCTCTCCATAAATGGTCGTGTTGAACTGATCATGGCTGCGTATTGTGGTCAGCAATAATTGCTGCTCCGTGAGCGTGCGGTGCGGAATTGGGTGCACGGAAAATTTTGCCCGCTTGGAAGGTGTATTAAACTTGCCTTCGCGTGGAGCATTAGGTAAATAGAATCCACCAGGTTGGCGCACTCGCGCGTTGTACTGAGTGAATCCCGGTACAACGTGTTCGATGTGCTCACGCACGCGGTCGTAGTCATCGGCCAATCCTTGCCAATCGACCGTAGTGCGACTCCCCAGTGTGGCTTGTGCAACCCTGGCAATGATGGCGGGTTCGCTACGCAAATGTTCAGACGCCGGCGGCAGAAATCCGCGAGACATGTGAACCACCCCGGTTGTATCTTCCACAGTAACAAACTGCTCGCCACCTTTTTGCACGTCTGCTTCGGTCCGCCCAAGACAGGGAAGTATTAGAGCTTGCTCGCCGGTAATTAGATGCGACCGGTTCAGCTTCGTCGATATCTGCACTGTCAGCCTGCATCGCTGCAAAGCCTCAGAGGTGTAATTGGTGTCAGGAGTGGCCGAAAGAAAATTGCCCCCGAGCCCGATAAAAACCTTCACCTTGCCGTCACGCATTGCCTGAATCGTGCGGACAGTATCAAACCCATGTTTTTCCGGCGGAGAAAAATTAAACTCTTTTCCCAAAGCCTTCATAAATTCCGGACTCATCTTTTCCCAGATGCCAACTGTCCGGTCGCCCTGCACATTGCTATGCCCTCGTACCGGACAAACTCCAGCTCCACGCCGCCCAATCTGTCCGCGCAAGAGCGCGAAGTTCACAATCGTTTGCACGTTCGCCACACCATTCTCATGTTGAGTAATTCCCATGGCCCAGCAGCAGATCATGCGCTCGGAACCCATCGCAATTAGCGCAGCTTCCCGGATCAACTCCCGCGAAACTCCGCCATTGCTAACGATTTCCTCCCAGCTTGTGTCACGTATGTCCTGCGCGAAGCCTTCAAATCCTTCCGTGTTGTGCTCGATGAAGTCATGTGCCAGCACATTTTTGGTTCGGTGCTCTTCCTCGAGCATCTCTTTCATGATCCCTTTCAGAACAGCGACATCTCCATTTACGCGAACAGGTAAGAATAAAGACGCCAGCTTCGTAGCGGGGCCAAGCATACGTAAAGGCTCTTGCGGGTTTTTGAACTGAACTAATCCGGTTTCTTTTAAGGGATTGATGCTGACAATCTTGCAACCATTGCGTGCTGCCGTCTGCAACTCCGTCAACATACGTGGATGGCAAGTACCCGGATTCTGCCCGATCACAAAGATGGCGTCAGCCACGGCGAAGTCTTCAATCTTTACCGTCGCCTTGCCGATACCGATGACCGCGTTCAACCCTGTGCCACTCGATTCGTGGCACATGTTGGAACAGTCAGGCAAATTGTTCGTGCCAAACTGTCGCGCGAAAAGCCCGTACATAAATGCCGCTTCGTTACTCGCGCGTCCAGAGGTATAAAACGCCGCCTGATCGGGAGAATCCAAAGCCTGCAGTTCCTGACCGATCAGAGCAAATGCGTCATCCCATGAGATCGACTGATATTGGTTTGCTCCCTTTCGCCGAATCATGGGATGCGTGATTCGTCCTAACTCTTCAAACCAGACATCGGGATGAGACGCCATTTCAGAAATCGAATAGCGCTCAAAAACTTCAGGAGTAAGTTTTTTCGTGGTGGCTTCGGAAGCTACTGCTTTCGCTCCGTTCTCGCAGAACTCTGCGATTTTTCGGTGATCATCTGGATCAGGCCATGCGCAACTGGGACAATCAAACCCATCTTTCTGATTGATCTTCAGCAGCGTTTGAAAACTACGCTTGACTCCCATGTCACGGAAGCTGAACTTCGCTGTCTCATAAACCGCAACAAACCCGGCAGCTGTTTCCGACCGGTGGCCTTCCTCCGCGCCCTCCTGTTCAAGAGGCGGCTGCGAACCGGGAATGCCAGTGGCCAAATGCGCACTTAAATCGGTCGGTTTGGCATTGTCAGTTTGGTTCGGAGCGTTATTTTCGTCGTGTTCGTGTCGATGCATGGCGAAAACGGTTCTAGACAATCCTTGGATGCAAACTTAACTATAAAAGTACACCATGCCTAAGTTGCAGTACTCAAGAAACGCGACAATGCCGTCCGCCCTTGCCAGAAGGGGATTTTATATTTATCAGGTTAGATATCTTTTGCAAGCGTCCGCAGGATTCTTTTTTCAGTTGCGCAGGATGTGTACGCGTCCGATGGAATGACGGTGGAATGATTTTCGCAGACACGAAGAAAGAACGGCTCTTGTCCGTCCTTTTCAAATTGTTTGATCGGATAACCGCAAAGGAGGGAAAAAGAAAATTTACGCGAGAGCTTGTCCCAAATTTGTTCCACTGCCAAAACTGTTTCAAATTTGTCTTGAGCATAAAGTAACGCAACCAATTCCCCAAAGATAAAAAGATGAGGCTTTTGCTCTCTTGCATTTTTGGTCGCGTTGCAAATCGTATCTTCGAGCAGTTGAGTTAAGTAGGCGAGATCCAACTCTCCTTGCTTCGAACACTGCGCCAAAACTTTATGCGCATCGATAGGAACGTAATATCCATTGTCCCGTTGAGCGCGAATATCGACGCCTCTATCGATGAGGAGCTTTAACAGTGCCTCGTGATGCGCGGTCGTAGCGATGATCAGTGATCTATCGCCGGCCTTCAGCGCATTGAGAACAAGTTCGCCGATCATGCGGAGTAAAAAAGATTCGTCCAGATAAAACTGGACCGAGTGAGGAAATAGCCGTTGATCAGAAACAAACAAACCCGACGGCGTAGGATTAGACGGAGAACAAGACATACGTTAGCCCTCGCTGACCGTTATCCTCTGAATCGAAGTGAACGATTGACCAGTGCCGATCCCTGGAAGAAAACACCTGCAGTTTACTCCATTAAAGATCAACGGTCAGTATGATTCTTTGCACTGTGTTGACCCGGAATCACGTATACCATTAACAAATGGATATCGCGGTAAATCCGCCGGTGTTGCCAATGCTCGCCAAGCGAGTAAGCGAATTGCCGGAAGGCGAAAATTGGATATTCGAGCCGAAGTGGGATGGTTTTCGCGCGCTAGTTTTTCGCGATGGAGACGAGATCTTTATTCAGAGCCGTGACGAAAAACCCTTGAACCGGTACTTTCCAGAAGTGGTGGAGTCGTTACGTGTGGCGCTTCCACCGCGTTGTGTCCTCGATGGCGAGATGGTCATTGTCCGAAACGATGGACTTGATTTCGACGCATTGCAGTTGCGATTACATCCAGCAGCGTCCCGCGTAAAACTGCTATCAGGGCAGATTCCAGCATCGTTTGTTTTCTTTGATCTGCTTTGCCTGGGTGATCGCGATCTTCGTGGAGAACCGTTTCAAACCCGCCGCCATGAATTGGAATCCCTGTTGTCGTCTACTCAGCCGCCTATTCATCTAACGCCTGCCACCACAGACCGTACTATCGCCGCAGACTGGTTCCGGCGCTTTGAAGGCGCGGGTCTGGATGGTGTCATGGCAAAAAATCCTGCTGGAACTTACGAGCCTAATAAACGCGTGATGCTAAAGGTCAAGCATGACCGCGAATGTGATTGCGTGGTTGCTGGCTTCCGCTGGTACAAAAAAGGTGATCGCACGCTGGTTGGTTCGCTGTTGCTCGGACTCTTTGACGATGCAGGAGCGTTGCAGCATGTTGGTGTTTGCGCAAGTTTCAGTGTCAAGAAACGAGCGGAGCTCGCCGAGTTCCTCAAGCCGTACAGAGAAAATGCGCTAGAAGCACATCCGTGGAAGGCCTGGGCGGAGTTTGCCACTGAAGACGAAGATGGCGTGAAACGCATGCCCGGCGGCCAGAGCCGTTGGAGTGCCGGGAAAGATTTGTCCTGGGAACCTCTCCGTCCAGAGTTGGTAGTAGAAGTAGCCTACGATCACATGCAAGGAGACCGCTTCCGCCACACCGCCCAATTCCGCAGATGGCGAACAGACAAGAAAACAACCGATTGCACTTATGAACAACTGGAAATAGTTCCGCCGCAAGAGTTGATGGCAATCTTCCCGCAAGGGCGATAGCAGCCTATTCTTTGGCCTTCTTTCTTTTCTTATGCCACTCGCGCCATTCGCGCGTGGGGTCATCATCTGGATCGGGCGTTTCCTGTGGAGGCCGCTGCTCTTCCGGCACATGGCGCAGATTGATGCGAATACGCGTCCACGTTGATGAGCGCCCCCGCATGGAATCGATGAGCACATCATCCACTGCAAGAAGCGCGGCAACCTCTGTGTGTTTTTTCTTCCATCTTTCAAGTCCTGCCAGTGCCGCGGCTTTATCAGGCGAATTAGCTACTACGATCAACGGCATCTTCACCCGCGGGTTCTTCACAGCAGATTTTGCGCGCGAAGGCATCACACGCGGGGCTTCACCTTCCATCTTGCGAAAATGCGGAGGCCACGGCGCATCCCCAATCCCGGTAGCCTCATCTTTGTCGGCAAGCTCAAGCAGTTTTTCCAGCGAGCCAGGGAATGAATCCATGTCAGCGTGCGGGTTGCCAATCTTCGCAAAACGTTGCGGAACCGTGAAGATTGTGAAATCCACGGGATTACAATCAGCCACTTCATTCCAATGAAGTGGAGTTGAGACGCGCGCATCAGGAAGTGGCCGTACGGAGTAGGCCGAACAGGTAGTTCGATCCTTGGCATTCTGGTTGTAATCGAGAAATACTCCGTGACGCTCTTCCTTCCACCATTTCGAACTGGCCAGAGTCGGCGCGCGTCGCTCGACGGCACGTGATAATGCCACAGCCGCCCGTCGAACCTCGGTAAAGGTCCAACGCGGTTCAATGCGTACGTTCACATGCATCCCGCGCGAGCCACTAGTTTTAGGCCAGCCGCGAAGCCCCAATTCCTCAAGTAGCGTCTGTACTTCAAGAGCAACACGACGAACATCATCCCAACCAACGCCAGAAATCGGATCAAGATCAATACGCAATTCGTCCGGATGATCAAGGTCGCGAGAGCGTACCGGATGCGGATGAAGCTCAATACACCCAAGGTTGGCGATCCACGCGAGACCAGCGGCATCATCAACCACAACTTCTTCCGCAGTACGACCAGAAGGGAAGGAAAGCGTAACCGTCCGCAGCCATTCCGGACGCTTATCCGGTGCACGCTTTTGATAAAACGCCTCGGCCTCAGCGCCATTCACGAAGCGCTTGAGAACCACAGGCCGGTCCTTGATTCCGGCCAACGCTCCCTGCGCCACCGAAAGGTAATAGTTCACCAACTCCAGTTTGGTGACCCGCACTTGCGAAGAAAAATAGAGTTTGTCAGGGTTGGTGATCTGGACCTCGCGCCCTTCAATCTGGAGCACGCGGCTGACCGGTTCCTTAGGCACAAAATTAGGCTATCACTCAGCGACGAATTGGCAGGAGCTACTTTCCTCGAACTCGCGCAATGGCGTCGTCGACATCCGCTGTAGCAATTCCCATCTGATGAAGTTCCCGCCGTACCTTCGTCTCGGACATGGGTTCCGAGGTCTTGACCACAGGCTCGCCATGCTTTATCGAACTGTCACGTAAAGCCAGAATAAATTCATGGTCAGGCGAGTCTTCGCCTTTCAACACAGTCCAACTGTCCCACGGCATGAGGCCCTCAGAAGGCGCGGAGCAAGGTGTTACAGCGCCTTTTGCACTCAAAAATTATATATGCTCATGCCCTTGAGATTTTTGCAGGCCTATGAAAAACATGTTGATTGAAACCTCATAGCCCCATCCCTCATCAAATAACAACCAAATCCTGCTTGCTCAATAACTTCGGGTTCTTTAGCAACTTGATAGTTGGGAGGTTACTCGAGTGAGTGTTGCAGGCAGTGTTAACACGCTGATAACGCTATAATTAAAGAGAAATCTTGCGAAATCGAGCGCGCGTGTCTCGAAATTATGTGTCGAGCGGCAATTAATAATGACCCAAAATCATTCACATCCTTTGGAAAAGATCATGGCAGAGCGTATTGCCATCATCGATGGCGCGATGGGAACAACCATCCGCACCTATGGCATGAAGGAAGCCGACATCCGGGGAACGCGTTTTAAAGATTCGAAAAAGGATCTACTGAATAATGGGGATCTGTTCAGTCTCACTCAGCCGCAGATGATTGGTGACATTCATCGTCGGTTTCTCGAAGCTGGGGCGGACATCATCGAAACAAATACCTTCGGCGCCACCAGCATCACGCAGAGCGAATTCTTTGTAGACGATCCGCGCGAACACGGCGGACGAAAAGACCCGGCTTTCTACGAGAAGATAATTGGCGATAAATTCCTGGGAGACCTGGCCTCTGAAGTTAACGAGCAGTCTGCCCGGCAATGCCGCGAATGGGCGGACCGCATTGGCACTTCGACCTCGCGTCAACGGTTTGTCGCCGGAGCTATCGGGCCGTTGACGGTTTCTCTCTCGAACTCTCCGGACGCCGATGACCCAGGCTTCCGTGTCGTGACCTTTGATCAGGTAAAGACCGCCTACGCCCAACAAGTGCGTGCGCTGATCGCCGGCGGAGTCGACTTGTTACTGGTCGAAACGATTTTTGATTCGCTGAATGCAAAGGCAGCTTTAGTCGCCATCCGCGAAGTGTTCGACCAGGACAAAAAGAATTTGCCGATCATGATCTCGGCCGCGGTAGGACGCGGAGGAGAAACTCTGATATCCGCGCAGACAACGGAAGCGTTCTGGAATGCGGTGCAACATGCCAACCCGCTTTCGGTGGGGCTCAACTGCTCGCTCGGTCCCGACCTGATGTATCCGTTCCTGGAAGAACTTTCTGACAAAGCGAACGTGGCCATCTCCTGCTATCCGAATGCGGGATTACCCAACCCACTGTCGGCTACCGGATTCGACCTAGGTCCCGCCGACATGGCGCACCATCTCGGCAACTTTGCGCAAAGTGGGTTGATCAACATCGCTGGCGGCTGCTGTGGCAATACGCCTGAGCACATTGCTGCCATCGCTAAAGCTCTCGATGGCCGCCCTCCACGCAAATGGGAATCCGAACGGGTGCACGCTGGCCAGATCGCGAGTCGAGCGTGAGCACATCAGAAACCGGAGATTTATCCACAACTGAATTTCGCCCACTGCGGCTTTCCGGATCGCAACCCTTCACGCAGCAACAGGGCGTCTACATGATGATCGGCGAACGTACAAACGTCGCCGGATCACCAAAGTTCGCCAAGCTTGTTAAAGAAGGAAAATTCGAAGAAGCCGTCAGCGTAGCCCGACAGCAAGTGGAGAACGGTGCCAACGTTCTCGATATCTGCATGGATGAAGGCATGATTGATGGCGTCAGCGCCATGACTCGTTTTTTGCTGTTGCTGGCCAGCGAGCCAGAGGTCGCCAAAGTTCCTTTCATGATCGACTCCTCAAAGTGGGAAGTCATCGAAGCGGGCCTGAAATGTCTCCAGGGCAAAGGCATCGTCAATTCGATTTCCTTAAAGGAAGGCGAAGAAGTATTTCGGCAGAACGCAGCCAAAGTCTTGAAGTACGGCGCAGCTGTGGTGGTGATGGCCTTTGATGAACAGGGTCAGGCCGCGACCTATGAAGACAAAATTCGTATCTGCGAGCGTGCGTATCGAATTCTTGTAGAAGTGGGCTTCCCACCGGAAGACATCATCTTCGATCCGAACATCCTCACCGTCGCCACCGGCATGGAGGAGCACAACAACTACGCGCTTGATTACATCAACGCGACGCGCTGGATCAAAGCGAATCTCCCCAACGCCAAGGTAAGTGGCGGCGTCTCCAATATCTCGTTCAGTTTCCGCGGGAACAATGTAGTTCGCGAAGCCATTCATTCAGCATTTCTATATCACGCCATCTCAGCGGGGATGGATATGGGCATCGTCAATGCCGGAATGCTCGAGGTTTATGAGGAGATAGAGCCAGAACTGAAAGTATTGGTTGAAGATGTTCTCCTCAATCGCCGTCCCGATGCGACCGAACGTTTGGTTGAACATGGCGAGACATTAAAGAACGCGAGCGCCGCGGTCACAGAAAAGAAAACTGAAGAGTGGCGACACGGCACGGTGGAAGAACGGCTTGCCCATGCGCTTGTAAAAGGGATTGATGCGTACATAGAAGCCGATGCTGAAGAAGCTCGCGCAAAGCTGGGACGCCCACTTCTGGTAATCGAAGGCCCGCTCATGGACGGAATGGGAATTGTCGGCGATCTTTTCGGCGCAGGAAAAATGTTCCTCCCGCAGGTCGTCAAATCGGCGCGCGTGATGAAGAAGGCAGTCGCCTACCTCACCCCTTTCATGGAAGCCGAGAAGGCAGCGCTGGCTGCCGCCGGTCAGTTGGTGAAGGCGCAAGGAAAGATCCTTCTCGCTACGGTGAAGGGGGATGTCCACGACATCGGTAAGAATATCGTCGGAGTCGTGCTCGCCTGCAACAACTATGACGTCATCGACCTTGGCGTGATGGTGCCGTGTGAGCGGATCCTCGAACGGGCAAAAGCGGAGAAAGCCGACCTGATCGGCCTCAGCGGACTAATCACGCCGTCGCTCGATGAAATGGTTCACGTGGCCCGCGAACTTGAACGCAATGGTTTCAAGCTGCCGTTGCTCATCGGTGGTGCAACTACGAGCCGCGCGCATACCGCTGTCAAAATTGCGCCGCACTACAGCGAGCCGGTAGTGCACGTCCTGGATGCGAGCCGTGCCGTACCGATTACGACAAGCCTCTTGAGCGATGAGGCCAAGTCAGCATTCGTGCAGAAGCATCGTGCTGACTATGACGCAATCCGCGCCTCGCATGCTGCGCCGAAATTGCCGGTAGTGTCGATCCAAACCGCAAGGGAACGGCGAACGCCGATCCAGTGGCGTGCGGAAGATATTGCCGTCCCGTCGTTCACTGGAGTGCGCGTTCTCGACAAGTTTCCTCTCGCCACGCTGTGCGACTTCATCGACTGGACTCCGTTCTTCCACACCTGGGGTTTGAAGGGTGTCTATCCGCGGATTCTCGATCACCCGGAACAAGGCGCGCAGGCGCGACAACTGCTGAACGAAGGGAAGACGCTCCTCGCCAAGATAGTCGAGCAGGAACCAATCACCGCTAGAGCTGTGTACGGCTTTTTCCCCGCGAATGCAGTTGGCGATGATGTCGAGCTGTACACAGACAACACGCGCACAAAAGTGCTCGATCGTTTCCACTTCCTTCGCCAGCAGTCGAACAAGGAAGGCGGAGAATCATGCCGCTCTCTTGCAGATTTCATCGCCCCTAAAGAAACCGGCATCCCCGACTATATCGGCGCTTTCGCCGTCACCAGCGGTATCGGTCTAAAGGAATTCTGCGACAAATTTCGCGCTGCCAACGACGACTACAACGCCATCATGGCGGAAGCCTTGGCCGATCGTCTTGCCGAAGCTTTCGCCGAATGTCTGCACAAACAAGCGCGCTGCGAGTGGGGCTACGGCTGCAAAGAAAACTTAAGCAACGAAGATCTTATCCAGGAAAAATATCGTGGTATCCGTCCCGCCGCTGGATATCCATCGTGTCCCGATCACACCGAGAAGGGAACACTCTGGCGTTTGCTCGATGTAGAGACAAATACTGAAATGAAGATCACCGAATCATTCGCGATGTGGCCCGGTTCGAGTGTGAGCGGACTCTACTTTGCACATCCCGAATCGCGTTACTTCGATCTCGGAAAAATTGATCGCGACCAAGTTGACGACTACCACAAGCGTAAAAGCATGACCATCGCTGAAGTAGAACGTTGGCTTGCGCCAAATCTCAACTACGATCCCGCTCGCTAACTCAAAGAGTAACGATTTCCACAACCACCCCCACTAATTGGGGTTGACTCAAATTTCTATCGAGTATATTGTCGTTTTCACTTCACGGTGCCTGACCGCGTGCGGTCAGGTGAAAAGGGAATCCGGTGCAAATCCGGAATTGCCCCACGCAGCGGTAAGCAGGAACGAACGCTCACACGAGCACTGGTCCGGCCTCGGACTGGGAAGCGCGAGCCAGTAGGAAGCCTGCAAGTCCGAAGACCTGCCGGAGAAGCTGTCCACACCAGGACATGAAATTTACGCGGCCTTCGAGGGGAAGGCAGGCGATGGCGGATCCTCGTCTCATCCACCGTTCGCGTTCGTATCTTCCCCCTTGGCCCGAAAGGTCCACCTCATGGCAGTGTTGCAAACGAGCCTGGCAGAAGTTGCCGCAAGTTTTCCCGCGAACGAACCACCTCCGCAAATGCAGGTGCGCAAGCGTAACGGTTCATCGGAGCCTGTGGATGTAAACAAAATTGTGCGTGCGGTACAGCGCTGTTGTGGAGGACTGGCGCACGTGGACCCCATGCGCGTGGCCAGCCGGACGATTGGAGGTTTGTACGACGGAGCGACCACGCGTGAGCTGGATTCAATTTCGATTCAGACCGCGGCAGCTCTGATCGCCGAGGAGCCGGAGTATTCCAAACTGGCCGCGCGATTGTTGCTCGGTACAATCACTAAAGAAGTTTGCAATCAGAACATTTATTCATTTTCGCAGTCGATCGATCTTGCAGCCCGTGAAGGCGTGGCGTCAAAGTCAGTCGCTGAGTTCGTCGTGCCGAACTCACGCAAGCTGAACGATGCCATTGATGATCAATTCTCCGACCGTTTTGAATACTTCGGACTGCGCACGGTGTATGACCGCTATCTACTGCGCCATCCCATCACCCGGCAGGTGATGGAAACCCCACAATATTTTTTCTTGCGTGTAGCCTGCGGACTGTCGAATTCTGTTGCTGAAGCCGTCGAGTTCTACAAGCTGATGGCGTCTCTAGACTACTTGCCGAGTTCCCCAACCCTATTCAACTCCGGAACTCGCCACGCACAAATGTCGTCGTGCTATCTGCTCGATTCTCCAGCGGACAATCTGGAGTCCATCTACGACACCTACAAACAAGTTGCGATGCTCTCGAAATTTTCCGGAGGCATCGGTTTGGCATTCCACCGCGTACGTTCCGAAGGTTCGCTAATCCGTGCGACTAATGGGCTCTCGAACGGTATCGTGCCGTGGTTGCGTACTCTGGACGCCTCCGTCGCGGCAGTCAATCAAGGAGGGAAGCGCAAGGGCGCGTGCTGTATTTATCTCGAATCATGGCACGCCGACGTCGAGCAGTTCCTGGAAATGCGCGACAACACTGGCGATCAGGCGCGTCGTACCTACAACCTGAATCTAGCCAATTGGATTCCTGATCTTTTCATGCGACGAGTAGAAGCCGATACGATGTGGTCTCTCTTCGACCCGAAGGTAGTGCCGCATCTCACAGACTTGTTCGGAGATGAGTTCGAAAAGGCATATACAGAGGCTGAAGAAAAACAACTCTACGCCAAACAGCTCAGAGCACGTGAACTTTACGCCCGCATGATGCGGACCCTTGCTGAAACCGGCAATGGCTGGATGATCTTCAAAGACCCGACCAATCTCAAGTGCAATCAGACTGGCGATCCTAAGAATGTGGTACATCTCTCGAATCTCTGCACCGAGATCACAGAAGTGACCTCGTCTTCTGAGACAGCAGTTTGCAATCTGGGTTCGATCAATCTCGCGCAACACCTGACTGATGGTGCATTTGATTTTGCCAAGCTGGCTCGCACCGTCCGCACAGCCCTCCCTCGGCTTGATCGCGTCATCGATATCAACTATTACCCAGCCCCGCAGGCTGCGGCTGCGAATAGCCGCTGGCGGCCAGTAGGGCTCGGCATCATGGGATTGCAGGATGTGTTTTTCCAGCTGAACTTGCCGTTTGATTCACCCAAGGCACGTGCGCTCTCGACAGAAATCCAGAAAGAGATTTATTTCCACGCTCTTGATTCTTCCTGTGAACTTGCAGAGAAGCACGGTGCGCACCCGGCATTTTCGGAAACCCGCGCTGCAAAAGGTGTTTTCCAATTTGAACTCTGGGGAGTGCAACCCAAAGATTCCGAACGCTGGGAAAAACTCCGGACTCGCATGCAAGCCAGCGGCTTGCGCAACTCGCTGCTGATTGCGATTGCACCCACAGCAACCATCGCTTCCATCGCCGGATGTTATGAGTGCATCGAACCGCAGGTGTCCAACCTGTTTAAGCGTGAAACGTTGTCTGGTGAATTCATGCAGATCAACCGCTACTTGGTGCTTGAACTGAAGCGTCTCGGCCTGTGGTCGGAAGAAATGCGCAACCGCATCAAGCTGTCCGAAGGCTCTGTGCAATCCCTGACCGAATTGCCGGACGATATCAAAGCCATCTTCCGCACAGCATGGGAAATTCCCATGCGCTCGATTATTGATATGGGAGCAGATCGCGGTGCCTGGATCGACCAAAGCCAGTCACTGAATTTGTTTTCCGAATCACCAAACATCGGCCGCCTCAGCTCGATGTATATGTACGCCTGGAAGCGCGGCTTGAAAACCACTTACTATTTGCGCTCGCGTCCGGCCACGAAGATCGCCAAGACAACAGTAGCGGTGATGTCTTCGCCTGCGGTCACTGCGGTCGCATGCTCACTCGACAACCCTGAAAGTTGCGAAGCCTGCCAATAAAAGGAGTTCCATGTCTATTCAAGTACCCGACACCATACTCGACCCCGGCCTCTGCCTTACGCTTCGGCCTATGCGCTATCCGGTGTTTTACGAAATGTTTCAGAACGGAATTCGCAATACCTGGACAGTCGAGGAGGTTGATTTCGCCACCGACCTCGCAGACCTGAAGCTGAGGTTTACTCCCGCCGAGCGCCACTTGGTGCAGAGATTGGTGGCGTTCTTTGCCACAGGAGACTCAATCGTCTCGAACAACTTGGTGTTGAATCTATACAAGCACATCAACTCGCCAGAGGCACGCTTGTACTTGTCAAGGCAGTTGTTTGAGGAAGCTGTACACGTACAGTTCTATCTCACGCTTCTCGACAACTACGTCCCGAACCCAGAGGAGCGGGCAGCCGCTTTCTCAGCTGTTGAAAACATTCCCTCCATCAGCAAGAAGGCACAGTTCTGTATGAAATGGATGGATTCGATCCAGCAACTCGACAAGCTCGAAACCAATGACCATCGCCGTCAATTTCTATTGAACCTGATTTGCTTTGCAGCAACCATCGAAGGGCTTTTCTTCTTCGCTGCTTTCGCCTACGTCTATTTCCTGCGTTCTCGTGGACTTCTGCACGGCCTTGCCTCCGGCACCAACTGGGTCTTCCGTGACGAAAGCGCCCATCTGGAGTTTGCCTTCGAGGTGGTGAACATCGTCCGCGACCAATATCCGGGCATGTTCGACGAAACCATGGAGAAGGAAGTGACCACCATGCTGAATGAAGCCGTGGATTGCGAAACCCAATTCGCGCAGGACCTGCTTTCCGGAGGAGTAGCTGGCCTTTCAGTTCGCCAGATGCGCCAGTACCTCGAATACGTAGCCGATTCACGCCTCACACGACTCGGCATGAAGCCAATGTACGGCGTAAAAAATCCATTTTCATTCATGGAACTGCAAGACGTTCAGGAGTTAACCAATTTCTTCGAACGCCGAGTGTCGGCATATCAAGTGGGAGTCTCGGGCGAGGTTGCATTTCAAGAAGAATTCTAAAGAGGCGGCCCGGCATACCTCGCGGGCCGACTCATTTCTGTACGCCCCATTTTCCAGCAAAAATTGCAAGCCCCTGTGTCCGGTTTCTTGGTCACTCTGAATAAGTGCCCTTTGGTCACCTTTACTGCCGACGCCTACCGCCCGATACTGAGTCGCACTCTAAATCCAATTGCATGAAATATTGGATCAATCTTCAGTTACAACGTTCGCTCGCCTCTCGTCTTTTCCAACAACATACGGACACATCCGCCGGGCAGTGAAAGAAATCTTATGTCTGGCAATCTTGAGCTTTCTGATCGGAGCACGGCCATGGACAGGACTCGCGTAACAGCAGCCACTATCGCAAGCCTAGCATTAGCGTTATTTTCTGGATGCGGCGGCGGTACGACTCACAGCACTGGCAATGGAGGAAACACCGGAGCGCCGAATCAAGCTCCGCTCGCCATGCTTGCGGTTACTCCGAGTTCGGGGGCTGCTCCTTTGAATGTGTCGACGTCAACTTCCGGATCGAATGATCCCGATGGAAGCATCACTTCTACGACGGTCAATTTTGGTGATGGAAGTTCAGCGGCAACCGGTACGAGTCCAAGCCACACTTACACAACGGCAGGCACATACACTGTCACCGCAACCGTCACCGATAACAAGGGAATGACCGGAACGGCCACGAAAACAGTCACTGTAAACACTCCGGCGAATCAGGCTCCAGTTGCGAAGGTGACTGTGAATCCAACTTCCGGCGAAGCGCCTCTGTCGGTCTCAGCCAACGCCAGCGCATCGAGTGATCCAGACGGAACCATTGCCAGCACCAGCATCAATTTTGGCGACGGCACAGTAGACAATGCGGCGACCGCAACTCATATCTACAACACCGCTGGTTCCTACACAGTGACCGCGACCGTGACTGACAACGGCGGTTTGACCGCAAGCAAAACAGCTAGCGTTGTGGTCGTCGCTGCAGGCCAAGGTTTCACCACACATGGATTCACTATTCCAGTCGACCATCCGCGGCTGTGGTGGAACACTGCACGCATCAACGCAGCCAAAACATGGTTGACAGCGCATTCGTTCACACCCGGGAGTGGCAACTATGTCGATATCGCATTCAAGCACGTGGTCAATGGTTCCGATTGCTCAACAGCGGTGACATGGGCCGCAGGATGGGCTCCAAGTTCTGCCCAGGTCACTCCATCCGCCAGCGGCTCGGATGACATGCGCGGCACAGGAGAAACCGTCCTTCTTGTTTACGACTGGTGCTATGACCAGTTCACCTCAGGGCAACGCACTACTTTCATTTCCAACTGGAACACCTGGGTCGGCAACGTAAAGCAGCAGGCGTGGGGCGGAAAATATAGCGGCACCTGGATGTCGCAGAACAATTACTTCTGGGGCAACCTGCGAAATGAACTCGAGTGGGGCATCGTCAGCTACGGTGACAACGGCTCTGGATCGGGCTCAACGGCGGATGGCTTCATCGATTACGCGCTGAATACTCGCTGGGCGGTAGGTTTTGTTCCCACGACGCAGGCCGGAGGCATCGCCGCTGGCGGAGTTCCGCTGGAAGGCGAATCGTACGGCTCGGCCGTCGGCGCATACATGCTGGTCCCGACCGCATCACTGGCCAACATGGGGCGCGATCTATGGTCTGAAACCCCGTTCTTTAAATCGGAGATGTACTGGATGCTCTACTGGACCACGCCAAGTTCAACCTACGACAAAGATGGCGGAGGCATTTCGACCTTCCACGTTGCCACAGTGAACGAAGAAGACAAAATGTCGAACGGCGGAATTTTGTGGTGCCGCGCATATTTTGAAGATTGGATGAGCTACTTCGCCGAGCATGCGGCCACAAATTATTCCGGCACACCGATGGCTGGATACACTCGCAAATGGCTTAGTCAGTTGAATCCAGTGGCGCCGTTGAATAAAAACCCCTACGCAACTGGTAGCCCGAACTATTACGTTTCCAACTACATCATTTCGAATGATCCCGGAGGCACAGCAACTTCCTATAACACCCTGCCGCTCGACTACTACGCCAGCGGTTCCGGCTACGGTGTAGCTAAAACTGCGTGGGACACCAGTTCTACCCAGCTCACTTATTTCTTCAACACTCCGATGTCGGTGATCGTTGGACACTCGCATGAAGATTGGGGCTCTTTCAGTTTGTGGCGCGGTGGCCGCTGGATCATGCGTGAAAGCGCCGGATACTCCGATTCAATCGTGGGCACTCCAGGCATCGCAGGAGGAGCCAGCCAGGACAGCGGCTCACAGTTGGCGCACAATGTCCCAGTCTTCACGAACATCTCACTGGGGCAGGATTCAAACAGCCTGTACACTCTGCCGACAGTTCACCTGTCCACTCCAAGCGTGCACCGTCTGGAAAGTAACCCAGGATATTTCTACATAGACGTCGATTTAACCGGCGCCTACAAGTGGGATTCCGGACACTCCGCCTTCAACACTGGGGTAGTTGGACACGTAGAACGCGAATTGTTGTATCTCCGTGGACTTGAAACCACAGTCGTTCTGGACCGCATCACCACACAAAATCAGACGCACCCCTCGGCTACGTTGACTGCCTCGCAGGTCGTGACCAGCTTTCTCACACACTACGAAACCAATCCAGTGGTCGAAGACGCAAACCACTTCACCGCCACCAACGGCACGCAAGTCCTGCGTCAGACAGTGCTCATTCCATCCTCGCCGATATATCGTGTCATCAACGAGGGCGGGGCAATCGGCCAATATCGCGTCGAAGTCGACGCATCAGGAGCAGCACAGCGTTACGAACTGCATGTGTTGCAAGCTAGGGCATCGAGCGGCAGTGATTTACAGGCAAGCGTCGTAGACAGCAACCCGGGTTCCACTACCTCGGGCACGTTCACTGTGACATTGCATCCGTCCTCTGGCAGCGACACGGTGATTGTGTTCAACAAAGGCCAAACCTCAGGCGGAGGAACAATCAACTTGGCTGGAGCAGGTGCAACAAATCTCCGAACTGATGTGCAACCGATCAGCTACACAGATAACGGACCAGTCTGGCAGTAACGGCCATTGCTCCAGATGTTGGGGCGGCAGCGCTCTCAAGCCCGAGCCCGAAGTGTAGGGAGAAACTGCTTATTCGAATTCCGCAAAATTGATGTGCTATGGTATGGGCCTGCTTAGGCAGGCTTCATTTTATTCTCCAAGATCGGAGCATTCATGGCCGTTGCGGAAACAGAGCGACTCACGCGGATGATCGCCAGCGCGGCGTTAAGCCGGGCTATCGGTACGGTTGCAGAATTAGGAGTAGCCGATCATATAGACATGGGCACTCCCCAAAAGATAGAAACGCTGGCCCAACAGACCAAGTCGGATGAACGTTCACTTTATCGTCTTCTTCGATTTCTTTCTGGTTATGAAGTCTTTCGCGAAACCGGCAACAGGGAATTCGATCACACTGCGCTTTCGGCTGCCCTGCGCACCGATGCCGAAAGTTCGTTTCGGCCAGCAGCGCAAATGTTCCATTTCTTGTTTGCGGGATGGGACGGTCTTCACCATGCGGTGAAGACCGGTGGTCTAAGCTTCGAAAAAGTTTATGGCCAACCTATGTTTGAATACATAGGAACGCACATGGAACTGGCACCAGTGTTCGACGCCGGCATGACATCGTTCCACGGCCACGAGACAGATGCCATGCTGGACGCCTACGACTTCTCAGGCATTGAAGTTTTGGCGGATATTGGCGGCGGAAACGGATCCCTAATCACTGCCGTACTGCGCCGCTGTCCGCAACTCAAAGGCATTCATTTTGACTTGGATCATGTTTCCGGACGTGCCCGCGCCGCGCTAAACGCCAGCGGCGTCGCCGAAAGGTGTTCGCTGCATGCGGGAAGTTTCTTTGATCATGTTCCAAGCGGTGCGGATGCCTATCTGATGCGCCACATCATTCATGACTGGACGGATGAGCAGTCCGTGCAGATTCTCAGCAATATCCGCAAGGTCATTCCTGCACACGGCCGTGTTCTGCTTGTCGAGTTTGCCGTTGCCGCTGCAAACCAGTCATCTCTCGGTAAAGATGCAGACATGATCATGCTCGCCTTTCCCGGTGGGATGGAACGGACCAGTGAAGAATACAGCGGGCTGTTCGAAAAGTCGGGATTTCGTCTCGCCAACGTTGTTCCAACCCGGTGTGCCGTAAGTGTGTTTGAGGGGCGGCCTGTATGAAACAACAATCTGACAAGATGAAACCCGAGCCCAAAGTCATCATCTACGAAAAGCCGACATGAAGCACCTGCCGGGAGGTCAAGCGTGTCTTGACTGAGAAGGGAATTGCCTACGAGACCGTTCACTACTTCGACAAACCGCTCTCGACAAGTGACCTGGAAAGTCTGTTGCGCAGCGCCGGGTTAAAAGCGTCCGAAATTATTCGCAAAAATGAACCTGCCTATCGGGAGCATGTGTCCGGAAAAGATTTGAGTGATGCGCAACTGATAACACTGATGGTCAAGCATCCGGAGCTGATTCAACGTCCCATCGTAGTGCGCGGCACAAAAGCGGTACTGGCGCGTCCCGTGGCCCAACTGAGCGAACTAGGGATTAAATAGGGACTAGCTTGCCCATCTACTTGGCCAAGTGCAGGAACCGCGCCAGTGGATAGGCACCATAGGTCAACCACATATTGATGAAAAAATGAAAGACGATCAGAACGTACAGGTCCTTGCGAAGCTGCATCAACAAACCGATTGCCAGGACCAGGCCGAGCAGCGGCCAGGTTTGCGGAACTTGCCAAAGGTGATACACAGCAAACAGGATTGAGTTGACGATCCAGGCCACGTTACCCAGGAACCCAATCTTCTTCATCATGTATCCGCGAAAGTAAAGTTCCTCACCAAGAAAGTTCCCGATGAACAAAAACAACAAGGCGATCGGTGGGAAACTATACAAACCATCTGGTCCACCTTTAAAGATCGTGTAATCCGGGATACGAAATACAGCAATAGACTGCAACCATTTCTCAAACGGGTTCCATACCCATTGCATATACGGCAAAGCAACAAGGGCGAACAGCGCGCAATAGACGGGCAGAACAATAAACAATCCGCGGAGGTCTATACGATTGAGGCCGAGGAATTGCAGACTTTGCTTCCAGGTGAGCTTGTCATTGAAACGCAGGAACAGGATAGGCATGACCATGTGCCATCCGAAGGTGATGAATATCAACCAGGCATATTGAAATGTTTTGCCGGGTAGTCCTGTAAGCCGCAATTCCGCATGGTAGATGGAACTCACATTGATGGCTGCCCAGGTCACGATTCCGGGCAGCAGATGCATGAGTAAGTAAAAGGCCTTTGCCCCCGAAGATTCAGCCTGTCCGATGGAAATGTAGTGGTCATAGACGGCATCTTCTCTCACGAAAAATTGACGGAGCCAGCCTCGATGTTGGCTTGCCTTTGTGGACTCTGCGGTTTGCTCTGTTTTTGAATTTGCTCCCATCCGATTGGCTCCATTGGTAAGGCTAGGTATGAACAAGGTGCACAATTGCGGACGACAGGCTAGCGGGCCTGTCCCATAAAAGGTGATGGATGTATGCCAATCGCCATAGATTTGCGACGAAACGAAGCTTCTCGGCGACAAAGCGATTGAGGTCTCGGTTCCCAATGTTTAAAATGCAGCCATGTTGTCGGCAGTTCGCACCCGTGCCCCCTCGTTCTGGCAGCTGCAATCGGGCGGCTGGATCGTAATGTATCTACTGCTCCTTCTGGCGGCCATGCCGCACCTTGGTGAGCGTGACATCCTGCGTTACAACACAGTCGCGTGCGTGCTTCTTTTCTGCGCCACCTTGGCCGTACGGCCTCTCTGTCGGCTGGCGAATACACACTGGACAGACTCCTGGTTTGTGCTGGAAGGCTGTGTTTTTGCTTTCTCGCTTGTTCTTGGTGCGTTCATCAGTTTCGCAACCGGACTCGGAACCTTTGGCTGGACAAGATTGAACAGCAGTAACTGGATGCTGAGTGGCCTGCAATGCGCCATTGCTATCTTTCTATGGTGCAACTTATACATCAGTATTAAGCGATGGAAGTCCCCATCGGTAGCTCTTCCCGACGCTTCACCGGAGCAGGGCAAGGTAGCAGAATACGCAACCCAATTCGCCATACGAACAGGTTCACGGATCCAACTAGTCTATGAGGAGAATGTGCGATGGATATCTGCTGCGCGTGACTATGCAGAGCTGCACACCCCGAGTGGGACTTTTCTTCTACGTGAAACCATGCAATCGCTGGAGCAGCGGTTGGATCCCGATCGGTTCGTGCGAATTCATCGTTCCCGCATCGTGCGCTGGGACCAGATTGCTGAGTTGACGGCGCAGGAAAACCGGGAGTATGCGGTCAAGTTGCTGGATGGCTCGATACATCGCTCAAGCCGGACCTATGCCTCAATTTTAGATAAGTGGCTACGTTCTGGTAAACGTGCTCGTCCTCAGTGATAGCACAAAGCACCTACTCATACCGCAGAGCCTTCATAGGATCGACGTGGGAGGCGCGCCGCGCGGGTATGTAACAGGCAATCAGAGCCACAGTGGATAAGATCACAGTGACCGACACAAGGGTAAGCGGATCGTAAGAAGTAACATGAAAAAGCATGCTGGCGATCAACCGGGAGAATCCCAATGAGGCCAGCAACCCGACTGTCATACCTATGGCCACGATTTTTCCTGCTTCACGCAGCACCATCAGGACAACGTTTCTTCGCTCGGCTCCCAATGCCATGCGAATGCCGATCTCTTGCGTTCGCTGTCCGATGACGTACGAAAGCACTCCATAAACTCCAATCGTCGCCAGTAACAAAGCCAGCATCGCAAACACAGCCAGCAGGAGCATCATGAACCGCCGCGTGGCCAGTGAACCGGAAATGATTTCTTCCATCGATGCAAAATCATAGGCGATCTGTTGATCGTTCATTTCCCCGAGTGTATGACGAATCGCACTCGTCACACCGTCGATTGGAGTTTGCGTACGAACTACAAAACTGGCAGACTTCGCCATAGCTGAAAGGTATTTGTCTGGGATTTGGTCAATCGATGTGTACAACTGAACTGATGCGGAGCTTTCATTCTCATCGAGGCCACTCTGATTTACGTGGCCAACGACTCCTACGATCTCGAATAGTTCGTCGAGACCTGCCAGGTGGATATGTTCACCAACAGGATTCCGATTTGAAAAATACGTGCGCTCGAATCGGTCATCGATCACCACTATAAAAGGCGAATTAATCTTGTCCTGTGCATTTATGAAGCGTCCCCGCAGAAGGGGAATGCCCATAGCTTTTAAATAATCTGGACCAGCAAGAAAGCTCAGCGAATTTGGCATCTCGCTTTCGGTTGACGGGCGCTGTTGCCCTTCAATCCAGAATCCCACTTCATTGTCGCCCGCCATGGGTAGGAGACCAGCGGTCCGTGACATCGCTGCTATGCCAGGAATATCGGCGATTGCATCAGTGAGTTGATTCAAGTACGCCCGAACTTGATTCGGTGTTCCACTCGTTATCGAAGCCGGTAACGCGACGGTAAACGACAAGACATTTCGCGAGTCAAAACCAGGTTTGACGTTCCAAAGGTTTGCCAGGCTGCGAATAGTTAACCCTGCGGCAATTAGCAGAACGACCGCAAGTGCAATTTCTGCAGCCACGAATGTGTGCTGAATTCTTCGGTGCGAGCCACTCGCCCATCTCTGTCTTTCCTTTAGGTCTTTGTAGACCGCAGCGCTTGAGGTTTTTAAAACTGGCGTCAGTCCAAAAAGCATAGCCGCGATCGTGCTAACGATAAAAGTAAACAGCAGAACATGTGCATCGAGCCGTACTTGATTCGCCAGAGGCAGTGCCTGCGGAAGCGCGCCGAGTGCCGCGCGTGTCCCCCAGGCGGCGAGCAGCAATCCTATGGAACCTCCTGCCAGGGCTAGCACTGCGCTTTCGGCCAGCAGTTGCCGAATTAGGCGTCCTCGAGTTGCGCCGAGAGCTGTACGAACGGCAAATTCCTGCACTCGCCCCGTTGAGCGTGCGAGAAGAAGGTTGGCCACATTTACACAGGCGATCAGGAAAACCAGCCCAACTGCCGCCAGAAGGAGAAGCAACATCGTCCGGCTGCTTCCGACCATCTCTTGCTTCAGCGGCACAAGCACGACCCTGCTGTTCTTGTTTGAGTCGGGGTACGCCGCAGATAGGTTGTTCGCAACCTGGTCCATGTCTGCTTTTGCCTGGTCGATCGTGGTTCCAGGTTTCAATCGTCCAACAGCAAAGATCCCCGGATGTGCGCCGCGTTCCTGCATCCATGGCACTTCCCATAAACCGATGGGGACGTAAACGTCGCCAAGACGGAAGTTCGCTGCTTCGCAACAAAAATAGAAGTCCTCAGGAACAACTCCGATGACGGTGTAAGCCATTCCATCAAGTATTATCGTTTTGCCTAGAATCTCCCGCGAAGCACCAAACTTGTTTTTCCAAAGTGAAGCACTCAGCATCACAACGGGTGTCGCGCCTCTCCTATCTTCGTCTGCCGAAAAATTACGTCCGAGCAGGGGCTTCACATCCAGCAACGGAAAAAAACTGGCTGACACTTGGGTGGCTTTCAAACGTTGGGCCTCTCCCGAGCCAGTAAGATTAAAGTCATTCTGTCGGTAGGCCGCGAGATTTTGAAACGTGTGGTTCAGCCGGCTCCAGTCCAGAAAATTGATATAAGAGATTGCGAATTGCTCAAACGGAGGAAACTTTTCCGCTACCCAAACGAGTTCTTCAGGATGTGGATAGGGAAGAGGATCCAGCAGCACGCCATTCACCACCGAAAAAAGCGCAGTGTTCGCGCCAATTCCAACAGCCAGGGTGAGGATAGCTACAACAGCAAACCCAGGATTTTTACGAAGTTGTCGGACGCCATAGCGGCAATCGCTGGCAATTGAGTGGAGCCAGTTGCCAGTTTGTACTTTGTGGACTCGCTCTTTGACTTGATCGACACCGCCCAACTCGATACGGGCAGCGCGTTCTGCCTCCTTTGGTGGCATACCCGCTCGGATGTTTTCTTCTATCAGCAGTGCAAGATGAGATTGCACTTCCTGGTCGAGGTCGCTTTCCACGCGATCAGCTAGGAAGATGTTTCGTAGGAAACTCCGCGCTTTTACAAGGAGCGGCATGGTGAACTCACCTCTAAGTTGCTTTTAAAGCTTGCGCAATGGCCCACGAGATCCGACCCCAACGCGTCTTCTCGACCTCGAGTTGCTTCTGCCCGGCTTTGGTTAATCGGTAGTATTTTGCGCGGCGGTTGTTCTCCGAATCTCCCCAAAACGCGGAAATCCAGCCTTCTTCTTCCATCTTATGGAGGGCCGGGAAGAGTGAGCCCGGCTTAACGAGAAACGTCCCGCCAGTGATCTGCTTAATTCTGCGCGAGATTCCGAGTCCATGCATCTCACCGGAGACAAGTGATTTGAGGATGAGCAAGTCCAAAGTTCCCTGAAGAAGTGTGGTTGGTTCAGAGTTCAAAGGCGCTCTCCTATCGAAAGTCTATAGGTACGATAGCGATCGACGTATAGACTGTCAATAGGAGTCAATTATTATTTTGTAAGATCAAATAGGAACGGAAATCTGCCAAGATATTCGCTCGGAATGAGGCGAGCCAAGCCTGACCGTCGAAGCGATCCATTGATAAAGTAAAGAGTAGAGAGATTTCCAATCAAATAATGGCAAAGCCCAAGAAAACCAGTACAGGTAAGTGCGTAGGAATCGACTTCGGAACCACCAACAGTGCCATAGCCGTTGCAGATGCCGGCGCTTCGATCGATATGGCACGCTTCACCTTGAATGATCAGCTGACTGAGAACTTCCGTTCGGTTTTGTATTTTGAACAGGTTCGTGAAGGCCTCCGCAAGCATGTGTCCGCACTGGCCGGGCCCGAAGCTATTATGCGGTATCTTGAAGCGGAACAAAAAGGACGGCTGATTCAATCTCTAAAGTCTTATCTGGCAAGCCGTCTGTTGACTTCGACAACCGTTTTTGGAAAACCGTATCTTCTCGAGGAACTGCTTTCCTTTCTCATAAGGTCACTCAAGGAAAAGTCTGAGACTTCTCTGGGTGCATTGGGGACACGAGCGGTTGTCGGTCGCCCTGTGCGTTTTTCTGGCGCTGATACAAAGAAGGACGACGACTATGCGGTCACGCGTTTGCGCACCGCCTTTACCAATGCCGGATTCGACGATGTAACGTTTGAATACGAACCCGTCGGCGCCGCCTACTACTACGAGACACGGCTCGACCACGACGAACTGATTCTGGTCGCTGACTTCGGCGGCGGTACCAGTGACTTTTCACTGTTACAGGTAGGCCCAAGTTTCCGGCGTACGAGAGGAGACCGCGAGATCGCAACTGACGGTGTCGCCTTAGCCGGTGATGCTTTCGATGCCAAGCTGGTACGGCATCTTGTCTCACCGTTGCTAGGACAGGGCTCTTCTTACAAATCGATCGACAAAGAGCTGCAGATGCCGGCGTGGCTCTACATCAAACTCGAACGCTGGCATCATTTGTCATTTTTGAAATCGAAGGAGACGATGGACCAGCTCAAGTCTCTCCGCGCCCACTCTCTGGAACCAGACAAAATCGATAGCCTGATTCATTTAGTTCAGGAAGATTTGGGGTTTTATCTGCACAGTGCAGTACAGCGTACGAAACTCGAATTGTCGTTACAAGAGGCAACTACTTTTTCTTTTCAGGTGCCGGGCATTTCGATATCAAGTCCGGTGACACGGAAAGAATTCGAAAGCTGGATCAAAGAGGAATTAGATGCAATTTCTCAATGCGTGGATGGGCTTTTGCAAAGGACCGGCGTCGATAAGAAAAGTATCGACAAGGTTTTCCTGACCGGTGGGTCTTCTTTTGTTCCTGCGGTTCGGCGAATTTTCGCGGAACGATTTGGCGCAGAGCGCCTGATCGTTGGAGATGAATTCACCTCTGTTGCCAAAGGGCTGGCATTACGGGCTTTGGACTTGAATGCCGGCAAATAGCCGACTCCTCACTATTTCGTCATCGCTTTTACCTGCTCTGTCGCCTGGTCAATTAAGGCCGCTTCGTCCTTCAGTACTTTAGCTACGCGCAGAATTTCCTGGTCTGCCTCAGACGCACGCTTTTGGTCGATGGCTTCTCTTACGGATGGGACGGTTTTGGGGTTGTAGCCGGTGTAAACTCCGGGCGCATAAAGCATGTGTTTGTACCAGGAGCGGCGCGGCAGGCCTTCGTCGGTAAGTAAACGCCGTTCACTTTGCATGAGAATTTCATTTAATGCGGTCAACGATTGCGGGGAAACGCTGTCTCCGAGTTTCAGTTTCGCGAGTGCCTGTTTATAGCGGTCGGCACTTTGAGTGAGCATATCTGCCGCATTGTGAAGAGGCGCGAAATTTAAGAACGGCAGTACATCTTCATGCTGCGGCGCTACCATGGGTTGGCGCGGATCCGAGGAGGCCCGGAATACGTCGTCTTCCAGTTGGCGATTGCGCTCGGTGATGGTGTCCTGCTGCTCTTTCAGCAGCTTTTCCAGTTCTTTGGTGTATTGCTGGATGGTGTCGGCGAAATCGGTGAATTCGAAGGGCAAAAGATCGGCATCGGCCATTCGTAAAACTGCCGTGCCAATGGTCTGCGAAAGAGCGCGGCCGTAAACGAAATCGGTATCGGCGAAATGGCTGTACCAGTAATAGTCATCGTAGATGGAATGGTAGATGCCTTCGCTGTCTTCTCCAGCATAGAAGAGATCAAGACTGGCGATACCGAGGTGATCGAGGAAGGCGGTGTAGTCCGTGCCCGAACCTAACGGGTCGAGACGTAAATCAGGACGTTGTCTTAGCTCAGCGCGGTCTTCCGCAGACTTGGCGAGAAAAATGTCGTGCGCCTGGCGGCGTTTCCAAGTAGACATTTTTGTTTCGGGATCTTCAATGTCACGGGCGACGCTGTTGGTAAATTGCTCGAGCGTGTGCGATCCGCCCATTTGCAGGAAACCGCGCACGTTATCATCTGAATTAATGTAAACAACGGCATGCTGCTTGAGTTCATCGGCGTGCGCCTCTGCCCACTCGGTTGAACCCAGCAGCATGGGCTCTTCTCCGTCCCATGCACAATAAATAATGGTTCGTTTCGGTTTCCATCCTTGTTTCAGCAGCTCTCCCAACGCGCGGGCTTCTTCAAGAAGCGCGACCTGTCCGGAAACAGGATCGTCGGCGCCGTTCACCCAGCCGTCGTGATGATTGCCACGCACGATCCATTGCCCAGGGTCGGTCGATCCAGGAATTTTTGCGATGACATCGTTGACGGGTTTTAAGTCCCAGTTGAATGCGAGCTTAAGATGAACCTTCGCCGGGCCGGGGCCGACGTGATAGGTGATGGGCAATCCACCACGCCACGATTGCGGAGCTAGTGGACCTTTCATCGCGGCCAACAGCGGCTGGGCGTCGCTGTATGAAATCGGAAGTACAGGAATTTTGGTGATGCTTTTGGCGTCTTTGATGGCGAGTCGTGGAGTACTCGAAGCTGCAACAAATCCTGGAGTGAGCGGATCGCCTGGATTCGACGAAGCAAAATCCATCACGCTGCCGCGCTGTACTCCGTTCGCGTTGCGCATAGGGCCTTGCGGGAAAACGTCTCCGGCGGAGTAACCATCGTCCTGCGGGTCGGAGTAAATGATGCAACCAATGGCGCCGTGCTCTGCCGCGACCTTGGGCTTGATGCCGCGCCACGAATTTCCGTAGCGCGCGATCACGATGGCTCCCTTGACGGAAATGCCGAGCCGATCAAGATCTTCGTAATCTTTGGGCAGCCCATAGTTCACGTAAACCAGCGGTGCGGTCACGTCACCGTCGATGGAATATGCGTTGTAAGTGGGAAGCTGTTCAGCACGCTGAGACGTCGTAGGATCATCGGCAACGACCGGTTCTTCCAGTTTCGCCGTAAACTTCGTGGGTTCGAGCATCTCGAGCACGCGCGTCTTCGGAGTAGGGAAGAGTACATCGAAAGTTTCGATGTGTGCGTCGAAGCCCCACTCTTTGAACTTGGAAAGAATCCACTCGGCGTTCTCTTTGTCGTAGGGTGAGCCGACGTGGTGTGGACGCGCACTCAGCCGCTTCATGTATTCGCGTAGATTGTCGGGGCTGGGGATGGCACGGAACTTCTGTTCCCAATCGCGTTGTGCGTTGCTGGCTGCCGGAGAAAATCCAGTGAGCTGTGTCGCGTCTGCCCCAAGGGCCAGTGAAGGAAATATGAGGATAATAATAAGGACAATGGCGGCGAAGCGTCGCATGAAGTCTCCGGCAATAGAGGTTATGAGAAGTAAAAAGGTACCACAGGCGGATTATTGACTGATAAGCGTGATTATGCGCGCCCCGCGAACTCCCGGCTTTCCGTCGATACCTTCACTTTTTCACCCTCTTTAATAAAGAGGGGAACGCGGATCTCCAGGCCCGTTTCCAGCTTGGCAGTTTTGGTCACACTGCCACTGGAGGAATCACCTTTGACTCCGGGTTCCGTCTGGGCGACATTCAGCTCGACGAAGATCGGCAGGTCAAGGCCAATAGGATTACCATTAAATTTGCGCAACTCGATGATTACACCTTCGACCAGAAAATCGAGCGCATCCGCGACCATTGCCGGGGAGAGGGTAAGAGTTTCAAAAGTTTGTTGATCGAGGAAGTGCGAACCATCTCCATCACTGTAAAGATATGACGCCGAAACTGATTCAAGGTCCGGATCCTTGAATTTGTCACCGGCCTTAAATGATTTCTCAAAAACGGCGTTGGTGAGCAGGTTGCGCATCTTCAGGTGGACCAGGGTTTGCCCGCCACGGGCGGTTGGTGTTTTTACCGTGGCTTCCATGCACAAGTAGGGAATATTTTCGAACTCAAAGAACATTTTGCGTTTCACTTCAATCGCATCAATCAGTGCGGCCATGAATTCCTCGAAAAAAGATATTTCCTATGATAATGGAAGTGCGGCGCGAGATTAACCGGCGCCCGTTAAACTGGATCAGAGAGGCTCATGAACGAAGACAGGATTTTTTCCCTTATAGGGGAAGAAGGTTTCACGCGTGTCGTGGCAGCGTTCTATCGACAGGTGCGTAGCGACGACATTCTTGGGCCGATGTATCCGGCACACGATCTCGAAGGTGCCGAGCAGCGGCTTCGCGATTTCCTGATTTATCGTTTTGGAGGTCCACAACGTTACATTGAACAGCGCGGCCATCCGCGGTTACGCGCCAGACACATTCCATTTCGGGTGGACCAGGCCGCACGAGACCGCTGGATGCAACTCATGAATCAAGCCTTAAACGAGTCAGATCTTCCAGCAGAAGCAGAACTAGGACTGAGAGCATTTCTGGAACAGATGTCCACGTTCATGATCAATCACGAGTGACGGTAAAAGAGAAATTAGTTTGCGAAATCTAGGTAAATCGAGTTAGTAGTAATACAAAGTTATAGTTAACTCCACTAACGAAACTTGGTGTAGAATCGCCCCGTTTCCCCCCCAGGCCAATTTGAGACTACGCAAGAGAAGGAGTACGTATGGCCACACTTATTCGCAAGGACGCGTGGAAGTTGTCGGCAATTTCAACCTGGGAGCCGACTCTTCTTTGGTATGCCAAAGCCGTCGGTGATATGAGCAACCGGCCGGCGACTGATCCCACGAGCTGGCGCTTTCAGGCGGGAATACACGGATATAACAAGGGAACAGATCCGCTTGTTGGCGCCGGTGCTGTGCCAAAGAAATCTACACAAACTAAATTCTGGAACAAATGTCAGCACGGAAGCTGGTTCTTCTTGCCGTGGCACCGGATGTACCTCGGGTTTTTCGAACAAATTGTCCGCGCAACCGTGGTCAAACTTGGCGGTCCCGCCGATTGGGCTTTGCCGTATTGGAACTATAGCGACACCTCGAACCCCAATGCTCGCGCTCTCCCACCAGCTTTCCGTCAACCAACATTACCCGGCGGTTCTCCAAACCCGTTGTTTACTATGCTTGGAGTAAACATACTTCGGGCACCAGGTGTGAATGCTGGAAATGCTTCCGTCATTCCCCACAAGGACGTTGATCTTGGGTGTCTTACGAAAACATTTTTTTCACCCAACACAGACACTACAGTCGGGAATCTGGGTTTTGGTGGTCCGGCCATGGGACTCAATCATGATGGGCAGATATTTGGGGCGAAGTCCGTAGAGAACGTACCTCACAATGCAATCCACGTAGACGTGGGTGGGGGAACTGTGGATGGCTGGATGATAAATCCGGACACGGCCGCGCTCGATCCAATTTTCTGGCTGCATCATTGCAATATCGACCGGCTGTGGTCGGTTTGGAACCGCCTCTCACCTTCCAATACAGACCCTGTCGCGCCTGTAAATGTTGCAGGTCGCAAAATCACATGGGCGACTACTATCAAATTCAAATTCAACAATGCGGCGAAAAAAATTGTGACGATGACGCCGAGTCAAGTGATCCAAACGACGACGTCCCCGTTCACATATGATTATGCTGATGCTGTCAGTCCGGCCGCAGTTCACACCGCCCGGACAACAAGTACGCGGGGCATTATGAAATCTCGTTCGGAAATGGTGGGGGCAAGCACCAAGAAGGTGAGCCTTACTGGGTCTGCGCAAACAGCTACCATCAACATTCAGGAGCCTTCCGGTCCGGCTAAGGCACGCGGCAAAGCCGTTGCGCAGCCGCCGTTGGCGGGAAAAACCTACCTGCAAATTGAAAATGTGGTGTCGAAGAAATCCCACACTACCTATGAGGTGTACGTGAATCTGCCCGGCAATCCAAGTTCGGCGGACTATGAAGAGCACTATGCAGGCACGATGCATCTGTTTGGCGTGCGCCATGCCAGCAAGCGTTCAGCCGAGCACGCCGGCAACGGACTCAGTTTTTCTCTGGACATCACAGATCTGGTCGAGAACCTGAAAGCCAGGAACGCATGGGACGGCAAGAAGGTCCAGGTAACGTTTGCGCCACGGAGCGAAGCCGGCGAAGCGAAGCCTGCTGTTGCTGAGCATGATCCGATCAAAATTGGTAGTGTCAGGCTCTACAGAGAATAAATGCAGGATGAAAATGACACGCGAGTGGTCGGCGTCGTCCGCGACTTGAACGGGCGATTCCCGGAATTCTGGATGCTGGCATTAAGCGCTGTCGTGTGGGTTGCGCTGGCGGTACGAACGGGTGGCCACATCCATTACGCAGGTATCGTGGGAAATTGGTGGCATTGGATGTTGATGGTCTTTGCCATGATGCTTCCCCTGCAAGTTCATGCCGTGCGCTGGACAGCGGAACACAGCCTTTGGCCGAGGCGGCATCACGCCATTTTTGTCTTCTTGATCGGCTATCTTGGCCTATGGGCGCTCGTCGGTGTCGTCTTCTCCTGGATTGCAACCGTCTTTGCGAGCCTGCACCGGATCGGTTGGATGGAGGGAGCAGCGATCGGCCTGCTCATCGAGGCGGTTTGGTTGCTCTCTCCTTGGAAGCGATTTGCCTCACACATGTGTCACCGGACTCTGTCACTTTCTCCCTCCGGCTGGCGCGCAGACTGGGACTGTCTGTCTTATGGCTGGATCATCGGATACGGCTGTGCCCTGAACTGCTGGCCATTGATGCTGCTGTGCTGGTTGGCGGGGCACAATTTTATTGCGATTCTCCTCGGATTTTCTGTTGCATGTGCGGATCGCTATGCCACATCAGACCACAGGCTGCACGCGATGGCCACAGCGATTCTGGGTTCGGCTTTCGGAGTGTTTTTTTGGGTACGATGATGGAGCAAAAAATTTGGCGAAGGCGGCAGGAGCCGAGCCCGCGTCCGAAAACGTCATTCGGTCAAGAGACTGCATGCTTATTCCCGTTCATGCCCTGACGTTTGCTGCCTGCGCGCGGATCCGCCAGCGCGGGCGGGTCCCACAAGAATAATTAGGACAATACTTCAGCGAGTTCGATTAAGTTTCCGAATGGTCGGCAAAGAAAGCCAGCTTGCGGAGTTGTGAAAAGGTATAAGGAGTTTGATGAATAAGTCTTGACGGTCTTAAATTTTCAAGACGAGAATGCTCGACCAACGAGTGCGTTCGAAATATTCATCCTGATAGTGAAATATTTGAGCACCGCCATCGCTGCTGCATACGGTGTCTACGCAACCCTTACTGACTTTAAGGAAGAAAAGAACGGCGAGAAAATCCTCATACAAAAAGGAAAAATGGGGTATCGCAATTCTCCTTGTGAGTTTGTCTCTCGTCGCTTTTACGGATGTACTTAAAGATCGCAAGGAATACGACGAAAAAGTTGAAAGAGATCAGGTGCAGAAAGATCAGGATATAGCGCGCCTGAAAGTCGGCTCCCCGTTAGTCCGTTCTGTAATTTCAATCCAAAGTTTTAACTCATATAGTGATAAACTCTCGCCATTTATCCTCACAGTTACGTTGGGAGCCTATTCGGCATGACGAGGGTCCGTTGGAGATAACATGCGTGATTTTAAGACCACGGCCGGTTTCCTGGTTGTTGCATTAGTTTTCGCCTGCAGTAACTGCGGTGGCGGAGGAGGTGGACCCAGTACTTCGCCACCTCCCCCAGTTGGAGATTTCGCTATCACAATGTCGCCAGGACATCTGAGCGCAGCCGCAGGCGCCCAAACCTCAACCATTTCGATTTCAGTTACAGGATTGAATGGATTCTCCGGTTCTGTGAACGTTGCCCTATCAGGCCTGCCAGCCGGTGCAACTACACAACCGTCCGGTCCATTTACAGTGAATGCAGGCGCAACTCAATCGTTTGTCGTTGCTGTTCCTGCATCCGCTGCGGAAGGCGTTTTTTCCATCCAGGCCGCGGCCAGCAAAGGATCTCTTCAGCATTCAACGCAGATCGCACTCGCGGTGAATCCGGTTGTCACTCCCACAATCACCAGCTTCGATGATGGAACCACATTGGTATTGCAAACTCAAACGGCAACGGAGACAGTCCGTGTCGGCTTGTTGAAAGCATGGGGAGCAGCGATCACAGAAGTTAGTTTGAACGGTGTCGACTATGTAAATAATGATGACCCAGGCCGTCAGATTCAGACTTCACTTTGGGACGAGGACGCCGACTACCTCACGAGTTGGGGATATAACCCAATTGAAGCAGGAGACCACTTCTTTCAGGGAAGCCCGGTTCTCAACTCTGCTTTTCTCCCCGACGGCTCTATTTATACAAAGACCAGGCCCATTCAATGGGCGCCTGAGAATTTCGGTGGTGGTCCGGGCAACCCGATCCAAGGTGATGCGAATATCGAAAAGTGGGTTTCAGTTGTACCCGGCTTTAATCGCGTATTCAAGGTTCACTACAAAATTACTCATTTCGGTTCCGACACGCACACAAATAAGTTTCAGGAACTGCCAGTGATGTATGTCAATCCGAATGTTCCCAACTTCTCTTATTACGGCGGCAGCCAACCTTGGACGAATGGCTCTTTATCGCAACATGTGATGTCCACGAACTGTTGTGACGTTCTCCCGACGGCTGAGCTATGGGGAGCGTACGTTGACAACAGCAATGTCGGTATCGCTCTCTACACTCCACAGCAATTTCCGGTCAGCAAGGGCTTTAACGCATTCTCGACTTTGCAGTTCACTCCTTTTTGTACCTACACCTGGTATCCCGGGACCGTATTGGAGTTCGACACCTATATTCTGGTCGGGCCGGTCAGCGAAAGCCGGGCCGTTATCTACGCACTGCACGACCAGCAAACCACACCCAGTACGCTCACTCCGATGGGATGGCTCGACACCGTCCTTAACGGTTCCGTGAGCGGCACAATCAATGTCAGTGGCTGGTCCTGGGCATTGCCAGGTATGAAAAGCGTAGATGTGTTTGTTGACGGGAGTAGGGTTGGGAGTGCTGATTATGGCTTAAGTCGTACTGACATACCGGTGGCCTTTCCCGGAGCCCCTGCCAACACTGGGTTTTCATATTTGTTGGACACCACTGTCTTCCCAAACGGCAGCCATACCATCCTAGTCAAAGTGACAGACAATAACGGCAATGTGGGTACTTACGCAACCCAGCACGTAACAATCGATAACTAGTAGGCAGGGTTAGCCTTGAAAAAGCCCTCGACGCCAGTCCCAATCTAGAAGGCGTTCATGTGGGGATCGGCAAAATCTTGCTGGCGACAGGCCATCCGCAAGAAGCACTCACCGAGATGCAAAAAGAACCGGGCGATTGGCAACGCTTGACGGCGGAAGCTCTCGCGTACTACGTCCTGAAACGTCGCCAGGATTCCGCCGCCGCATTGTCAAAGCTGATCGCAACTCATGCGACGGGACTCACCATATCAAATCGCTGAGGTCTACGCGTGTCGCGACGAAGCAACCAAAGCATTCAGTTGGCTGTATACAGCCTACCGGGAAAAAGATCCCGGCTTGAACCAGTTGAAGGTGGATCCAGTGCTCAATGCTCTGCGTTCGGACTCTCGCTATACGGCCCTGCTAGAAAAATGCGGTTGCCTGTCTGAAGTGGATAGAGACGCCTGTGAATAATCTCTAGGAAAAAATCACAGTTCACTGACAACGAGCGCCTTAGCGTGTTCGATGGCGCTGCTTGTGGGAGTATGTGGGTTCTCGTCCAGCAACAGATGCCAGGACTCGCGATAATGCTCATACAATCCGGAACCCTTTCTGTAATTTTTCTCTACTGGATATAGGCGGATACTCTTCTTCTGGCCTACTGCTTCCATGGGAATCAGATACCAGGCATCGCTTTCGGCTACGAAGGCGGCTATGAAATCCAGGTCCCCGATTTCGTATTGGATCTTGCCATGTCCGCGGGAACGGGCCACGGTGATGTTGAATCCGTTGACGCCGTCGCGCTCGCCGCTGAAACAGGACTTCACCTGCACACGTAACACACGTTTGCCGTGCTGGGTGAGGAAGTCGTAGGGAAAGCTGTCGCCGTAGGGCTTGGCGACTCCGATGCCGTGGCTGGCGGCGCGGTACATGAATCCCAGTTCGGCCAGTTCTCCCATGCGTTTGCAGCTGAGACGGCCGGCGGGGATGTAAGCCCTGCGTGATCTCAAGGTTGGCTCCGTTGTATTGAGTTGTTAGGGATTGGTGAAAAAGAAAAAAGCGCAAGCTCCATGGCCTGCGCCTCAACTTACTAACTATATTATACCAAATTACCCCACCAACTTGGGACATGACTCCCGACTTTATTTCTCCCACCGCATCAGCAGATTACGCGGAAAAGGCCGCTTTTGCCCTCTTGACAAGATTTCCCTTAAACCGCGAAAACGTCCAAAATCGAGAGAGAGGGTGCGGGGACTTCGAATTTCTCAAATCTTAATTCTTGTTCCGATTTCGGAACAAGACCAAATATTTCTAAAATCTAAAATTATTTCCCGCATAGAGTTCAATCTACGGCCCCTGCACTACTCCATGTAAATCCCAATGTTTCACACGGGAGTAAAGACCATGTCCCGGTTCCTGATTTTCTCGGCGATCGTTCTCGGTAGTGCTCTGTCAATCTCCGCTCAGCAAGTGAAAATCCTTGCGCCCCATCGGCACATCCCGGAACTCGTACCCGAGTCCAGGCGTCAGCCATTGCCGCCAGCAAAAGTGGGGTCTTTATCTGGAGGTCTTTGGATTACGGATGCCAACCTGAAATCCACTCTTTATCTGAAAAATGTTATTGAGACTTCCTCAATTACAGTTACTCCAGTGTTGTACCTCAGCAATGGAAAGAAATTTGTGCTGCCGAATATTACGTTAGAACCGGCTGGAACTGCAGTTGTTGATATCAATTCATCCCTGCGGGATCTTGGCATCGCATCATATGCAACACTCTCCGGACATGTAGAAATCGACTACAAATGGCCTTGGGTCCCGCTTTGTGCGACTGTACGCATCGTTGACATGATACACAGTGTGATCTTTACTTACGGAGTACCGCCACTCCCTGTTCCGGGAGATCAGAATGCACACAAGACAATTGCTGAAGGATTGTGGTGGAAACACGAGAATAATGTAACTGGCTTTGTAGCCTTGGCAAACATTTCCTCACGGCCTATTCGAGCCGCGATTAAAGTGCTTGATGATCAGGGAACTAACATCGATACGCGCGAAGTTACGGTGTCCCCGAATGGTACGAAGGTTGTTAGTCTCCCCGGATTGCAGTCAACATCGGCCAAACAAGGCGGGATTCAAGTCGCATACGATGGCCCGTCGCAGGCATTGGACGTTACGGGAGGCTTAGAGGATCAGGATATCGGATATTCTGCGAGCGTCCGGTTTGCTCCAGCTCCATCAGCCTCTGAAGCTGCATCTGAAGATACGACGGCTGAATTGGGGTTGATGGCCGGTGCAGCAGACCCCATGATGTTATTCCCGGTAGGCACGACATTTACACCATATTCGATCTTACGAAATATTTCGGATGGGCCGCTTTTGATTAAGCCCACGCTGTGGTGGATGCAAGCCGGATCCGCGCATTCTGCCGTGATCGGCTCATTTACGCTGCTTTCCAGCCAGAGCCGGACTCTGGATATTCCCACCTTGCTTTCCACTGCTGGCCTGAAAGGTTTCAACGGGAGTATGAATCTGGTATTCGATGTCAAGGCAAACAGGGCGCGCTTTTGGTTCAAGCCGGCAGCGTGGACCAGACTGGGACTTATGTTTTCGAGGTAAATCAGCGGAGAATTGCGGAGAGCGGTTCGAAATCTTTAGGCTATTGGAGTATTGCGAATGGTGACGACACGATGGTGACTATCTGGAACCCCGCGGATGAATCACAAGATTTCGTTTTTAGGTTGGCTTTCTCTGGAGGGCACTATCTGGTGCCTATGCACCTAGATCCGCGAGCGACCCGCAGTTTCAATATCTCTGAAATCATTCAAAACCAAATACCGGATGCCGAGGGGAATACTATTGCGCCCACGGTGCATGAAGGCAGCGCGAGTATAACAGGGACACACACTCCCGCAGAAGCGGTGCTGGTTGCAATTGACGCCGGCATCTACAATGTACGCAAGGCCACCTGCGGAGGAGGATGTATTTACTGTGATGGATATACAAGCTTTGGAATGTTTCCGGGCAGCTCCAGCTTTGCGGTGCAATTAACTAAGCAATACCAAGCCTTGGGAACATGGTCGTCGGGAACACAATACAACATTGCGAATAGCTGGAGCAGCAATCACACACCGATAGCAACTGTGAACGGCAGTGGCCTTGCCACCGGAGTCTCTGTTGGATCCGTCAACTTTACGGCACCTTACGGCCCACTTCCTATATACACAGGAAATACTTGTTTTACGAACGGCACTCCTTTTTGTCCTGCTCCACCAGCCAGCGGATTCGTGCAGGGAGGGGGAACTGTATTTAGCATCAGTAGTGTTTCGCCGTCCATCTTTACTTATGGAGCAGGTGGAACTCTGACCATCGTGGGTTCCGGTTTCAATGCAATGCCAAGCCCAGTCAAGATCAAATTCGATGACCCTGGCATCACAGCAACTGGCAGCGTAGTTAACGACACCCAAATTAGCGGTACTTATCAGGTAGCGTGTGGGGCCACTGTTGGAGCGCACAGTATTTGGGCTAGCTTCGGCAATGCCGATGGTGGTGCCGGGGTGCCAAGCAATTCGTTGCCGATAAGCGTCGTCCTCCCTGCGGCACCCACGCCTAGCATCAAGCTGGGTGGTAACAGCATTAGTGGTACCCAGTCGGTCGTCGTAGGCCAACAAATTGTGCTCAGTAACTCTGTATCCTTACCAGCGTGTATGAGCAAATCAAGTGAGCAGTGGACGCCTTCGTCATCATCAACAGCAGGAACGCCAATAGGAGGGTATTCAGGATCTCAAACTTCTGGGTCAGTTACGTCTCTTGCTTCCAACACAAGCTCAACATACACATTCTATTGGGTATATCCAGCAACTTCCGTTCCTGTAACTTATCAATACGCGATGTCCGGTGGAGGTAGCGCTGTAAGTAGCCCTGTGGCATCGGCTACCTTCAACATAACTGGTCCGAGCGGCGGAACTATGACCAATACACATTTCTCCAGTGTTACGGTCAAAGACTGGAGCGGCACTTGTACTCCGGATGGAGCCGGCCCCTACTTTGTCTACGGAAGTCTTGCTGTCAGCGGAAATACCCCCTCGTGCACGAACACTGGTACGGTTGGTATATCTTTCGCCGCGTCAGGCTATTCTAATTTCTCCGGCGGAGACTGGTTCTTCGTGCACTTACTCAACAGTAACACTGTTACTGTAGGTACTGATTCTTGCACTAGCACCAGTGGCAAAGACGGTGATTATCCAAACCCGCCTCCAGAAAACGATTCGCCGTTTTTCCACTTACTCTCGACTGACAGATCAATCAGCCGTTCATTTAATGCGACAATGTATTTGATGTGGAAGTCTAGTACCACCGCCTCAATTCCCGTTCCTCTTGGGTATCAAGTATGGGCGTTTTCGGGCTCCGCAATTTGCAGCGCATCGTGCGGTTCTGCTGCAAATTGGACGCCAACTACCACTGGAACACCGGGGCCAGTTGGTACATTTGTGCAGAGCACAGCACAACAGTCGTCTTTTGGCTACCCAACATGGACGGTTCAGACGCAGTGTCAATAAGAATTTGAGAGGAGCATATGAAGAAGTTACTTTCTTTAGTCCCACTTATAACAGTGTTCGTTTTGGCACAAGCTGCTCCACCAGCACAGCCTTTCTCAATGACAATCAGTGGCGCCGAAGAGGTGAAGGCTGGGGCGGATATCGAAATAAAAATTAAATTTACAAATAATTCTAATCACGAAATAAACCTTCTTGAGTTCTACGAAAATGGTGTGAATCTCAGTTATAGCTATGATGTTCGTGACGAGAAGGGCGTATTGATCGAGAAGAAGAATAAGCGCCGGTTGGGCGGGAGTGTTAAACAGCGCACGATCAAGGCGGGTGAGAGTGTAGAGGCTGGAACTCTCGTAAGTAGAGTGTTCAATATGAGTCAACCTGGGCAGTATGTGATTCAGGTGTCCTATGCCATTTCCGATGATCCAAAGGACGCAGTGAAATCGAACAGCATCACTGTCAAGGTAGCTCCGTAAATATTGGATACACCAAACAATCAATATTGAGAGTTAGCAGCAGTAATATCTATGATGCGACTTGGATGATGAAATGTTTAGTTCTTGCGCTTTTAATCCTGCCTATAGTTGTCCACGCTGCCTCATATCAGCCTAATGTATTAGTGCAATGGGATAATGCCACACTCGAGGGCATCCGCGACGCCAAGCTCGGCGCGCCCGTGGTAGCGCGTGCTTTAGCAGTGACCCACACCTGCATCTATGATGCATGGGCAGCCTACGACGAGCATGCTGTGGGAACGCAACTACAAGGAGCATTGCGGCGTCCCTTAGTCGAACGAACTGAGACCAACAAAGAAAAAGCCATCAGCTACGCCGCGTTCCGAGCGCTCTCGGATGTGCTCCCAGTTGATACAAACTCCGTTTACATCCCTCTTATGAAAAGTCTGGGCTACGACCCGAACGACAACTCAACCGATATCGAAACTCCCACCGGAATTGGAAATGTAGCCTGCGCAGCAGTTTTGGAATTCCGTCATCATGACAAATCCAACCAACTCGGAGACCTCGCTCCAGGCGCATACTCCGATTGGAGCAGCTACGTCCCAGTCAATAAAGCAACCTCTCTGCCGGTGCGGATGCAAATGTCGGACCCGAATCATTGGCAGCCACTTAGCTATATAAATGCTTACGGCAACTTGGTATCGCAGAAATTTCTCGGCGCACAATGGTGTTTCGTCACACCATTTGCATTGTCAAGAGGGGAAGAGTTTCGAGGACTTGCGGATACAGAAGGGCCAGCTAAATATGGATCGCCAGAATACGAGTCACAGGCCAAAGAACTTGTTGATCTTAGCGCCGGCTTGACCGACCGGGAAAAGGCTATAGCGGAATACTGGCTCGATGGGCCAAATTCAGAACAGCCGCCCGGCCATTGGGCGCTCTTCGCGCAATTTGTGTCGGCCAGAGATCACCATACGCTCGACGACGACGTAAAGATGTTTTTTGCTCTAACCAATGCCGTCTTCGATGCCGGTATCGCATCATGGGACATGAAGCGCGCCTTCGACTCGGTTCGTCCTGCGACTGCCATACCCTTCTTATATAAAGGTAAGCAAATTCGCGCATGGGGCGGCCCAGGAAAGGGCACGATTGAAATGGACGGTTCGCTATGGATCCCATATCAGCCCTTAACTTTTCCTACCCCGCCATTTCCTGATTATGTCTCAGGGCACAGCACGTATAGTGCTGCCGCTGCATCCATTCTTGCAAGCTGGACGGGAAGTGATCATTTTGGATACTCAACAACAATAGCCAAGGGAAGCTCACGCATCGAACCGGGAAATACTCCGGCTCATCCAGTAATGCTTAGTTATCCAACTTTTGTTGACGCCGCCAACGAAGCAGGTATGTCCCGGCGGTACGGAGGCATACATTTTCGACGTGCGGATTTAGTTGGCAGAGAGCTGGGCCGTTTGGTTGCGGCTAAAGCTTGGGATAAGGCCCAAGCTTACTTCGATGGAACTCTCAAAGTTTCGCCTGTTCCTTCCTTGGCAAGCAACGACGCATCGCAATAGGCGGGGATGATCTTAAACAAACACAAGGTCCCTCCACAGCGCAGATCTGCGCTGCGGAGCTACGCTCCTGGACGGGCAAGAGTGCCCGTCCCTACACATTCCATTTTCATTACTTGATCTACTTCGGTCGGGATGACAGAGTTGTTGAGGAGGTCAGAGTCGGAGTAATACTTTCTCAGTAGTGCTTTCGCAGGCGCGTTTTGGATATACTCCATCCCCATTATGACCTGGATAAAGACAGTTCCCCTCTCGGAAGCCAATGAAAGTCTTTTGCGAGCGCTGGAAGCGCAGCGTCCACTTTATCCGCAGGAATATGCCGCGCCGGTATTTCGCGCCGAGGATGACATGGCCGGCATTGTTGGGTCGCATAGCCTTATTCCTGACGCGCTGAATCATGCCTTCTCGACCTTTGGCGTGTTGATGTCGCCGGAACTCCCGCTTACGCGCAGAGAGTCTCGTCATGGATCATTGGGTTTTTTGGTGGAGGCGGCGGGAGTCGAACCCGCGTCCGAAAACGTTACTGGTCAAGAGACTACATGCTTATTCCTGTTCATGCCCCAGGCGTTTGCCGCCTTGCGACGGGTCCCCCGGGACGTTCGCAGCGCGCGCTCAGAACGGACAAGAAACGCTCGCCACTAGCCTGAAATCTTAGCCTCTTACCCCAGACGTAGATAAGAAGAGCGGCCCTCTGTGTGACGTTCGCTCACCGCCCAAGGGCGAAGCGGTGGAGAACGGTGCTTAAAATTAATTAAGCAGCATATGCCATTTGTTGATTGGCAATTATCATTTTGTACGCGATTGCGGGTGTGTACACCCCGGCATGCCTCTTGGCCGCAAGCATCTCCGTCGAAGCCGTGACGCCCCCATTTGGGATGGACCATTCAAAGAGCTATTCGTATTATATAGATGCGGAAGTGGGTTTACGGTCGCTACTTCCTCAACTCGCCGGGCCAGTTGGTCATCAGTTGGAGCGGGGCTTGGGCTTCTTCCTGGGCGCGGTTTATCAGGAGGCGTTTTCCGTCTGTGGCTACGTCGAATCCCATGCCGATTCCGGGGGTTTGCATGTTGAATAGATGTTGTGGGGTTCCGGCTTCGATCCCCGAGCCTTTTACTGTTATCGGGCAAGAGTAAAAATCCTGGCCGATACTTTCGTAGAAAATTTCTTTTCCGTTGCCGCCCCATGCGGGGAAAGCTCCGCTACCGGCCGATGCTTTCCATTTGCCTTTTCCCTCAGGAAAACTGGTGATATAAATCTCCGCCGTGCCGGATTCATCCGAGGCATAGGCTACCCAGTGGCTGTCGGGTGAGACTCGGTAGCTGGAAATATTTGACTGCGAGGACGGCGGCTGGACAATGGCGATTGGCTTGGCGTCTCCGCTGGTCGGCACAATCCAAAGTGACACATTTTTTTCGCCACCACCAAAAAGGTAAGTAATGTATTTGCCATCAGGCGACCATGCAGGGTAGTGGTAATTATTTTTTTCGGCGATCAATATTTTTTCACTTCCGCTGCCGTCCGATGCCTTGGTGCGAATTTCAAAACCTCCACCGGTTGCCAGGGACGCAACGAACATGAGCGCCTTACCGTCGGGCGACCATGCGGGTTGCCCGTTCAGGTATTGATCGAAGCTAATGCGAGTTTTGGTTTTGCGCTCGAGATCGAACGTCCAAATTCCGTTGGAGCCAGTGAATGCAGCGCGCTTGTTATCAGGAGAAAGGCGTGGATCGATCACTGTGTTTTGATCGGGATCGAACTCGTCGAGCGTTTTACCGTTACGGTCAATCCAAGCCAGGTGGCTCTTGGCCGACGAAGCATCGCCGACCTGGTACACCATGACTCCATTCTGAGAAACGGAAAAGATGCTGCGCCAGACTCCGATGTCGTCGCGGAGGTTATTCACCAGCGAAATTGCCGGTCCCGACAACTTTCCATTTTGTGGATCGAAGGGTTGGGCTAACAGCGTCGCATCCGCGCGATAGAGAAGATAGCCAGAGGCATACTCTGCCGCTGAATTGGCCTGAGTGACGAACTGTGTATCTGGACTATCGACTGAGCCAAAGTAGATTCCATTCTGTTTCGGATCGCCTCCGGTGTGGTTGTTAGCGAGGAAAACAAAGTGCTTGCCGTCGGGCAGGAACCATGGCCAGCGATGGGTAGAGTGTTTGGTTTTGTCAACTACTGTTACCTGCTCAGCGTTGCCGCCTTGCGCGCTTACCTTCATCAATCCGCCGAGATAGTCGCCCTCGTAGACGATTATGTCGTTTGCTCCCCACGTGCCGCCCCTGGGATTTGGTGCGTCGGCCAGCGCGACTGCCGGGCCACCAGTAGCGGGAATTTTCATTAATTTGCCCGCTGTAAAGAAGCCAATGTAGCGGCCATCCGGTGACCAGAAGGGATGCATCGCTCCTTGGGTTCCTTCCAACTGTTGAGACGTATCGTTGTTGAGTGAGCGGACCCAAAGAACTTTGCTGTCCGTTGAGTGTGCGACGAATGCCAGCTTATCTCCTTGCGGGGAGAGCACGGGCATGCCGCCGGAGTCTCCGGTTGTGTCCAACAGGAATTTCGGCGGTGGGGGAATTTCTCCGTGGAATGAAAAGGTCTGTTCGGAGGATTTCGCCCAGTGATAGCCGGCGTATGTGGCTATTGCGATGAACGCAAGTGCCAGTGAGGCTAGTGCGAACGCCCAGGATTTTTTGAACTGCGATGGCTTGGTTGATTCACTCGTGGTGTTGTCGCTGATCCAGCGCAGACCGATAGCAACATCGTGCGCGGATTGAATGCGGTCGGCTGGATCTTTGGCCAGGCACGCGAGCACTACGCGCTCCAACATTGGCGGACTCAGCGGCTGGATGGCGTTGATCGGTTCCGGGTCTTTTTCCAGAATTGCAGTGAACACGCTCAGCTGCGATTTGCCTTCGAAGGCGCGGCGTCCGGTGATCATTTCGTAGAGGACGCAGCCGAAGCTGAACAGATCGCTGCGGGTGTCGGCTTCTGATCCCTGCAAAACTTCTGGGGCGATGTACTGGAATGTGCCGACGATGGAACCCTTCTGCGTCAGCGGAGACGCCGCCGAGGTCAGGGAAGCCAGATTCATCGTTGGTGTTGAAGGAGTCAGCGGACCCACAGCGCGCGTAGCTGCCGATACTTCCGGTTTCGCCAATCCGAAGTCCATCAGCTTGGCGCCGGCTTTGGTGAGCATGATGTTTGCTGGCTTCAGGTCGCGGTGGACGATTCCTTGTTGATGCGCCTTGTCCAATGCCTGCGCGATTTCTGTTCCAATCTTCAGAACCTGATCGAGAGGCAACGCGCTTTTTTCCAGACGCGCGGCCAGAGTCTGGCCCTCGAGATATTCCATGACCAGAAAGTCGGTGCCATCCTGTGCGCCGATGTCGTGCAGGGTGCAGATGTTCGCGTGCTGCAGCGCCGATATGGCGCGGGCTTCGCGCTCCATGCGCTGCTTTAGTTCTGGGTCAGAGGAAAGATGCGAGGGCAGAACTTTTATGGCGACTGTGCGATCGAGGCGAGTGTCGCGTGCGCGGTAGACCTCTCCCATACCGCCTGCTCCGAGGGGAGAGACAATTTCGTAAGGACCTAATTTTGTGCCGGACGGAAGCCCCATTGGTTGTGCGTGATTATAGCCAATGGTGTTGACAGTTGTGGAATCCCACCTTTCGCAAAAGCGGCGAAAGATGGGGCACCCATCAGTCGTGGTCCAGCAACAAGTTCCAGGACTCGCGATACTGCTCATACAATCCGGAACCCTTTCTGTATTTTTTCTCTGCCGGATATAAACGGATACTTTTCTTCTGGCCTACTGCTTCCATGGGAACTACGTACCAGGCGTCGCATTCGGCCACGAATGCGGCTATGAAATCGAGGTCGCCGATTTCGTACTGGATCTTTCCATGTCCGCGGGAGCGGGCCACGGTGATGTTGAATCTGTTGGTGCCGTCGCGCTCGCCGCTGAAACAGGACTTCACCTGCACGCGCAGCAGGCGTTTGCCGTGCTGGGTGAGGAAGTCGTAGGGAAAGCTGTCGCCGTAGGGCTTGGCGACTCCGATGCCGTGGCTGGCGGCGCGATACATGAATCCCAATTCGGCCAGTTCTCCCATGCGCTTGCTGGTGAAATGGCCGGCTGGGAGGTAAGCCTTGCGTGAAGTCAAGGTTTGCTCCAGTGATGCTGAATTGTTAGGGAATGGGTGAAAAGAAAAAGGCGCGGAGGGAATCCGCGCCTTATTTAATGTCTATGTTTATGCTAGCAAACTGAGCAGGAAATTGGGACATGAGTGCGAACTTTATAGTCGACATGGATTCAGAGAGTTAGGTAGGGAATGAGACATTTGGGCGGCTTGACAAGAATTTGGAGATTGCACTGGTAATGGTGCAAATGCAAATTTTATTGACCCTTCGCATTTTGCGAACTATAATTCGCATAATGCGAACTATGGACGAATTGTGCATGTAATTAGCCGCAAAAAACTGAAAGAAGCGGCGCTGCGGCAGGCAGAACTCGAACCAGCCCTGGATGCATGGTTTCGTATTGCGAAAAAGGCACAATGGCAAAGCCTGGCGGATGTACGTAAGACACTTTCTTCTGCCGATTTAGTGGAGAAGTGGACTGTTTTTAATGTAAAGGGCAATAAGTATCGGCTTATCACTGAGATCAATTACCGCTTCCGGCGAATTTACATACGGCATGTGCTGACACACGCACAATACAATCAGGAGAAATGGAAACGATGAGCACCGCCACAGCCCAACCCGAATATGCTGCTTTGCTGGCACGAACTCTGCCTGCTGTCATTCACAGTGAGAAGGAAAACGAGCGCTGCATTGCGATGCTCGAAGCCCTGGACCGCAAAGAGGAAAAGCTCAGCGCTGCGGAGCGTCGCTTGGCAGAGTTGCTCACGGTACTGATTGAAGACTTTGAGGAGGAAGCCTACGCGCTCAAGTCGGCGAGTCCAATTGAAGTTCTGCGGGAGTTAATCGACTCCAACGGACTCAAGCAAAAAGACCTGCTCGATATCTTCGGAACTCCCAGCATTGTGTCCGAGGTGCTTCGCGAGAAACGTGGACTGACTGTCGAGCACATTCGTAAACTTAGCCAGAGATTTCATGTTTCGCCAGAGGTGTTTTTTTAGTGGGGAACGTTCCGTGTGTTTTTGAATTTCTAAAAGCCAAGAAGTCGGCGGTCGTGGAATCCCACCTTTCGAACACCGCGAAAGGTGGGGCACCCGTCATTTGTGGTGCGGCAAAGGTGGGCCACCGTTGTGTTGTGGAATTCAGGATGAGTTTCAGGAACACAGGTTGGGGAATAAAAGCCCGCAGGCGCTAAAGCGCGAATCAACTTGGCAGATTGACGGCACGAGTAGAACTCGTGCCCTCCCGAAATCTTCAATTTCATTCAAACATTGGCTTACGTCGTGGGCTGCAATCTTTCGGCGCTTCGCGGTTGATGATAAACACAAGGTCCACTTCGACTTCCTCCTCGGCTTCGCTCGGAGCTTCGGCAAAACAGGGCAGGCCCTCCACTGCGCAGATTATCAATCCTGCGGAGCTTCGCTCCTGGACGGGCGAGGGCGCCCGTCCCTACATGATCTGCTTCGGTCGGGATGACAGAGGTGAGAAGGTTTGAATCATCCCCACTCAAGCCAAAACCGGACTTGAGTGGGCAACCGTCCCATTCGAAACGAGCTGAGCGGTGTTTTCGGTTTGCTATTTCCGGCTGTTGATTTTCGACAACAATCGCAGAATTTCCAGGTACAACCAGACCAGCGTGACCATCAAACCGAAGGCCGCGTACCACTCCATGTATTTGGGAACTCCGGAACGCGCGCCGTTTTCAATGAAATCGAAGTCGAGGACAAGGTTCAGGGCGGCGACGATGACGACAAACACGCTGAAGCCGATTCCGATGGCACCCGATCCATTGATTGAAGTGAAGTGGACACCGAAAAAGCCCAGCACCAACTCCGCGAGATAGAAGATCGCGATGCCGCCGGTGGCCGCGACTACTCCCAGCTTAAACTTCTCCGTGGCGCGAATCACGCCCGCGCGATAGGCGAGCAGGAGCGCGAACAAGGTGCCAAAAGTCAGTCCGACTGCCTGTATGGCAATTCCATGAAAGCGCGCCTCATACATGGCTGACACGCTGCCCAAAACCAGGCCCTCCAGCAGTGCATATAGAGGCGCCGTCACGGGCGACCACTCTTTCTTGAAAATGGTGGCCATGGCAACGATAAATCCGCCGATCAATCCGATCATGAGCGGCAGCCCGACCGTTTCAGGAGAGACGGTAAAGCGGTTCCAACTCCAGGCGGCGGTGAGTATTGCACAAAGCAGAAGGATGCCGGTCTTGTTGACGGCTCCGTTAATCGTCATGGTTTCGCCCGCCCCTGCGTAGGGGAGGCGGAAGGAATTCGTGCTCAATGCCGGATTGGAGGTTTTCATCAGCGCCATAGACTCTAGTTTATCGCCATCTGCGCGGTTTTGTACGAGTGGTCCACATATCGCGGCAGACGGCATGGTGACTAATTTTCAAATGTTTCCACCCAGAGAGTCTGATCAGTCTTGAGTAACCCGAATTCCAGCCAACGGGGAACGCTGCTTCCATCCACACAGATAGGACGGGAAAAGCAGAAGGTGCCCGGTTGCTCGTAACAGTAAGTTTCCATTTGGCGGTAGGTTTTTCCTTGTGGGGACCAGCCACGATTCAGGCGGCGTTCCTGGGAGAAGAGATTCACATCGAGTCCGCCGCCGATGCAGTGGGCCATGAAATGTCCCTTGTCTTTGTAGGAAACACAAGGTCCCTCCACTTCGCAGATCATCACTTTCGTGATGATCTGCTTCGGTCGGGATGACAGGGGTGGGAGAGATGAAAGGCCTCAGGCGCTAAAGCGCGAATCGATTAGGCGATTGGCGGCACGAGTAGAACTCGTGCCCTACCCAAAATGTTTAGCTTCTGTCTATCCAAATCTTTAACTCCTGTCTGCCCAAAATTCTTAATTCGTGCTGCCTTGATCCGCACAGATGGGGCGTGAAAAGTAAAAGGTGCCAAGGAAGATTATGCTGCGTCTTTGTCCTTCTTCTTTGCATCTTCGCCTTCAGGGGTATCAAAAATAGGACCGCCTGGTTGGATTAGTTCCTTGCCGAGATCATGATTGTCGGGAGACTTTTCTTGTTCCCGGTCGTCTCTTCCTTCTTGCTGCTTACGCGGATCGTCGGTCATAGCATTCTCCATTTTGGGTTTTTACCGCTTAATACCTTTCTTTCGGTTCGCAACGTTCCTGTCTTTTATCCCCTCTAAAAAATCGTCGAAAACCTCCGACGATGGCGCGTGATTCGTTGGTCCTGATCTATTTGGATCAGGAGAAATGTTTTCCACACTCTGTTCTTTTGCGCCACCATCAATCGGCACAACTTTTGAGATTTTCTTGATCGCTTCTTCGCCATCCTCGCGATGGCTGTGAACCTTATTTGCCGCGTCGTCAGTTGCTTTGGCCATGGAGATTGGATGACCAGGCAGGTGAGGGGTTGTCCGACGGGGACAGACGGAACGCTTCGATTCCTACAGCTAGTTTTCGAATATTTCCACCCAGAGAGTCTGATCTGCCCTAAGTAAACCAAATTCCAACCAGCGGGGTACGCTGCTTCCATCCACATAGATAGGACGGGAAAAGCAGAAGGTACCCGGCTGCTCGTAACAGTAAGTTTCCATTTGGCGGTAGGTTTTTCCTTGTGGGGACCAGCCACGATTCAGGCGGCGTTCCTGGGAGAAGAGATTCACATCGAGTCCGCCGCCGATGCAGTGGGCCATGAAATGTCCCTTGTCTCGGTAGGCTCCTAGCAATTCATCGGTTGGTGCACCCCATCTGCGGATGCGGCTGGAGTCACGCTGTTCTTCTTCGCGTGCTGATGTTCCTAGCACGGCGATGACTCTATCTTCGATGGTCTGGTCGAAGGGGACTTCTCCTAAGAGTTCCATTTCGGAGTAAAGATCACAGATGTATTCGAAGGTGCGTTGGCGGAAGTGCGCGATGTTGGTGGGGTGGGGGATTGTTGATTCGTAGGCTTCGCGCCATTTTATGGGGAGTTGTTGGTGTAGGAATTGCGACAAGGTTGTGGCCGGCTCTTGTTGTGCTTTCGAGAGCAGGGTCGCGTAGTCGATTTTGTATTGTGGCGGCAGAACACAAGGTCCCTCGACTTCGCGCGAAAAGCGCGCTTCACTCGGGATGACAGAGCTATTCAGGGTGACAGAGTTGTTTTTTGTCATTACGCGGCTTGGCGACTTTCGAACAAGCGCACGATGGCTTCAGAGTTGTCCTCGTAGTACTGATAGTCGGGGAGGCCGCTGCGTTCCATAGCATATCGCTTCATGTGTTCGTAGACTTCCAGGGCTAGGGTGATGTTGCCGTCGAAGACTTCGGTTTCGATGTTTCCGTAGTGGATCCAGACTGCGCCGCGAGGGCCTTTGTTGTGAAATTCCAGGATTAGGGTCATGGGGCACTCCGAAAAGCAGTCTAGCATCTTCGCTTTTTATTCGCTATAATAATTTGCGTGTAATCGGAGCGGTTCGGATTTGTCCGTCGTCTTTTCTGATATACCAAGGCAATACGCCAAAATATTTTCAGGAGACGATCGACCATGAATAAAAATTATTCAAAGTTTTCCGGCACTCGCGCTGGGGCAGTGAAAGCTGGGGCTATTGGTGCGGCCGCGGTAGGCGGATTTGCGGTAGGTGCATTCGCGGTGGGAGCAATGGCGATTGGCGCAATGGCAATTGGACGGCTGGCGATTGGCCGCGCTGATGTGGGAAAAACCAGGATCAAGTCCCTCGAAATTGAAAGTCTATCGGTAGCCCGGCTGCATGTAGGTGAACTTACGGTAAGTGACTCGCTCCAACTGCCTGAAGAAACAAAGAACAAGGCCTTGCGAGAAAGGACGACCGATTCTCAGGTGTAAATTCAGCTTGCCTGCTTTCGCTCAGATACGAAGCGTAACCAGGGGATCGATCCCGGCTGCCCGTCTGGCCGGGATATAACTCGCCAGAAGCGCCACTGCGACAAACAACAGGGATACTCCAACGAACGTTGCGGGATCGGTGGTGCTGACGTGGAATAAAAGATCTTTCATCACTCGAGTCAAAGCAAATCCGGCGATTATTCCTATGACAACGCCGGTTAACGCTAACCAGAGGCCTTGCCTGACGATTAGTTTTAGAACATCCCCGCGCTGCGCGCCCAGGGCCGTGCGAATGCCGATTTCTTTTGTTCTTTGGACTACTGAATAGGCGATTACGCCGTACAGACCTATCACGGTCAGTAGGGTGGCGGCTCCAGCGAAGACTCCCAGAAGACGCATGATCAGACGAAGCTGGCCTTCGGATTCTTCTACTACTTCCTCCATGGTATTGATGGAAGAAACCGGTTGGTCGCTATCGAGTGTCGAAACCTGGTTTCTGACTGTATTCACAAATGAACGAGGATTGCCGTCAGTCCGCACTGCCAGGGCTACGGATTGTATAGGCAGTTGGGTGTGAGGTTTGTACATTGCTGCTCTAGGGGCTTGGTCTTTTCCAGCGTGAAGCACATCTGCCACCACGCCAACGACCTCAACTGGTTGTGTCTTGATGCCGATGAGAACGTTTTGGCCAATGGGATCGGTTCCGTTGGGATATTGAGGCCAGAAAACTCGCGCCATGCTTTCGTTAATGATGACAACCGCGGCAGATGTCGACTCGTCATGATCGTTGAATTCACGCCCGCGCCGCAGGGCAATTCCCATGGTCTTAAAATATTTTGGAGTGATTGCTTCGATGATACCGATCGGCCGTTCATTCAGCTTTCGCGGAGGCTCTGATGCCAACTGGATAGGAGTGCCTGCCCATCCGGTCATAGGAAGTGTCCATGTTATGGCAGCGCTCCGTACGCCGGGTTGCGCTTCCACGTTTTTCACCAGTTGTTGAAAGAATGCAGACGTTTTGTTTCCCGTGCCGTACTTGTTGGACGGCAGGGAAATATTCATGGTCAGAATTCCGCTGGACTGAAATCCTGGGTCAACCTTATTCAGACGGCCCAAGCTCTCGATCATCAACGTCGCGCCTATCATCAGCACAACCGATAACGCCACCTGTCCTATAACCAGCAAGCCTCTGGGTCCAAACCAGCGCGCTGATTTTGATGAGCTTGCATCTTCGCCGCTTCCGCGCAGAATGCCGGCAAGATTGGGGCGGGCAGCGATTAAAGCTGGCATGAGCCCAAACAAAATCCCGGTCGCGAGAGAAATTGCCAGTGCGAATGCCAGGACCGTCGCGTCCATGTGGATTTCACTGAGACGCGGCATGTCGGTTAGCGTCATGCCACGGAGCAAGCGCAAACCACCGGCAGCCAATACAGTTCCTAACAAACCACCAATTACGGCCAGCAGAATGCTTTCTGCTAACAGTTGCCGGATCATCCGTCCGCGGCCCGCACCAATTGCGGCCCGTACGGCAAATTCTTTTGAGCGTGAAGTTGCTCTCGCCAGCAACAAGCTGCCAATGTTGGCGCAGACAATTAAAAGCACAAATCCGACTGCTCCGAACAACATCCAAAGTTTTGCGCGGACATCGTTGACGATGGAATCTTTCAATGGGAGAAACGTATCCGGCGGATCATGCTTCGCATCCAGCATGGCTGGATGGGCTGAGGCATAGGCCTTGGTCAGCACAGCCAACTCGGCGTTTGCTTGCTGAGTGGTTACACCAGGCTTAAGGCGTCCAAAAAGAGTCAGCGTTGGGCTGAGAGGTCGTGACTGCACTGGAATGGATGGATTATCCAGTGCTTTGTTGACCCAAACATCCAGCTTAGGAGAAGGGAATTGAAAACCAGACGGCATCACGCCGGTGACGGTGTGTGGCTCACCCGCGAGGGTGATGGATTTACCGACAATTTGCGGATCGCCGCCAAATCTCCTCTGCCACAGTTCGAAGCTGATGAGCGCCACTCCGGCTGCACCGGACGCATCGTCTTGCGGCAAGAAACCGTGTCCTTTTAAAGGAGAAATTCCTAAGATCTGAGGGAAGTTTGCTGTGATACGCGCTCCATGCAAAACTTCCGGTTGGCCCATTCCAGATAGCGCCATCTCCGCGATCGAACCTGCGTAAGCTCCCAGCTCCGTGTAGGACTGGTTTGCTGTTTTCATCTCGTCATAGCGAACGGGCGTGGCTCCGCGGGAGAGTATCAATACGCGATCCGGTTCACGATATGCCAACGGCTTGAGCAGCACGGCGTGAATTACGGAAAACATCGCGGTGTTGCATCCGATGCCCAATGCGATCGTGAGGATGACCGCTATCGAGAACAACGGATTCTTGCGCATGGCCCGCAGAGCGTAGCGAATGTCCCACCGCAGCGCTTCGAAAAATCGGCCTTCACTCATTGAGGAGTCCTCCTCGACATTGGTCACGTATTGGACGGCAAACGCTCTAGATCGTAACCGGACAGACCAAGCCTAAGCAAAAGAAAGAGCATAACTTATCAAGAGGTAGTGTTCGTTTTTGGACAGCCGCTTTTGCAAATGAACAACGAGATTTCTAGACAAGTCTGTTGAATACGCGACTCCATCGCAGAATCAATAGTTTAGATTTGCTCGCGGTATGGTCTCCCGTTTGCCATGTAACGGCTGTGGAAACTCTAATCATGTCTGCCGGATTCTCTCCTCAACTCGCATCAGCCCGGCTTTTAGTCGCCGACGACCAGCCGCACATTCTTGCCGCGCTGGAAATTCTGTTGCACGGCGAAGGCTATCAGACTGACCGTGCCGTTAATCCAGAGAATGTATTACAGGCATTGCAAGAACAAAAGTTTGATGTCGTCCTGATGGATCTGAACTATACCCGGGATACCACGGGTGGAGCAGAGGGTTTGGATCTAGTCACGAGAATTCGTGCGATCGATCAAACAATTCCACTGGTGGTGATGACGGCCTGGGGCAATGTGGACCTTGCGGTCGAAGCGATGCGGCGTGGCGCTTCTGATTTTGTACAGAAGCCGTGGAGCAATCATCAGCTTCTGGAAAAAGTCCGGGAACAGGTGGAGCGGTGCCGGATGTTGCGAACTTCACAACGCCGGCGTGAAGAAGAGTCATCCGAAGCGAGTGCGATTCAGAAAAGCTTGCTTCCAAGTTCGATCCCGCAAATCGCGGGCTATGACATTTCTGCTACGACACAATCGATGCATTTCATCGGAGGTGATTACTACAACATTGTCCCGATCAGTGAAACGCAAACTGCGATTTGTATTGCAGATGTGGCGGGGAAGGGATTGCCTGGAGCTTTGCTGATGTCGAATTTGCAGGCATCTTTAAAGCCGCTCATTCACAAGGACGTTCAGCCGCATGATCTATGCAGCCGGCTCAATCGGACACTCTGCGAAATAATGCCGGAGAATAAATTCATTTCTCTTTTCTATGGAGTGCTCGATAACCAAAATCATTGGTTTACATACTGCAACGCAGGGCATAATGCTCCGATTTTGCTGAGTGCAGGTGGCGCTGCGACGGAGTTGAACAGCTCGGGCGCCATCCTGGGACGATTTCCTGATTGGCAGTATTCACAAACGGATTGCCAGCTGAGCCTCGGAGATACTTTATTGCTATTTACTGATGGTGTGGTTGAAGCTTGCGATGAGCAAAATGAATTATTTGGAGAACAAAAACTGGTGCAGACAGCACAGGGATTCTCTTACCAGTCTGCGAGTGAGCTACAAAACGCAATATTGCAGGCTGCATCCGATCATTGCGGAGGTCAGTTTCAGGATGACGCTACGCTGATTGTCTTGCAGGCAAAAAACCAAATCGACGGGCTTTAGCCTCTGAGGTTCAACCGACAAACCCAGCGCCTGAAGGCGGGATATTAATCAATTTCTATGCGGCAGCCTGAAGGCGCTGCCCTGATACGAATCATTCTAACTAACTGCACTATCAATCTAATTTTGTTGTTGCTGTTGTTCCTGTGCCGGCGCTGGTTTTGGAGGTGGCTCTTTGATTTTCCCCGCGATCTGCTTCATCTTCTGGAAGTCTCCGGTCTGATAGCTGTAGTTCTTTTTCGGTAACCGTCCGACCTCTTTTTGGATTGCCTGTTCGCGATTGTCTGGATTCGGGTGGTCGGAGAGAAATTGCGGCCCGCGAGATCCGCCTTCAGCATTCAATTTTTCAAAAAATTTGGCCATCTGTACTGGATCGTAGCCGGCATCGGCCATGAGGTGCGAGCCCATGAGGTCTGCTTGACTTTCTGCATTGCGGGAAAACTTCAGCAGGACGCTGTTGGCTCCCAATCCAACACCAACCTGTGCCAACTTGCCGATCATAGAACCGCCCGCAGTTTGCGATGCGAGAACCGCCGGCAACTGGATCAACTGCGCTTTGGAGGCTTGGTTTGTTCCGTGGCGCAGAATTACGTGCGACATTTCATGACCCATGACGCCGGCCAATTGGGCCTCGCTGTCGACGGCTTTAAGCAATCCGGTATTTATGAACATCGGGCCGCCGGGAAGAGCGAAGGCATTGATGGTTGGATCAGCCACTACTTCAAATGTGAATGGGTATCCGCTGTCGCGCGCTTCTGGTGAATTCGCCAGCCGCTTTCCGACACGATTCACATAGCTGGTCAAAACTGGATCGTTGATTACCGTCATCTGCTTGCGAACCTGGTCAGCCGATTCTTTCCCGAGTTGTACATCCTGGTCTTTGGAGAAAAGATTGAAGCCTGGACGCAATCTTGTAGGACCCTGCGCCAGCAATAAAGTTGCAAGTAGAAATAAGAGCGATATCGTGTGTCGTGTCTTTCTCATGGAACCTCCACAGAGGTGCTTCGATACAAGCATACTATTCATGACGACCGGCAGACGACTGTCAGAAGTCGCTGAGATCGGGGACGCTGAAGAAGGGAATCCGCGTGGGAGCTGCGTCCTTCAAGCCGTGTAGTCCTCCGAAATAAACCAGATGCTGTTTGCTGAATTTTCTGTTGATCGCATCTACCGTGTGGCTCAAATTTTCGCGTTTGGGATCATCGAAGAAACCCAACGTGTGAAGATTGTCCGGGATCAGATCGAACAGCCACACTCCGACATGCACTGGAGTGTTGTTAGGGCAATCCTGCCAAAGTTCGCGATAGTGTTCCTGCAGAGTGGTTGTGTCGCGGCAGTCGGAGATATTTCTATGAGCGTTCCACCCGGAAGGCTCATCGCCATTGGAAAATTCCCGAAACAGATGCGTAAACGCTACCGTCACTCCGATTCCTCTCGCCCACATGTTCAATCGCCGTAGTCTTGCGGCGGCGTTGGTGAGCAGTTTTAATCCAACCAGATATGCTTTTTCCCGGGTCCGATATTTTGGCGCCAGAACATGCTGTTTGCCGACAGTCTTTGGGAGCTCTTTCGGCTTCTCCTTCCAGTCATCTCCGCGCAGCGAATGCCACATGGTCTCTCCCAGCACGCTGCCCCAGACATCTCTCATTTGTTGCGAAGAGAGTTGGCAAAGTTGCTCGACTGTAGTGATGTTGCGGTTGTGCAGGCGCTTTTCCATCGCGTGGCTGATGCCCACGACATCTCGCAGTTCCATACAGTGCAGGGCATAGGGCAAATCTTCTTTTAGCAGGATGGTAAGTCCATCAGGCTTGCATAAATCGGCGGCAGTCTTTGCCAGATAAGAATTCGATGACAATCCGATGGAACATCTCAGGGCCGGGCCGAGATTGCGAATGGATTGTTTGATCCGATAGGCAAGTGTTGTGGCGTTGGGCAAAAATCGTTCCCGCCCCATTAATTTGCAGGACACTTCGTCCACCGACCAAACTTTTTGCACTGGCAGATGTTCTTCGATGGCAGCAATAATTTTCCCCTGATACTCCACGTACAACTTTGGCTTTGCTTCCACGATATTGATGTGAGGGCAGCGCGCCTTCGCATCTTTGACCGATGTTCCAGTTTTTACTCCGTAGGCTTTGGCTTCATAGCTTGCGGCCAGGCAGCAGGTGGAGTCCGTATTCACCGCGACCACACCCACGGGCCGGCCGCGCAAAGCTGGTTCATTCTGTTGTTCAACGGAGGCGAAATAGGAATTGAGGTCCAGGAACAGCCATTCGACAGTGGGGAACTGTCCTTCATGGAACGGAGGCAGGCATTGGCTCATGGCACTGCATAGATTATTTTAAAAGCGAATAAAAAGCGAAATAATTTAGAGGTTTAAAGTTTAATTTGTGCACGTATAATAGTGCTGCACGTAAATATGTGCTTTTAAAATGAAGACAAATATAACTCTCAAATTAGATGCGTCTATGTTGAAAGAAATCCGGGTGCTGGCTGCAGAAGAGGGCACATCCATTAGCGCATTGCTCGCCAGCAAGCTGGAACAAATTATTCGTGAGCGCAAGGCTTATGATCGCGCCAAAAAACGTGCTTTAGTGCGTCTGCATGAAGGATTTGATCTGCAATGGAGCCGTCCAAACTCACGCGCCGAACTTCATGAGCGATAAATATTTTGTTGATACCAACATCCTGGTTTATGCACATGATCGTTCTGCCGGGGTAAAGCATGATCGTGCGCGAATACTGATCGAGCAGCTGTGGCAATCCGGAAATGGTGTTTTAAGTACTCAGGTGCTTCAAGAGCTTTGCCTCAATCTTCGCCGTAAAGCCAGTCCACCACTTCCAATTGAAGAGACGCGTCGTTTACTGCAGGATTATTTGAGTTGGGAAGTGGTGGTCAACAGTCCCGAGTCAGTTTTGCAGGCGCTCGAGATTGAAGATCGCTATAAAACTTCTTTTTGGGATGCGCTCATTCTTCATGCTGCAGAAGTTTCCGGTGCAACCATTTTGTATTCAGAAGATTTTTCTGCAAATCAAAAGTACGGTCCGGTTCGCGTTGTGAATCCATTCTTATAGCCAAAAAAATCAGCGATGGGAGACGTGTGGTCCCATCGCTGAGAGTGATACAACTCAACAACTATTTCGGGCCGTCGTCCCCCGGCTGTCCGCCGCTGCGATGCCCATGCTCATGCATTGGCGGACGCATGGCTTGCAGTTGGACCCACTGGTCATGCGTGAGCTGTCGCCGGATATCGAGCAACATGCGGGCGCGGCCTTTTTCCAACTCAGCGCGGGCCTGCGCGACGCGGTCGATTTGCGCTAGGACTTTGTTATCCTCTGGCGGATCGGCGCTGACTAGCGGTTCCATCACGGCTTCTTCTTTTTGTACCGCAGCGAATAGATCGATCAGCTTCAGACGGCTGGCGTTGAAAATGTCATCCATTTTTTTCTGCTGATCCGTCGAGATCGAAAGTTTCTGGGCGAAGTCAGGATTGTCCCACCAGCGTCCGGGAGGGCCCATGTGCAGGCCATCTGGCCCACCGGGGCCACCATGTCTGCCATGTCCAAATCCATCGGGAGCGCCCGGAGGAGGTGGCGGTGCTTGGGCAAAACTGGTGGCTGCCAGCGAAATGTTCAGCAAAAATGCTGCGATCAGTATGAAAGTATGATTTTTATGAGTGAATTGCATGTTTTCTCGCCTCTGTCGAAATTGAATCCTTATTGGTTGCTGGACTTTCCTGTTGTCCCCGAGTCGGCAACCTGCAATGGCTGCATCGGCGCCGGGAGTCCTTCGGAAAGTTCCTGGTTAATGTTGGAAAGCAGTTCGTTGTCCTGCTGAATCTGAGCCAACGAGTTGTTGTCTACGGTTGCCATTTGTTGAACCGGTGTTTGTTGGTTTTGTGCGTTGTTGTCAGACGACCTGTCTACCCAAAAGATAAGGCTGAAAGTCAGAAGGACCAATGCCATAGCGCCCACCAGCAGCCAATCAAAAGACCGCGGCACAGGGAAGACCTGACGCTGTACTGGACGCTCTGCTTCACTCCAGTTACGCACCGCAGAGCGGAATGTTCCCAGAGACTCGCGGAATTGATATAGCTCTTTGCTGCAGGTGGAACAAGAAGCCAAATGTGCTTCCACTGTGGCTGAGCGTGTTCCCAACAGGTGGTCCGTCAGTTCCTGATGAGTGAGATGTTCATTCATAGTGTTGCTCCAAACTTGTCGCGAATCGTTGCGACGGCACGATAGAGATGTGTCTTTACGGTCTGCAGAGGCATGCCCATGATTTCGGCGATCTCGGGCAGATCTAAATCTTCTACAAACTTCATTAAGAAGACACTGCGTTGTTTGTCTGAAAGTTTGCCCAAAGAGGACTGGATCAGCTCCACTCGCTCGCGCGCCAGATATTGGGCTTCCGGAGAACTGGCATCACTAGGCAAATAATGTCCAAGCTCATCGACATTGACCGCAGTTGTCTGGACGTTCTTCCAAAAACGAAACTTCAAGGTCTTGGTATGGTCGCGGACGAGATTGAAAGCGATCTTCATCAACCATGTACTGATGCTGCAATCTCCGCGAAATTGATTTCTGGTGTTGTGTGCCTTGAGGAAGCAATCCTGAGTAATGGTTTCAGCCGCATCGAAATCGCGGACAGAAAAGGCCACAAAGCGAAACACCTTCGCTTGATAAAGCCGCATTAACTCAGCGACATCATCCAGTTCGGAAATGTGGTCTCCGTCGGCCAGTGCAGTAAGTCCTGCTGGAATCGGCGTTGTCACACTGATACAGACGACCCCTATCTGACTTTAGCCTACACCGGCTGAAAATAATTGTTGGCCGTAAAACGCTGAAATATTTCGGATAAATGCAATCTCGGCGGGAGAATTCGTCGTCTGTAGAGGTAACCTCCGTTGCACTGGGGCGACCTGCAGTGGCGGGCGCCCCGGTGATTCTAGAGGTGTTCCGTTCTAGGCTTTCAGGGTTTCTTTTCGGACCGTCAGCTTTTCAATCAAATCTTCCCGAATCTTGTACCCACGTCCCGGCTGAGTCGAAACTGGGATGGTTCCTTTGGGAGAAACCACGACTTCCGGTTCGATAATGTCTTCTTTCCAGTAACGTTTTGAGGCAGAAACGTCACCGGGTAAACGGAAATTGTCTAACGATGAGAGCGACACGTTGTGCGCCCGGCCGATACCCGATTCGAGCATGCCACCGCACCATACAGGGATCGAGTGGGATTTGCAGACATCGTGAATTTTCTTGGCTTCCGTGAAGCCGCCAACGCGACCTACCTTAATATTGATGATGCGGCATGATCCCAACTCGATGGCCGCGGCAGCATCACGTGCATTGCGGATGGATTCATCCAGGCAGATGGCGGTTTTCAACTCGCGTTGCAGGCGTGCGTGATAGTAAAAGTCATTGGACCAGAGTGGCTGTTCGATCATCAGCAGGTTGAATTGATCGAGTTTCTTCAGATGTTCGAGGTCATCCAGTGTGTAGGCGGAATTTGCGTCGCAGCTCAGAAGAATATTGGGCCAGCACGCCCGAACGCGCTCCAGGATTTCGAGGTCCCAGCCCGGTTTTACTTTCAGTTTGATGCGTTGGTATCCGGCGGCAACTTCGGTTCCGATTTTTCCCATCAATTGTTCGGGCGAATCCTGAATTCCGATGGAAACTCCGCAGGCTATCTCGGACAATGTTCCGCCGAGCAGTTTGCTTAACGGCTGTTGCTTCTGCTGCGCTTCTGCGTCCCAGATGGCGTTTTCAAGTCCAGCTTTCGCCATGCGATGGCCGCGGATTCCGCGCATGAGAACCGGGCTTTCGGATGCTGCTGACAATGTTTTGCCCAGCAAGGTTGAAGCGATGTGAGACTTGATCGTGCTCCAAGTGGATTCAATCCATTCAGAACTGAAGCCGGGGTTTTCGCCAGTGACTGACTCTGCCCAGCCATTTGTGCCTTCACTGTGGACAGTGATGAGAAGAATCCGGCGGTCGTAGGTACGTCCGAAGCTCGTCTCGAAAAAGTGGACGAGCGGCATGTGAATTTCGCGCAAGGTGATAGCTTCGATTTTCATAGGAAAACCCAATCAAACGCAGTACTGAAGGGGATATGAAAATTATGGCACAGCTACTGGGGACTGCACATTAGCGTTTTGGTGCGACATTTGTCAACCTTCCGTTTGCTTGGCACTCTGCCACAGCGATTCCATCTCTTCCATCGAGGCCTGCTCCGGAGTTTTGCCGGCCGACTGCAGTTGCTGTTCCACCCATTGAAAGCGGTGGCGGAATTTGCGGTTGGTTTTCTTGAGTGCGGATTCGGAATCCAGAGATAAATGCCGTGCTAGATTCACCAGAACAAAGAACAAATCTCCGAGTTCACCTTCAAGCTTGTCGCGTAATTCCGGCGAAATGCGGCTCCCCTCAGCTCCAGCGACACCGCGAGGAACTGGTGGCGGTATGTGATTGACTTGCTCCTGCAATTCCGCAGCTTCTTCTTTCAGTTTGTCGAACAGGCCTGAAATATTTGGCCAGTCGAAGCCGACGTTGGCAGCTTTAGAGCTCAACTTGTGCGCCTCCAAAAGTGACGGCATGGCTGAGGAGACTCCCTGCAAAATTGACTTTGGTTCTTTTGCTGGCTGGCCTTGGTTCCGTTTTGCCTTTTCTGCTGCTTTGAGTGCTTCCCAATTTCGCAAGACCTCTGATGATGTATCGGCTTTTACGTCGCCGAAGACATGGGGATGGCGGTTGACCAATTTGGTGGAGAGCCGGTCTAGGACATCGTCGATGGAAAACGTACCTTGTTCTTTCGCCATTTCGGAGTAAAACAGCACTTGCAGAAGCAAGTCTCCCAACTCGGCTGGCAATTCATCCCAGTCGCGGTTATCGATTGCTTCCAGGACTTCGTAAGTTTCTTCGAGCGTGTATTTCTTGATGGTGTCGAAGGTCTGTTCGCGGTCCCAGGGGCATCCCCCGGGGGCGCGCAGTCGCTCCATGATGGATACGGCGCGCTCGAAACGTTCTCCAGTTGTCGGCATGGATTCAATGTAAATGAGGAGGAAGAAGCAGGCAAAATACCGAAATCTTAGGTAGTGGTGCAGTATGGATAAAGATTCGTATCAGGATATGGCTTTAGCCATATCGCCACTGTAGAAAATCGATGGGCTTCAACCCCTGAAACCTCAGCGCCTAAAGGCGGAGCAATTCGCCGTTCCTATGCGGCAGGCCTGAAGGCGCTGCCCTGATACGAATCATTCTCAACAAACTGCACCATTACCAAATCTTAAAACGCAGAGGACGCAAAGGTCGCAGAGAGAACCGTATTACGAGCGCAGGGTTTGAACTAGTAGTTCGGTGTCATCGGAAATAATTCCGTCCACACCCCAGTTTGTCAGGCGGACCATGGACTTTGCATCATTCACCGTCCAGGCGAAAACTTTTCTGCCTGCATCGTGAATTAAGTTTACGAGTCGACGGGTGAGCAGGGAATAGTGGACGATGACGTACTGCACTGGCAGTTCACGCCAGCGAACCAATTGGCTGGCTTTCTCGCAGATAATTCCGGCAGGAACCGTGGCGCTGCGTGCCTTCAATTCCATCACTACTTCCGGCAGGAAAGAAGACACCACATAATTTCTATTGAGCGGCCGCTCGCGCAATGCTTCAAGAACTTTCGATTCCAAGCCTTTTACCTTTAATTCAATGTCTAAAAAAATGCGGTGGCCGTAGTGCCGCAAAACATCTTCCAGCCTGGGAAGGTGAAGCAGTTGACGCGCCGTCGCACTGGCAACCGTTATCTTTCCTACTTTTGTGTTGTGACATACCAACGCTCGCCCGCACCTGGTAAGGCGCAAGTCGAACTCCACGCCATCGCATCCATGCTCCAGCGCAAGATCGAACGAGACGATTGTATTTTCAGGGACCGAGCGAACTGCACGAGCGCCACGGTGGCCCAAAAGGATGGGGGACATGGGCGCTCATTCTATCCTCGAAATCCAAAACTTGATTTGAAATTATTTTTTGGTACGACAGAAAATTACAGTGCAGACCCGTTTTGGGCTAATCGAGGTCGAAATCGCGGATGGGCTTGCCTGTATCAGGCGATTCTTTGGCTTTGCGCACAGCCTCTTGGAATTTCTTCTCTAGTAAATCTGACGCATTCTTCTGTGCTTCGACTGACTGGCGGAAAATGGAGTCGCGGCGGCTGTCCTGCTCTTTCATGGCCCGGGCGGCTTCTTCGATGTCGTTAAAAGTTTTTGGTTTGACGGCGGCGGTGTGTGCGATTACTGCCTGCGTTTCCGAGTCTACTTTCAGCACGGCGCTGCAACAGGGGCAGGTGACCTCGAAAGCTGTGGCCTTCTTCGCCATGCCTTGATGATACCGCAACCGATCAAGGTTTGAGTTTGATGGGCAGAACTTTGAAAAAGTACAGCAGTTCCCAGCCCAGAAGGGCAACGGAAACGACTACCACCATAATCGCGAGAGACTCCCCAAAACTCAGGCGGGAACGATCCGGCTCAAACTTGCGGGCGACCAATCCCAAAATATTTAACGTGGCGAAGCCGAAAACGAGAACCCACAGGATGTTGTAGACATCGGTATGTTTGGAAATATCTTCAGCGGCGAGAAACAGATACACAGGTGCCAGGATCAGTTTGGCCCGCGTGGCGGAAATGGCGGTGCGCCCAAAAATTGAAGTTGCGAAAAAGCCCATGGCTGGCGTATCGCCGCTCTCTGCCCCTAACGACGATATTGCGCGGCGCAATAGATCATACCTTTTTCATCTCTTGCAGCCAATGTGACGGGAGTTACCGATGGCGGTTACAGCGTAAGCACTTGATGATCAAAACAATCCACATGGATATTCTGATAAACATCTTGCAGAAAGTCCTTGCCGTAGCGCGCCACAAAATAAATGCCCGCGATTTCGCGTTCCTGCAGGACTTTATTGGGATAAAGCCCGTTGGTTAACGCTTTGGCGTGACGATCTAAGACTTCACTTTGCCGCAACTCTGCCTTTGCCGCCTTGGCTTGCAGACTTTCCAGTTGATGGCGGATTTTGGATTCAGCATTTTCCGCGGCATCAACCAGCGTCTTATCCAATCGTGTCAAAGACTCACGAATCGTTGCGAAGGATTTTCCTAAAGTGTTGTTTGCTGAATCGAAAGCGGCCTGCAACTCCTGAGGCAGGGCCTGCGCAGCCAATCTTTCTCGAACCTTGTCTGGATTCTGAAATATGGCTGGCAAAGTTAACGAGTAACGTTCAAGTAGTCCATTAGCTTTTGTGTCTACGATTGTGGCTGAGAAGCGCGGAAGAATTGGCGTCACGCGGTTTAGGAGTGCTTTGTAAACGACCGCTGCTTGAGCGAAATATGCGACTTCAGCTGATCCCCCCGTGTAAGCAAGGGTTGGCAAAAGGTAGTCTTGCACCACAGGTCGGAGTAGTGCGTTGCCGCTGAACTGTTCTGGATAGGATGAGATTTTTGCCAGTAAATCTGCCTGACTGAGTTTGTCATCTCCAAGCTGGAAGTTCGGCGGAGTGCTACCGTCGCGCTGAATGGGAGTTCGCGCACCATTCTTTAATCCAAATAACAGAGTGGATGATGACGTTACTTTGACCTGCTGATGATATCCAGCCGCTTCGAGTTCGCGGTCACGTGCTATGAGGGAATCTTGCAGATCGACCGAGTGCTCAATCACGCCGCGATAGATTGGTTCCGCTACCGCATTCAGTTCAGGATCGGCGGCGTCGAGCAAGATGACTCCCCACTCATCGAACAACTTTGTGAACAATTGGGCGAAGGCGCTGCCGTAAGTTGCGTCGGGCTTGTAAGACTCACGCAAAAATGTCGTGACTTCTGATTCACCGAGTAATTGCTCTGCTGCTTTAACGGTTTCCTCAATCTCGGGGCCAAATGGGACCATGCCAACGGGCGACTCAGGAACTCCGCGTGAAGTTGCCGTTACTTTTTGCAAAGAAGCTTCTGCACCGGGTAGGGAAGTACTCTGAATTTCGTCTAGATCGTGATCCTGCGTTGCCAGCCAGAAAACCGGAACTGCATCCACGCCAGCTTGTGTAGCTGCTTCTGCCAATTTGAGCGCGGTGAGCGCTTTCAGTATTGCGAAAAGAGGGCCGCCAAATAATCCAACTTGCTGTCCAGTGACAACCGCTACGGAGCCGGACTTCAGGCGCGAAATATTTTCCAGAGTCTTGGAGGATGCTCCCCAACTTTTATTCTGCTTCTCCAGGATTGCCGCGACTTTCTGTCTGCGAGCGGAATCGTACTGAATCTTGCCGGCTTCGTCCTTGATCCATTGAGAAAAATGCAGGTCGCGAGGGAAAAATGGGCTCACGCCGGGGGCGCCGGAAAGGTAATCCAGGAATAACTTGGAACTATGCGGGATTTGGCTAAAGGGCAGACACTGCGCTTTCAACGGCGGTTCTCCTGACATCGTTGGACGATAGGACTCATCATTTCGTTAACCGCTTTCAATTCTACAGGTAGGTCGTTATTCAGATGCCAGAATCGGGCTGAAGATGCAAAATCCCGCATCCTTGTAAAATCAGGACATCATGCAAGATTCCACCTTCGATCCTACTAAAGACATAACATTGGAAGGGAAAGCGGTAAAACTTGTGCCATTACAGCGTGCACATGGACCTCTGTTGTGGGAGGCCATGAAAGATCACGCCGAGGATATCTTTCGCTGGATTCCTTATCTCATGCGTACGGAGGAAGATTCGTCTAAGTTCATCGACAATGTTTTAGCGGAGCACCAGCGTGGTTTGTCGGTGCCTTTTGCCACGATTGACCGCAGTTCCGGAAAGATGGCTGGCAGCACGAGGTTTATGGCGATCGATGTCCCTAATCGTCACGTAGAAATTGGTTCCACTTGGATCGCTCCAGCATGGCAGCGTACGGCAGTGAACACCGAGGCCAAATATCTAATGCTTCAGCACGCTTTTGAAGTGTGGAAGTGCATGCGGGTGGAGTTCAAAACTGATTCCATGAACGAAAAATCGCGTGCGGCGATTCTGCGTTTGGGAGCGAAAGAAGAAGGCACATTCCGCAATCATATGGTGACATGGAATGGCCGCATCCGGCATTCCATTTATTTCAGCATCATCGATTCAGAATGGCCGGAGGTGAAGCGAGGCTTGGAATCCCGCATGGCGCGCAGATAACTACTTATTTTGGTTCTGGCTCAGTAACCATTGAGCCTCGTATTTTTTCAGCAAATCCACGCCTTGCGCGAAGGTCGTATCAGAAGCGACGGGATGGAAGTCGCTATAGGTTTCCGTCGATTGTGCAGAAATTGTCTTGAATAACAGAACCTTGCCAGTGAAGGCCATATCAACGCCGGTCATTTGCCAATGCTTGTCTCCGACATCGCCTTGACTGATTTTGATGTGACCACCTTTGTCGAGATGCCCAAGAATTCCCCAGCCGAAGCTGACGTCTTTTTGCAGCGTGCCATCGATCATGGCAATGCGGTTGAGGATGGGGTCTATAAGAATATGGCCTTGCATACCCGTCAGGATTTGCTCAATTCGTGAGGGTGGATCGTATTTCGGATTCGGCTGAAAACTAAGCCGCCTGAGATCCTCTCCCGTTTTTCCGACACCGGGTCTGCCTGCCTCTACGCCGTCGTCCTGATAAAGGAATGCATCGGGCAATGCGCGAATGATGCGGGTTACACGGTCGATATTGTCTTTTTCCTGCTTCTGTTTTTTCTTCAACTCTTCAGGATCGTCAATGAATCGCTGTACGCGTTGGCTCTCCCCCTTGTGCTGATCAGCAGTGAGCGGCTTGTCGTTGATGGCGATGACCATGCCCGCAACGGCTTCCCGGGTTTGCGCATAAATCATCGTTTGCGTGCCAGTGGTGTTTTTCTTGTAATGCTGAAAAAGGTATTTCTTGTCTCCATCCGGAGGATTGAGCTCATTGGCAACAACGCGCCGCACCAATTCTTGAGGAGCAACCGTGTTGGGAACCTGTTGAGCGTGCGAGAAGGAAATGAGGCCGACAAGACTGCAGAGCAGTACGACTAAAGGGGAACGTTGGACCGCCAACTCCATCAGACACAGTTTACCGTAGGACTTTAGGTGGAATGTTGCATAACTAAAGCCCTTAGGCCGATTGCGCACTCGATACCTCTGAGATATATTCATGCTTCCAAGAAGTGGCAGCATCCGCTACAAGCTAACTGGAGGCCAGTTTCATGGACGCACCGAAGACCAGCGAATTCGCCCATATCGGCAAATCAGTCATTATCAAGGGAGAACTCACCGGCAGCGAAGACCTCTATATTGACGGACAGGTCGAGGGCACAATCGAACTGCGCAGCAATAACCTGACGATTGGTCCCAATGGACAGGTGAAAGCCAACATAAACGCCAAGGGCGTGACCGTACAAGGCAAGCTGGAAGGCAATATCAACGCCAGCCAGCGGGCAGAACTACGGAAGTCCGCGATTGCGGTAGGTGACATTACTACGCAGCGCGTGAGTATCGAAGAAGGCGCCTATTTCAAGGGAAAGATTGATATCCAGCGCGACGGAAATAAGCCATCCGCATAACTTGGTGAGCATCTAAGTACATACCTAAGTTTGGGCGAACCCGGCCCGAGGGGAATTCAGCATCCTTCTCAAAAGTTTCGCGTATATTAAAATTTAGTAAAACGAGGCTGCGGAGTGGGTTCGCGGCATTCGTGCATCGCATACATGAGATTCTTTCAGCGCTCTTCCAGTTCTTCGTCTACCGTTTCTGACCAGCCTGCCGCGCGCCTGAGTCGGCGTTCCAGCGGTTTGGGTGAGCTGGCCAAGCTCATGGCATCCGAGGAGCCGCTTTGCATTTTGGATTTGGGTTATACCTCTGCCGCGAATATCCGGTATCTCACCGAACGCGGACACAAGATCTATAGCGAAGATTTGCTTGAGGCTTCCACTGATCCGGAGCTTGTCACCAAGGATGAGCAGGGAAATAAGGTTCTGGATGTAAAGAAGTTCCTGGATGAGAACCTGAAGTTCAACAACACCCAGTTCGATGTTGTTTTCTGCTGGAACCTTGCCGACTACATGGATGAAAGTCTGGTTAAGCCTGTGGTGGAACGGCTGTGGTCCATGATTAAACCCGGCGGCCAGCTGCTGGCCTTTTTTCATACCCGCGAAGCTGGCCCAGATGCCCCTTGCTACCGCTTTCACATTGTAGGAGCCGACACGCTGGAAATGCAGCCTATCGAACCTCGACGCGAAGTGCGCCGCGGACCGACGGGGGCGATCCATACTTCGGTCAGTTCCGGCTTTCCGCTGCAGCGAGTGTTTAACAACCGCCACATCGAAAATCTCTTCCGCGATTTCGCTTCGATTAAGTTCTTCCTTGCGCGGGACAACGTCAGAGAAGTACTGGTGGTTCGCTAGGCTGTCGTCACGCGAAAAAAGTATCAGGAATTACCATCACAATCGCAACCAGCACAGCCACTGCGCACATGATGAAATCGAATTTGGCTGCATATTCCCTGCGAATGACAAAGTAAATGACGGCTGGTAAAAGCCATAGCATCAGGGACCAACTGCACAATAATCCTGCAATCGCGAATAACGGATGAATGTGGATTAAGCTGAATCCCACCATCTGCGGTCCCGATCGCCAGGTCAGAATAGTTTTTTCCCACATGAAGCGGGCCGCCAAAACTATTGCAAGTGGAGACGAAAACAGCCACCAAACCCGCAGCCACTTTGGAAAAGTCTTATTTGTCGTCAACGTGTCTTGCTCACCAGATATTTTGTAATGCCCGGCGCATTCTGCAGCATAAATAATATCGGCTTTTTTACAGGCTGGGGTAGGCGCAACATCCGGCGAATCTTCGACGATGTGCGGAACACAGGGGTAAAACGCTGCTCATAACCTCTGCAATATCGTTGTGTCGCATCTGCCAGGGAAGCTCCTCGAAAGAAGGGAATCAGAGATTCTCCCGCCAATGACCCGCTACGCAAAGCCAGTGAGATTCCATCTCCTACAAATGGATCCACGAAGCCTGCTGAATCCCCAACTTGTAGGACGTTGTCTCGTACTGGCTGCGGATCACGAAAGAAAAGTGGGAACGTACTGACCAGGTCACTGAGCGACTGCCATCGCGATGCGCGCTCAGACAAGGCAGGGTGTTGGGCGAAGACTTGTGTCAGATTGCTTGCGACATCGGTACGAACCATGGCACAGGCATTCACTTGTCCATGATCGGAGTATCGATTTCTGAAAGCCACCGGTTGTACTCCGCAGTAGCCGCCGTCAAAGAAATACAAATCCGCCGAGGCCTGTGGAGAGGCCTCCGCAAAATACATTTTGATCCCCAGCCACTTGGGTTGTAGTTTTGCGTTGTTGTCGAGCTTCGATCCCAGGTTGGACCATCGGCCCGTGGCATTGATAACCGCAAGGGAACTAAACTCGCCACGGGACGTTGTGACCTGGAATGGACTGGTGCCGCTGACTTCTTTCACTGTGGTTTGCTGGTGTGCCTCTACACCGTATTCGCTGGCTAATTCCCAGAGTGTGGAGTCGAGATCGAGGCGGGCGATGCTGGCTGCTGGCGGATCAATTGGAGTTTTCAGCATGCTGCCATCAAAAAAGAGACGAGCTTGGGGAATGCGGATAGCGGTGTTTAGAAGTGGCGCGTGTCGCTCACCGAGGAACCCGCCGAGTAGGTCAAGCGCCTCCGCGGAGACGAACTCCCCGCAGACTTTGTGACGAGGGAAACTTCCGCGCTCCAGTAGCAATACACTCGCGCCGTTTCGTGCGGCGGTGATGGCTGCGGATGCGCCTGCCGGGCCACCTCCAATGACGATCAAATCGTAGATGTTTGGGGACAGAGCCATGCCGCAGTTCCAGACTTCAGTATTCAGAGTTGGCTACATCCAGACTGGACTGGGAGACGCCGTACAGATATTGAGGCATTAAGAGCCAGGAAAGTTGCACAAATACTGGCAATCTTGCCGAACAAAGTATCATAGCCTGGGGTCATGAGCCAGCGATGGGGCTAGATATGGAGAAACGGATTTGATCAGATTGAGATCGCGTGATGGAAGAAATCCCCAGGAACTTGCAGCCATGGACCTCGACGCGCACCTTGGCGACAGGGAGCAAAAGGCAAAGTATGTCGGCACCATGTTCGACATCATTGCGCCCGGCTACGATAAATTCACGCGCGTATTCTCGTTCGGCATGGATAAAAACTGGAAGGCTTCGCTGGTTGAGGAAGCAATCAAGCGCGCACCAGAACGGCCTGCGATTTTGGATTTGGCTTGTGGAACTGGCGACTTCGGTATCGAACTGGCGCGGCGCATGGGTGCTTCCCGGGCTACGGGTTTGGACCTGAGTCCGCAAATGCTGGTGGAGGCTAAGAAGCGAGTAGAGCAGGAGCAGAGCATTTTGAATCTCGCCGCTTGTGACATGCTGAGCCTTTGCGTGAACGACAAGAGTGTTGATGTGGTCAGCATCGGTTATGGTCTTCGTAATACCGCCGATGTTGGTCTGGCACTACGGGAGATTGCACGGGTGCTCAAGCCGGGTGGAATTTTAGTCAACCTCGATTTTCATCGTCCGGTAGGATCGGTTTGGCGCGAACTGTTTCTTTGGTATATGGAGTACGCAGGGAACTTTGCCGGATGGCTCTGGCACCGCGAACCGAAAACCTACGGATATTTGTCCGGGTCAATTCGGAGATATCTCACAATTCCAGAGTTCGAAGAACAGCTGAGGCAAACGGGATTTACCGTGGAGTGGAGAAAAGCGCGATTGGGTGGGGCCATTGGATTGCACGTAGCCAAGCGAGTCGCGTGAGCCGCTTTTAAGTTTTGGGGATACCCTCGATTACGCTTTGTGGTGCAACCGTCCGCACCACACGGGTGAGTTTGTATCCGGCGGCGTCAAACACGGCATTGAATTCGGAGCGTGTCCGCTCTTTCCCCCTTGTCATCACTAGCATATTCACATCAAGAAGTTTGCTGAAGCACGGTGCGTCGCCCTCGGGCACAACCGTCTCCACCACCAGAACCCTTCCTTTTTTGCTCATGGCTTTGCGGCAATTTTGCAGGATGGTGACGCATTGTTCGTCATTCCAATCGTGGATGACGTCAGACATGATGTAAGCATCTGCTCCTTGCGGGACTGATTCGAAGAAATTCCCGGCTACCGCTGTACATTTGCCTTTGGACATCTTTCCGTTCAGATGGTGCGCTTTCTTCAAGGCAGGTTCGAGGTCGAAAACTGTGCCTTCGATTTCAGGGTGAAGCTCAAGAATCTTTCGCAGGAACGCGCCTTCTCCGCCGCCAACATCCACCATGGATGAAATTCCCGAGAAGTCGTAAGCCATCAATACCGCGTATGCGACCATCGACGACACATCTGTCATGCCTTCGTGGAAGTTGTTCGCGGCTTCGGCATTGCTTTGCAGATATTCAAATAACCCTGCGTCGAATGCTTTATCGAAACCGGGAGACCCGGTCTGAACGCTGTGAAGCAGCTCGCCCCATGCTTGATAATGAATCTCGCCAAGAGTGATTGCGATGGCTCGCTGCGATCCGGGAACGTCGCTTCTCAGTTCGCGCCCTACGTTTGACAATGCAAAAGAACCGCCCGAGAGGGCCACAAAAATTCCTGCGCTCGATAGGGCACGCATCAGGCGGAACAGGGACTGCTCGTCAACTTTGGTAGCAACTGCAAGCTCGGTGCATGACTTGGGGCCGTCCTTCAGAAAGTCTGCGATTCCTAATTTTGCGGCGACGTAGATTGCTTGTGACAGCCAGTATCCCGTTGCCATCTGAAATATCGCCGGCGGTGCTGGATTACTTTTGTTGTTTTTCCCGTTAATTCCCAGGGAGCGATTACGCAGCTTTAGTGAGGAGAGTAGCCGTTGCCGCAGCAGCAGCTTTAATTCAGGCCATTGTGGACTTCGTCGAGCATGCGCCAGAGTGCGAAGCCAGGGCCAGTTGGGGAACGCCATGCGAATCAAGGTATCCGGATTAGTGTGGTATGTAAATGCACTCTCGATGTCTAAAGATCAGGAAACTTCAGCCAACTCTTCTTCCAGCAGCTGCTTGTTGTAGAGGTCGGTGTAGTAGCCGTTCTGTGCCAGCAACTCGTCATGCGTTCCAAGTTCGACGATCCTCCCACCATGCAGAACCGCAATCCGGTCAGCATTACGCACGGTGGAGACGCGGTGAGAAATAAAAATCGTCGTGCGGCCTTGCATGATCCCGCGTAGATGATTCAGGATTTTGTCTTCGGTCTGGGTATCAACACTGGAAAGCGCGTCATCAAGAATCAGCACGCGAGGGTTACGGATCAAAGCTCGAGCGATCGCGGTGCGCTGTTTCTGTCCACCGGATAATGTGAGCCCTCGCTCTCCCACCGTAGTGAGGTACTTATCTGGAAATTCTTCAATGTCGGTTGCGATATTTGCCGCGTCTGCCGCCGCATGAACTTCTTGATCTGAGGCATTCTCAACACCGAAAGCAATGTTCTCCCGTATGGTTTCGCTGAACAGGAAGGTTTCCTGCGGTACGAAGCCAATATTTCTCCGCAAGAATTCCAACGGATAACGCGGCACGGGCCGTCCATCGATCAGCACCGACCCTGGTTGTGCATCGTAGATGCGCGGAATCAAACTGACTAAAGTTGTCTTGCCAGAACCAGTGGGCCCGACCAACGCTAAGCTGCTGCCCGCAGGAATTTTTAGATTGATGTCGCGCAATACGGTATTCGTGCCATAGGCGAAGTTGAGATTGCGGAATTCAATCTCACCAGCAATCTGTTGTATGGGCGAGCCACTTTTTGCTTCCTCACTATCGACAATCTCCGGTTTCTCGGCGAAAATTTCGCTGATGCGCCGGAGTGAAGCCGTGCCGCGCTGAAAAATATTAATCACCCAGCCCAACGCGATAATGGGGAAGGTCAGTTGCACCATGTAAGTTAGAAAGGCAGCAAAAGCTCCTACTGTCATGCCACCATTTAATCGCAGAGTTGTTATCAATTGCGGGTTGGTCGATCGCAGGACGACCGTCATTTGTTCGTTCAGGACCTCACGCCCACCAAGCCAAAGCACCAAAGCAATGGCCAATCCCAGCATGGTTTCCAGAGTCGGCCATAACATGCCGATCAACCGCACTAACTTTAAGCTGCGGGCGATGTATTCCTTGTTCGATTTTTCAAAAGATGCGATTTCCGCTTCTTCCTGAACGTAGGCGCGAATCACGCGTGCGCCGGAAAAATTCTCCTGCACCTTGGCAGAGATTTCTGAAAACATCGCCTGGATTTTTTCAAATCGGTCATGGATCTGCCGTCCGAAGTACTGCACCACCACACTGGCGATCGGCAACGGCAGGAAGGTGTAAAGGGTCAACTTCGGGCTGATCGAGTACATGAATGCCAATGCGCCAGCCATGAAAACGACCGTGTTCGCCGAATACATAATGGCCGGGCCGAGCAGCATGCGCACTGCGTTTAGATCGTTGGTAGCACGCGCCATGATGTCGCCGGTGCGTGTCCGCTGGTAGTAAGAATGGGAAAGTCCTTCGAGGTGCAGGAATAAATCATTGCGCAGGTCGAATTCGATCTCGCGGGAGACACCAATCACGACCGAGCGTGTCAGGTAAGAAAAGATTCCCTTAATTGCAATCAGGGCCAATAGCTGGGAGGCAAGAATCAGTAGCCTATGCCGCTCGACTCCGTGATTTAGGTCGTCAATCGCGTACCGAATCACCATTTCCAGCACATTGGGATCCTAAGCTTAGAATTCCACGTGGACAAGTTGTCGCGG
>JADMIO010548823.1_pt1 | contig 99538 bp, 70 predicted proteins | sample 8958161 | NCBI WGS metagenome assembly JADMIO01 (sample SAMN16585339, study PRJNA669376) | soil metagenome | isolation source: Crop rotation soil | place: USA: Cullars Rotation, Alabama | collected 2011
GCCGCGACTTCAAGTCACGTGAATTCCAAGCTTCGGATCCCACTGTGCTGGAAAGGCGATCGCTGTGGCAGGTCAGACAGTACTGAGCGACGAGCGCCCCGCGCGACGGTGCCGCGGCGGCGGGCGCCGGGGCAGGCGCCTGGCCCGCGGTGCCGATTTGGCCGGCGAGCACCAGACAGAAGACCAGGGCAGAAGCGGCAGTGCCGGTACGCATTCCTCCCCTCATTGTCGCATTCATGGCGTCGTGCGCAGTCTAGCCGCCTCGAGGGCGAAGATCAATGCATGAGCCTGTAGACGTTGCACTTATCGTCCGCCAGGGCGCGAGCCCCTGCCAGGCGGCGGCGCGGGCCGTCGCCGCCCCAGTCGGACGCGCCATAATGGGGGCCGAACGAGGAGGCCCATGAAGATTCTGTCGCGCGCCGCACTGCTCTCGACGCTCGTCCCGGTCACTCTCGGAGCGCAAGTCAACGAGGGCAACAAGCAGCCCGAAGCGGAGTTGCCGTTCACGCTCACCGAGGTCGCCACGTTCAATCTTCCGTGGCGCATCGCCGTGCTGCCGGACGGGCGCCTGCTCATCACCGAAAAGCCCGGGCCGGTGTGGCTGGTCACGGCGCAGGGCGCGAAGACGCCGGTGTCGAACGTGCCAGCGGTGTTGCATCAGGGGCAGGGCGGCCTGCTGGGCATCTTCACCTCGCCCAAGTTCGCCACCGATCGCCAGGTCTACCTCACCTACGCCGAGCCCGGCGACGGAGGCTCGGGCCTGGCCCTGGCGCGGGCGCGATTGCAGACGGGTCAGAACGCAGCCAGCCTCGAAGGGCTCGAGGTGCTCTGGCGGCAGATGCCGAAGGGACGCGGCGGGCAGTTCGGGGCGGCGATTGCCTTCTCACCCGATGGCCGATATCTGTTTCTCACGGTCGGCGACCGCCAGCGCATGACGCCGGCCCAGGATCCGAACCAGGAACTCGGCAAGGTCCTGCGTCTGACGCTGGATGGAAAGCCGGCGCCGGGCAATCCCATGGCCGGAAAGACGGGCGCGTCGAGCGTGCCGTTGATCGACCCGCCGCGCGACACCGAAGCGGCCAAGACCGCGCCGGTCGTGAGCACCTACACGTTCCCCGGACCGAATGTGGCGCCGGCCGAAACCTGGAGCACCGGGCACCGCACGCCGTACGGACTTGCCTTCGCGCCGGACGGGCGCCTGTGGGAGGTCGAACACGGGCCGAGGGGCGGCGACGAGTTGAACCTGATCGAGCCGGGCAAGAACTATGGATGGCCGCTCGTCGCCTACGCCACCAACTACAACGGCGTCCCGATCCCGAGCCCCGACACGCGCCCGGATCTGCAGAAGCCGGTGATCTACTGGAACCCGGTCATCGCGCCGGGGAGCCTGACCTTCTACAACGGCGCGATGTTTCCGCAGTGGAAGGGGTCCGCGCTCATCGGCGGCATGGGCTCGACGACGCTGAACCGCATCACGTTCGACGGCAAGGGCGGCGCCACGGCGGCCGAGCGCTGGCGCGTCGGCAAGCGTGTTCGTGACGTCGCCGTCGCGGCCGACGGCGCCCTGTGGATCATCGAAGACGCCAACCCGGGCGGGCTCTTCCGCGTCACGCCGAAAGCGGCGTCCACGCGTTAGCGCTTTTCCGCCTCGGCGCGCCGCGCCCCTTTCAGGATCGAGGGCAGCTGATAGTTGCCCTCGTGACACGCGTACTCGAAGAGCGGCCCGTCGATGCGCGTCATGTCGTACTCGCCGCTCCACGGCCGCGTCCACGTGGACGGATCCTCCACCGTGAACTGATAGCGAATCTTCGTCGCACTGGTCATGGTGAGCCGCTCGGTCACCTTCAGGTTCGGCGACGCGCCCCGCCACGCCGTCTTCTCGCTGTAGTTCGTCGTCACGATCACCATCGTGTCCCCGTCCCAGTGTCCGCGCCAGTCGCCGCGATACGCCCGAATCGGACTCGCCAGCGGCGGACGATTGTCGAGCGGGACGATGCGGGCCACCGGCATCATCTCGGGCTGGATGACGAAGGTGCCCGGAGCCTGGACGATCTGCAGGTTCGAGTTGTAGCCGGTCGGCAGCACGGGCGGCCCTTCGTGCGCCCAGTAGATGCAGCGCTCCGACAGTCCGCGCGCCTGCGCGCTGTCGAACGGACCGATGCCCTTCCGCGCCTCGGCGCGCGCCTGCGCCCGCTTCTGCCCTTCGGCGTTCAGCGGCGGAATGCGGCCGTCGGCCGGATCGGTGACGATCGACGTACGCAGCATCGCCCCCTTCTCGTAGTGCTCGAGCAGCCAGATGCCGTCGTCGTAGTGGATGTCGGCGTCGCTCTTCACTTCCTCGCCGCGCGGCACTTCCTTGACGTCGTCGAGTGCCTTCTTGGCGAACGCGGCGGCTTCCTCGGCGGTGAAGAACTGCTTGTCCTTGAACTGCGCGGGACGTTCGAGCGGCGTGAACGTCTGGTTCGTCCAGTAGCCCTGCATGTCGGGCTTGCCGTCGGCCAGCCGCGGGATGGCCTTGCCCGTCTGGCCCGGCAGCGGCGCCGTCCACAACAGCACCATCGACGCGCCCGCGAGCGCGGCTCTCAGTCTCGACGTCATCAGGGCCCTCTCCCTTGGCAGGGCCCTAAGTATCGCTCGGGTTCACCTCGGCCGCGGCGGGAGAAAAGCCGATGGCGCCGGTCCCACCGTAGCGTGGCTGCCCTTTGTGTGGTGCCGGCTCCCGCCGTTCGAGCGGATCCGGCAGGTTCTCACCGTAGCGGACGGTACGCGTGGAGTCGCGATGCGCCTGCTTGCGCCGCAGCATGTCCTGCGCACGCTGCACCCCTTCTTTCAGGAACAGCCCCGCGACCACGCCGACGACGAAGCCCGAACCGGCGCTCGTCCACGACAGATTTCGTCCAGTCATCTCACCCTCCCGTCTTATTCCGAACTGTCTGCAAGCCGCGGTCCACTCGGCGCGGCAGGCGGGGGCGGGGGCCTGCGCCTGCCGCCCGGCTCAGCGCTCGTTCTGGAAGAATCGCAGCGTGAACCCATTCGGGTCGCGGATGCTGAATTCCATTCCGCCATGTTCGGGCTCGTGCAGCGTCTTCACGAACTGGACGTCCGCCGCTCCGAGCTGGCGCGCGCTCAGGAGCTCGTAGAGCGCGCGGACACGATCGGTCGTGACGAGCAGGCTCACGCCGCTCGCCGGCGACGTTTCACGGACGTCGAACGACAGCGCCGTGTCGCCCATCGTCACGAGGCCCCAGAACACGGCGGCACCGTCACCCGGAAAGCGCGCCACTTCGGCGAAGCCGAGCGAGGTGTACCAGGCCAGGGTGGCGCCCACGTCTTTCGAACCGACCACCACGGTGGCCTTGCCAATCGATCCGGCCAGCGCGTTCGGCACCGGACGCACGCCGGGTGCGGCCTTCGCCGCCGGCGGCCGCGCGCCGGCCGCCCGAAGACGCGCCGCCGCGGCGCCGTCGTTGCGCAGGAGTGCGTACTCGAGGGCGGACTCCCCGTTCGTATCCGCGGCATCGGCATCGGCGCCCATGGCGAGGAGCAGATCCAGGATATCCAGCCGGTTCCGCGTGATGGCGTAGTGCGCCGGCGTCTGACCGTGGTACCGGGGCGGCAGCCGCCGATCGAGTACGTCGGGCTGCTGTTCGACGAGCGTCCGGATCGCGTCGAGATCGCCGGCGGCAATCGCGGAGAAGATGTGATGACGGCCGCCCCGCTCCAGGAGCAGGGCCACCACGTCTTTCGGCACCTCGCCCCCCGGCTGCCAGACCGATGTCGCCCAGCCGATGACGCCCAGGCCGGTGTCGTCGCCCATGTCGTTCGGATCGGCGCCGGCGTCGAGGAGCACGCGCACCGTCTCGATGTCGCCGCCGGTGGCCGCATGGTGCAGCGGGCTCGCGTTGTGCCTGGCATGCCGGGCATGAATCAGCGCCGGCTCGTCACGAAGCAGTGCACGCACGGTGTCGGTGTCGCGACGGTCGATCGCCTCGAACAGGCGCGAGGCGTTGGCGGTGCGGCGGCGATCGAGCTCCGCCTTGAGCGCACGCCAGCTGGAAAAACCGTGCTGCTGCGCCACGGCGAGGAGGGCGTCGGCGAGCTGCGCGCGCGGGGCGGTGTGCCTCAGGAGGGCGAGACGATCCTTGGCGAGCTTTCGAAGAAACTCGAGCGACGCGCGCGGCGGCAGCGTTGATGCGGACATAGACCCCTTCCTTCCACTGTCGCCCGGTGTCCGCGTCTCACGGGCTGGAAGTCAGGGTGGCTGACTGGTGACGAATCGTACGAGGTGGGTTCGACCCTTTACGCGGACCGTAGGCCGCCGTTCCGGCCATGCCGATGCTACGGCAGCGGCGGGGCCGCGTGCAAGGGCCGGCGACGCGGCGCCTAGCGGCCGCGATCGTCGCCGTTCACCTTCTCGAAGACGCGCTCGGGCGGCGGCAAGCCTTTGCGGGCGTTCTCCGCGGCCTGCCGCTCGTACTCGCGCTCGCCGCTCAGCGAGTTGGCGACGGAACGGTTGCCCTCGTGGCAGCCGTACTCGTAGATCTCGTAGCCGGGCTGACTGGTGAGCGTCATGCGCAAGGTCCAGGGCGCCGCGTAGGTCTTCGGATCCTCGACCCGAATCTCGAACTCCACCATCTGCGGATCGATCCGTGTGAACCGCTCGGTCGTCTTCATCGCGTCGCTGTAGCGGACGCCGCCGCCGGCGGCGGCAATGCGATCGGTGAAATTGGTGGTCTCGACGACCAGCGTGTTGCCTTCCCAATGGCCGCGCGAGTCGCCCATCAGCTGTCGCAAGCCGCTGTTGACGTGCTTGCGGCCGTCGAGCGGGATGACACGTGCCTCGTGCACCATCTCGTGGGCGATGATCACGGTGTCCGGCGTCTGCATGATCCGCGTGCCGTTGCCGTACACGACCGGTAGCCACGACCCCGCGAGCCCGCGCGTGATGCAGCGATCCCACAGGCTGAAGTCGTCGATGGTGTTGAACGGGCCGACGCCGGCCGTGCCGCGCGGCGCCGGGCGCGTGCGCGCCTCGGCCGTGAGCGCCGGAAAGCGTCCATCCGCCGGTTCGATCAGGAGCGAGGTATAGCCGAAATCGCGCGAGCCTTCCTCGTTGCGAAAGGTGCCGGTCCGCGCGTCGTCCAGCTTGCGGGCGTCGGCACGCTCCCGGGCGCGCGCCGCGAACTGCTCGTCGGTGAGGTAGCGGCTGGCCCCGTACTCCTTGGCACGCGTCGTCGGGACGCCGCGCATGTCGTCGCTGGTCCAGATGCCCTCGAGATCGGGATGGCCCCACGCCAGCTTCGGCGGCGCCCACTTCGGGTTGACGACGGCTGCCGCGGACGCCTCGGCCGACCCCTTCGCCTGCGCCCACGCCGGGGCGGCGGTCGCGCCGGCACCGGCCAGGAGGACGACGGCGGCAATCACAGGTCGATGCATGGATCTGGGCTCCTTCGGTTCGACGGGTCCGATCGCCGGGACGCCGACATCCTCGATCATCGCGGCCGGCGTGTCACCCCATTTGTGAACACCCTCGACCGCCACACGACTCATGGTTGCGGACGCGGGCGACGCGTGTTCTTCTTCTGGAAGTCCTGGTCCTTCAACGCCGGATCGTCCAGCCCGACGTTGCTCTGATCCGGAACGAGGTCGTCGCACAGCTCTCCGCCCAGGCAGACGCTTTCGATGGTCCGTCCCGCCGGCGGCGTGGGCATGCCGCGTTCGGTCATCAGCTTCCGCAGCAGCGTGCCCGCTTCGGGCTGTACGAGCGCCGACTGCGTGCCGATGCGAATCAGGCCATCGGCGTAGTCCACCGGCAGATACTTGTGGAACGCGAGGCGCCCACCGGCATCGTTGCCCGTCTGTCCGTAGTCCCGCAGGTCGAGCTGGGCGCCGGCATCGACCAGGACCTGAATGACCCGCGTGGCGCCTTTGTGCGCGGCGCCGTGGAGCGCGGTGCGGCCCGTCTGCGCCTGCGCGTTGGGATCGTTCCCGAGTGTCAGCAGCAGCTTCACGGCTTCGACGTTGGCGTCCTTCGACCACTCGTAGGTGATGCCTTCCACCCAGCCGATGCCCGCGGCGACCTGCAACGGCGTCACACCGATATTCGTCGCGATGTTCGGGTCGGCGCCGTGCGCGAGCAGCAGCTTCATCACCGCCAGATCGCTCGACTGCGACGCCCGCCAGAACGCCGTCGCGCCGTCCTCGTGCACCCACTGCGAGGTGAACACAGTGCGGAACCAGGTCGACTCCTGCACGCGCCAGTTCACGTCGGCGCCCTTGTCGACCAGCTTGGTGATGAACTCCAGCGTGTCCATGTCCGGCTTCCGGACCGGATAGTCGCCGCCCTCGATGTTGCGGTTGTCGACGGCGATATAGAGGGGCGACCAGCCGCCCTTGTTCGTGACGTTCGGATCGGCGCCGTGATCGAGCAGAAACGACGCCAGCTGGTAGTAGCGGTTCTGCGTCGCGATGAGCAGCGGGCTCCACCCGTAGTGCGTCACCTGGTTGACGTCGGCGCCGGCGGCGAGGAGCAGGCGCACCGACTCGAGGTCGTTGGCGCGCGCGGCAAAGGCCAGCGGTGTGAGCCCGCCGCCATCGGTTCCGCGTGCGTTGCGGGGACCGACTTCGCTCACGACCAGATCCTGATTACGGCCCTGCGCCGGCCGCGGGTCTGTCGCCTTGGCGTAGCGGACCGGCCGCGCCTGCCAGGCGTTGGCCGAGGCCGCCTTGACGTCGGCGCCGCGGTCGATGAGCAGCTTCGCGGCCTCGGGATGGCGCTGCGCCACGGCCCACATCAACGCGGTGGTGCCCCGCGCTGTTTCCGTGGCGTTCACCTCGGCGCCGCGGTCGAGCAGCGCCTTCATCGTGGCGACGTTGCCGGTGCGGGCGGCCATCATGAGGACGGTGTCGCTGTTGCGGACGCGCTCGTTGGCATCGGCTCCCGCCTCGAGCAGCCGCTGCGTGATGGCCGCATTGCCGTTCTCGGCGGCGAGCGCCAGCGGCGTCACGCCGAAGCCGTTGGCGGCGCGAGCGTTGGCGCCGGCCTTCAGCAGCAGTTCCACCGCCGCGAGGTCGTCGCGATAGACGGCCCAGTGCAGCGCGGTCGCGCCGTCGGCCTGCGGCGCGTTGACGTCGGCCTTCTTCGCCAGCAGCGCCCGCAGCGCCGCCGTGTCGCCATGCATGACGGCGTCGGCCACGTCGCTCGTAGCCGCTCCGAGAGCGACGGTAGCGAACAGCACGATCGCCGCGCACACGCCGGCCACGCCGGGCGCGGCGTCAGCGCCGCCGAAACGCGTTCGTCGAAGGATCATCGTCGTGACACTCCCGGCGCGGCTGAAGCCGCGCCCTACAAGTCGGCGCCCTACAAGTCCGCGCCCTACAAGTCCTCGAGCCGGCCCGTGCTGTCGCCGATCTGGTCCAAATGGATGTCGAACCGATCCAGCACGCTGAGCAGGAGATTGCCGGTGGGTATGGTCCGGAAGGGATACGCCAGATGGCGATCGCCCTTCAGCTTTCCGTTCGCGCCGCCGATGAGCACGTGCGGTACGTCTTCGTGGCGATGCTGGTTCGAGTTGCCCATGTTCGAGCCGTAGAGCACCAGCGAGTGATCGAGCAGCGTCCCGTCGCCGTCCTGCGTCCTGGCCAGCTTGTCGACGAAATACGCCAGCATCGACACGTGATAGCGGTTCAGGATGGCGTATTCGGCCTTGCGCTTCTCGTTTTCGCCGTGATGCGAGCCGGCATGGAACGCCACCGTGACCCCGCTTTCCGGGTACGACCGGATGGTCAGATCGCGGGCGAAGAGCATGGTGGCGACGCGCGTGATGTCGGCGCGCAGCGCCAGCGCCAGCAGGTCGAATTGCAGCTTGATGTGCTCGTCGAAGGACTCCGGCACGCCGACCGGCAGGCCGGTGTCGGCCGGCACGGCCGCCGTCGCCTTGGCCGCAATCTGCAGCCGCCGTTCGATCTCCCGCACGTCGGTCGCGTACTCGTCGAGCCGCAGCCGATCCGACGGGTCGAGTCCCGACTGCATCCGCTTCAGGCTGGCAAGGAGCGAGTCGAGAATGCTGCGGTCGTCCTGGCGGCGGGCCGCCCGCTCCTCGGCTGTGCCGCCGTCGCCGAACATCCGCTCGAAGACGATCTGCGGGTTCAACTCCATGGGCAGCGGCGTCGAGGGGGTCGACCACGAGATGCTGTTCGTGTAGGCGCAGCTGTAGCCCTCGCCGCAGTTGCTCGAGTTGGCGCCCGGGTCTTCCACCGCGAACTGCATCGAGGGCAGCAGCGTGTCCTGCCCGATCTTCTCGGCAATGAGCTGGTCGATGGTCGTCCCGTTGTAGACGTCGGCTCCCGCCGTGCGCCGGGGCTTGGTGGCGCTGAGGAACGCCGACGCGACCCAGTGATCGGGAGGGCTCTGCCCTTCCGGCGCTTCCGCGCACCGCGCGTGCAGGCCGCTCAGAATCACCGTCTGCTTCCGGAACGGGGTCAGCGGTTCGAAGATGGGCGTCATCGTGAAGCCCGTGCCCACGCTCTCCGGCACCCAGAAGCCCGGCGACATGCCGTGCGGAATGAAGTTGGCGATGAAACGCGGCTTGGGCGTGGCGGCGGTCTGGGCCAGCAGCGTCGCCGCCGGCACCATGGCGTCGAGCAGCGGCAAGGCGAGCGTGACGCCGGCGCCACGCAGGAAGGTCCGCCGGGGAATGTGCTTCTTCGCGATGAACATCGTTTCTCTCTTCCGGGGCGGGTCGAAAGACCCGCGACTACGATCCTCAGTGCGTCGCGCGAGGCGCCGTCTCGGCACCCTTCACGTTGTTCTGGAACGGCGCGCTCTTGACCACACCCATCACCAGCGTCGAGAACCGATAGTCACGCGCCGCCGCGTCGCGCACGATCGCGCGCACGAGCGGCATGTCTTCGGTTTCCACGCCGCGGCCCAACCCGTAGGTGAGCAGCTTCTCCGCCACGACGCGCACGAATTGATCCGAGTTCCGCATCACCAGGTTGCGCAGGCTCTGGGCGCCGTCGATCCGGGTTCCGTCGGCCAGCGTGCCCGACGGGTCGATCGGCTGCCCCTCGTCCTTCACCCGCCACGCGCCGACGCCGTCGAAGTTCTCGAGCGCGAGCCCGATGGGCTCGAACAGGCTGTGGCAGCTCGCGCACGTGGGGTTGGTGTGGTGCATCTCCATGCGTTCGCGCATGGTGGGTTCCTTGGCGCTGCCGGTGTTGTCCTGCGCGGTCGCCTTGAGCTCGGGCACGACCGGCGGCGGCGACGGCGGGCTGACGCCGAGGAACGTCTCCAGGAACACCTTGCCGCGCGTCACGGGCGAGGTGCGCGTCGCCTGCGAGGTCACGCTCATCCAGGCGCCCTTGCCGAGCAGCCCGCGGCGGTAGTCGAGCTCCGGACCAAGCGTCACGCGCCGGAAGCGGCTGCCATAGACATTCGGAATCCCGTAGTGGCGCGCCAGCCGCTCGTCTACGAAGGTGTAGTCGGCGTTCAGGAACTCGAGGACGCTGCGGTCTTCGCGGACGATGTTCTCGAACAGGAGCTCTACTTCCTTGCGAAACGCCTGCCGCAGGTTGTCGTCGAAGTCGGGATAGACGCTGGCGTTCGGCGTGATGGTGCTGAGCGCGCGCAGGTTCAACCACTGGCCGGCGAAATTGTCGATGAGCTCGGCCGACTTGGGGTCGGCAAGCATGCGACGCACCTGCGCGTCGAGCACCGCCGGCTGCCGCAGCCGTCCCTGCTCCGCCAGCGTCAGGAGCTCGTCGTCCGGCATGCTGCTCCACAAGAAGAACGACAGCCGCGAGGCGAGCGCCAGGTCGCTGATGCGGTAGGTTCCCCCGGCGGCCACCGTCGCCGGCGCGACTTCGCGCCGATAGATGAATTCCGGTTCGGCGAGGAGGCGTCGCAGGCCCTTTTCGATGCCGTCGTCGAAGCTGCCGCCGCCCCGGCCCGACGTATAGAACTCCATCAACACGTCGATGTCGGCGGTCGTCACCGGCCGGCGATACGCACGCCGCGCCAGCGTGGAAAGAATCTGGCGCGCACAGCGCTCCTCCTGCGGCGGAGTCGCGCCGGCGGGCGGCGTGCACACGAAGATCCGGTGGCGGCTCGGCGTGTCGGCGGCGCGCGCGGCATTCTGCGGCCCTTCGACGCGCACCTTGCCGACGTGGGGAAAGAACTCGTAGCCGGGGATGCCGCCGGTTTCGATCGTCGCGCGCTGGAAGACTTCGTTGATGTTGTTGTCGGGCGCGTAGTTGGTCGCGACGAAGGTCACGCCGACCCGGTGGAGCCCGGCCGTCACCGCAATCGGCGGCGTGGGCACGCCGGAACGCGGCGCCCCGCGCATGTCCTTGTCCCAGTCGTAGGTATGCACCTGGCGGCCGTCGATCATGACCACCAGCCGTTCGCGTTGGATCTGGCCGAACGGGTCGTTGGCCTGGCCCATATTGCCTTCGAAAATCGGGACCACGCGGAACACGTAGTTCCCATCGGCCGGGAACTCGTGCTCGATCAGCGTGCCGCCGCGCGTGCCGAACGGCAGCCCCTCGACGTGGTAGTTCTGCGTGGCGTCGTCGGCGACGTTGAACTCCACGAACGACGGCGTCGTGTTCGACGCCATGGCGAGGCGGCTGATCTTGCTGGCCGCCGAGAGATACGACTCCATCAATGCCGGCGACATGGTCAAGGCGCCCGCGATGTTGTCGAAGCCGTGCGTGGAGTTGTCCGAGGGGAGGAACCGCGCCGGGTCGATCTTCAACCCGATCAGATCGCGGATGACGTTGCGGTATTCAGTGCGGTTGAGACGATGGATGCCCGGCGCCGCCAGGCTGGGCGCGGCATGACGGTCCACCTCGTTTTCCATCCAGCCAATCAGCGCGTCGAGCGTGGCGCGATCCGGACGCGGCATCCGGGGCGGCGGCATCAAGCCGGCGCGCAGCTTCAGCGTGACCTTCTCCACGGTGGCTGCGTGATCGGACAGCGCCGACAAGTCGAGCTCGTCCAGCAGGAGCCCGCCGGACTTCACGCGGGCGTTGTGACACCCGACGCAGTATTTGTCGATGACCGCACGCTGAGCCGCCACGGTCGCGGGCGCGGGCGGCGCTGCCGTCCGCCGCGATTCCCTGGCGCGCGACTGAGGCGTTCCGGCGGACGGGGTTCCCTGACCCGAGACGGCCGCCACGGCGAGAAGCGCCAGGAACCCGACGCTGAAGATCCTGAGAAACATTCGAGGCATTTTCCGACCCGTCGTCCGACCGGTCAACCTACCAATTCACGTGTGCAATCAATCGCTTAGCCGTTCCCAGACGAGCGACGCCTGCACCGCGTCGCCGTTGCCGTCCTTCGTCGGCGGCGGCCGCAGCGTGAGGCGCCTCCCCGCGAAGGTGATGAAGCGTTGAAAGTCCGTGCCCTCCACCCCGGAATTGAACGCGGCGGTCAGGTGGTGCACCACGTAGCCGTCGGCCTCGTTGACGGTATACGGCCCGAAGTAGCTCGTGTAGGTGCGATACGTGGCCATCGTCTCGTCGGGCGTCGGCGACTCGCCGACGTTGCGGCGACGGTAGGGGTCCATCATGTGCACCATCACGTGACCCGACGCGGTGTAGACGAGGAACCCCGTCATGCCTGGATTGGTGATCGTCAGCTCGCCTGTCGCCGTGCGCCGCTCCAGCTGAATCAGCTTCCAGAAGCCGATCAACTTGCGGTGCGTGGGGGTCAGGGTCGCCAGGTCGGGCACGCGCTCCCAGGTGAGCGCGCGCTGATCGCCGTTGGCCAGGTTGGGCGGGCGCAGCGTCAGGCGGTTGCCGGCAATCGTGAAGCCGCGCTCCTGATTGGTTCCGGCAAACGACGGGCTGACGGCGCCCATCGTCTGGTGCGTGATGACACTGCGGGCCTCGTTCACGGTGAACGACCCCCAATAGGAGTTGTAGGAGGCCAGCGCGGCTCGCGCTTCGTCCGGCGTCGCGGCTTTGCCCTTGAACGGCGGCCGGTTCGACCACGCAAGCGTCACGCCCACGTAGCCGGCCGGGTCGTAGGCGATGAATCCGAAACGGCCACCACTGGCGGCGTTGGGCCCCGGCACCGTCTGTCCGCTGGGGTCGCGAGTCTCTTCGCCCACGAGCTTCCAGACGCCGGCGAACCGCAGGTTCGCGGCCCGGACGTCGGCCGCATCCGCCGCGCCTGCGCCCCGGGCACGGGGCGGCGCCACGGCCAGCGCAATCACGACGAGGCCCAGCGGAACGACGCATGCGCGCATCCGTTCACCCTCCACACGTCATGCTCAGCGAGTCGAGCGACATCACGTTGATCCGGTCGGTCGATCCCTGCCGGGTGAGAACGCCCTTCACCTGGACCTTGTGACCCGCATACGCCGCGCCCTGTTGCGGCACGCTCAGGAGGGGAAACGTTCCGGTCCCGAGCGGCTGGGCCGCCGACCCTTGCAGTTCCTCGGGCGTAGTGCCGTTGACGACCCGTTCGCGCACCGGACGCGGACTGCGCGCCTGGCTCAGGATCCAGGCGTTGTTGGCCTGAGCGCTCAGACACCCCACGGCGCGGACGATGGTCAGATTGGCCAGCGGCCGCGGTCCGTCCGGACCGACGAGCTGAATGCCGGGCGCCGCGCCAGCGGTGAGATCCCTCGCGCCCACGGGAAGCCCGTTCTCCTCGAGCAGGTAGGCGACGACGTCGGCCACCGCGCCGTCGTCGAGCGTGTTGGGCGCATTACCCGGCATGGTGGTCTTGATGAACGTGAAGAGCGGCGCGAGCGAATCTTCGCGCCACCGATCGAGGAACGCCTTCCCCATCAGCAGCGGCCCGTCCGCATCCTGGCCTTCATGGCAGCCGCTGCAGGTCGTCGAATACATGGCCTCGCCCCGTGCGGCCTGCGCCGCCGAGTAGACGCCGTCGAGCACCGAGGCGGGCGCCTGCGTGAGCACGGTCACGCAACCGGCCCACGCCACGAGTGCGGCCATCGAAAGGAGCTTCAACGGCGGGTCTTAGATTCGCACGCCGGCGAACTTGGTCTCGTGCACCGCCGGGTCGATCTTCGTGAGCGTCCCGCCATGCACCGCCGCCACGGGGACGAACCGCTGCCTGGCCGTGCGCGTCTGCCCCTTCTGGTCGAAGAGCTGGAACTGCCCCTCCTGGACGTCGATGACGGTGACGTCCGCCGGGGCCCCCGTCACGAGCGTGCCCACCTGTTCCGCGAACTTGAACACCTTCGTCGGCGTGAGCGTGACCTTCTCGATGACCTGCTCCACGGTGAGGCCGAGATACAGGTATTGCGTCATCTCCCACGGCAGCAGGATGCCGTTCGGCATGTCCTTGCCCACCGCGCCCATGTCGGTCCCGAGCAGATCGGGAAGCCATCCCTGCGCGAACGCCTTTTCGGACACGTCGAACATGTGGTGCGAATTCACCATCTGCCCTTCGGTGTAGATGCCGCGGTCCTTCAACTCGAGGATCTGCGGCAGCACCTTGTCGGCCTGCGTGGGCCCGCCGAAGATGTTGTCCACTCTCGGCGTCGGGATGGTGAACGTGTGCGTGAGGATGTCTCCGCGTTTCAGCAGCGAGAGCAGCTCGCGATCGGTCGTCCAGTGCAGCATGATCGGCAGGCCGGTCTCGTCCCGCACCATGCAGGCACGCTTGAGACATTCCAGATCGTGGGTCAGCTCGGCATGATCGCCGTTGATGCGCACCTTGATGGCGACGATTTTGTCCTTGTTGTTGACGATCGTGTTGATGGCGGCCTTGACGTTGATCGGCTGGAACGTCGGGCTCAGATACAGCTCGTTGCCGAAATTTCCCACTTGGGAAATGTTCAGCATGGCGTAGATACGGGTCGGCGCCGGCTCCATGATGAACTTGCGCAGACCGGGGAACGTGCTCGCACCGGCCGAGCCCGCGTCGATGAGCGTCGTGACGCCCGCCGGCAGGCCGACCGCATCCGGATCGACCGAAATCGGATAGACGTAGCGGTACAGATGGGCGTGCACATTGATCAGGCCTGGCGTGACCGTCCGGCCGCTGGCGTCGAACACCTGCTTCGCGCGATTGGCCGGCAGGTTCGGCGCGACCGCGGCAATCTTGCCGGCGGCAATGGCGACGTCGAGCGCGCCGTTCAACTTCTGCGAAGGGTCGATGACGCGGCCACCCTTGATCAGGAGGTCGTACGACACGGCCGCCTGCCCCGCCGCGGGCGCGGCCGCCGACAGATCGGCCCCGAGGCGAATCGACGACCCCAACTTCGGAAGCGCGACCGCGGCCGCCCCGAGCGTACCGAGGAACGCGCGGCGACTTGAACCTGACATATCCGATCTCCCCTGCTGTCGTCGGTGGTGACCAGCGGAAGGCGGCTGACGCCCTCACTGTACGGCGCGGTCCGCGTACGACGCGGACCGCGCACCAGTATCTGGCAAACCGCCCCGGCGGCGGTTCCCCAAGTCAGAAGTCGAACTGCGCGCTGATCTTCGCGATCCGGGCCTGGTGGATTCCGGTGGGCACCTGCCACGCCGCGTAATTGTTGTTGACCGACGTGGTGCCGCTCGAATTGAACGCGTTCGCCAGGTCGAGGTTCACCGAGGTCCGGTATCCACCGAACCGCAAAATCTTCGAGAAGCGCAGGTCGAGAAGGTTGGTCTGCTCGATGAACATCGTGCCTGGTTCCACGAGGTTCACCGTCGCATTGGCCGCGCCGCCCGACAGCGGACGGCCGAGCGAGGGAATGATCTCGGCGTTGGTCGCGACATAGTTCGCCACGATGCCGGCGCCCGGCAGGCTGCGATAGGTCGCCGCGACCTGCACGTCGATCTTCGGCACCGCGTAGGTGCCGAGGAACTTCACCTGCGTCTGGAACTGGCCCGGGATGTTGCAATTGGGTGATCCCAGCCCCACCACGTAAGGAGCGGTCACGCTCAGTTCGGGCAGCTGCGCCCGCAGATCGCACACGTCGAGCGAGGTGCGACCCGTGCTGGTGCCGCCCTGCAGGACGATGCCCTTCCCCATCCGCAGGCTCAAGTTGACGTCCACCCCGTTCCACGTCTCCTTGTAGTCGCCGTAGTTGCTCGCCAGCGTGAAGAGGTTGTTCACCTGACCCACCTTGTCGGGATTCAGGTTGTAGAACCCGCCCACCGTGTAGCCGCCGCCGTCGGGCAGTTGCGCGTTGGCCGGTGCCTTGACGCTGTACTGCGTGTAGTCGGACACACCGGTCAGCGTGTTGTCGGTGACGGTGAAGTTGCCGTAGGTGCGACGGAAGTAGCCGACCTCGAGTCCGACTCGCGGCATCAGCTGGTGCTGGACGCTCGCCTCCCACTCCCACTGGTCGGGCCGCTTGCCCCAGCCCTTGAGCATGGCGGGATCGGAGACCGTGCTCGGGATCGGCTGGCCGAACCGCAGGTCGGAGATCTGGCCGCAGAAGTCGCCGCCGCTGCCACGAAGGTCCTGCTGCAGCGGGTTGAGCAGGTCACAGTCGGGCGTGTAGTCGGTATCGGCGTCGGTCCACGACCGGGTCACGCTGTTGGCCATGGCGTTCACCGGGTTGCCCAGGTTCGTGTAGTTGCTGGTCAGACGCTGCGCGAGGACGTAGCGTCCCAGATTGACCTTCACCGCGGTCTTGCCGGTGCCGAACACGTCGTAGACGGCGCCGATTCGCGGCGAGATGTCCTTCCACGCCAGGTAGTCGTTCTGCGGGAAGGTGATGTTGCGATTCGGCACCAGCCCCCCGGGTCCGAGACCCTGTTCGGGGAAGTTGATATTGAGGTAGTCGAACCGCACGCCCGCGTTCAGCGTGACGCGGGACATGGTCCACTTGTCCTGCGCGAACACGCCCAGCTCGCCACCCAGGTTGCTGCGGAACCCGTACGGGGTCGCAATCTCGGTGATCTGGTTCGGGACGCCGTTGTTGAAGCGGTAGCGGACGTTGGCCGGGATGTTGTTGTAGTCCTCACGCCGGGTGCCGAAGGTATCGAGGAAGCCCACCTTGAAGGCGTGCGCGCCGGTGATGTACGACAGCGACGCCTGAGCGGACGCGATGTACCCCTTGACGCGGATGAACGGCCCGAGGCCGGTCTGCCCCGCACCGCGGTACAGCAGTCCCGGGATGAGGCCGCCCTGTTCGGTCACCGCGATGAGGTCCTTGAACACGTCGGGAAGCGGCTCGGTGAACGCCAGGCTGGATCCTCCGCTCGGGTAGCGGTCCTTCCAGCCCTGCACGATGTCCGAGACCTTCGCGTCGAGCAGCAGCTTGTTGCTGATGGTCGACGTATAGCTGCCGGTGAAGAACTCGTTTTCGGGGAAGTCGTACTTCGTCGCCGACTCGTAGGCAATGGTCGGTGTGACCTGTTCCCACACGCGATACTGATGCTCGCCGAAGAACGCCAGCTTGTTCTTCGGGCTCAGCTGATAGGTCAAGCGAGTGTTGAAGCTCTTTTGGATCAGGGGCGAGAAGGCGCGCTGGCTCAGATCCGGCTCGTAGCTCCACTTGTTCGGGTCGCCGGCGTTCTTGTTCACGTACAACCCGGCGATGTACGACTGGTTCTCCTGCCAGCGGGCGGCCGAGTAGAACCACAGCTTGTCTTTGATGATCGGACCGCCGGCGCCGGGATTGACGTCGTAGACCAGCTTGAGCGAATTCGGCGTTCGCAGGCCGGCGGCCTTCAGGTCGTCGGTGTAGTTGTTCGACTGCCACGCCTCGTTGGCGCCGGTGGCGAAGAACGATCCCTTGAAGGCGTTGCCGCCTTCGCGCGGAATCAGGTTCATCTGCACGCCACCGAACGCCTGCTCGGCGGTGCCGGCGGAGTAGCTGACGGCCACCTCCTGCGTGGACGTCATGTCCGGAATGAAGTTGCTCAGCTGACCGTTGCCGGAGGTCGCGCTGATCGACATGCCGTCCACCATGACGCGCTGGTCGTCGGCCCGGCTGCCGTGCACGGTGATCGTGTTGAGATTCAGGTTGTTCGTGCCGCCGTAGTCCAGCGGCCCGTTCATCCCGGGAATCAGATTGGCGAAGTTGTGCTGACTCCGCCCGGCCGGAATCGCGTCGAGCACTTCCTTCCCCATCGTGACCTGCTGCGTCACGCTCTGCACGTCGACGACCGAGGCCTCGCCGGTGACGGTCACCGTCTCCTCGAGCGCCCCGACGCGCATGTCCGCGTTCACCGTCGCGGTGAACGTGCCCGCCAGCTCGATGCCGTCGCGTTTGAACGTGTTGAACCCCGGCAGCGTGAACGTCACGCTGTAGGTGCCGGGGCGGAGATCGACGATCTTGAACTGGCCGGCCCCGTCGGTGATGACCGACCGGACCTTTTCGATCAACGCAGGGCTCGCCGCTTCCACGGTCACGCCTGGCAGGACCGCGCCTGACGTGTCGCGTGCGACACCCGCGATGGATGCCTGCGCGGACGCCGCCGCCGGAACGAGCACGAGACACACGAGCGCGAGCGGGATTCCTTTCACAAAACGCACAGGCTTCTCCTTCACCGAAAAATGGCGCGAAACCCGACAGGTCGAGGCGGGCGGATTTTGGGCGCACGCACACGGGGGGTCAATACACGCGATCAGGTGTGTCGCGGTTTCCCGAGGCGCGCGCTATGCTCCGTCGCGCTTATGACCACTCGCGAGGCTCCGCCTTCTTCTCACGACCACTCAGGCTTCGTCTCGCGACGGCGGCATTCGATGGGCCGCCGTGGGAGCGGGCGGCGACGGCGTGTCGTCGTGGCGATTGCGGCCGGGGTGCTCGCGGTGAGCGCGGCGCTCGGACTGGCGGCACAAACCCGCGGCGCGGTGCAGGCGCCGGTCTTCGAGGTTGACCCGTTCTGGCCGAAGCCGCTGCCGAACCATTGGGTGCTCGGCGCCGCGGTCGGGGTGTGGGTGGACGCGCAGGATCACGTCTGGATGATTCATCGCGGCGACAACCCGAACACGCTGAAGGGTCTCGAAATGAAGCCCGCCTTCAGCGATCACTGCTGTGCCACCGCGCCGCTCGTGCTGGAGTTCGATCAGAAAGGCACGCTGCTGCGCCACTGGAATCCGGGGCCGAACGATCCCTGGATGGATCAGGAGCACGGCATCCACATCGACCACAAGAACAACGTGTGGCTGGGCGGCGGGGGCGGCGGCGATTCGCAGATCCTGAAGTACTCGATGGACGGCCGGTTCGTGCTGCAGGTCGGCAAGAAGGGCGCGCGCCTTCGTGCCGGCGCGTCGCGGCCGATCAACGATCCCAACAGCCTCGATACCGAAAGCTTCGGCCAGCCGACGAAGATCGTGGTCGACGCCAAGACCAACGAAGCCTACGTGTCCGACGGCTACGTCAATCACCGCGTCATCGTGCTCGACGCCGATACCGGCGCATTCAAGCGGATGTGGGGCGCCTACGGCAACATGCCCGACGACACGCCCGTGATCGGCCCGCTCAACCCGCACCGCGGCAACCAGAACGCCGCACAGCCGGCCGACCGCGGCGCGGCGCACGATCCGGATGCGCCGCCGCAGCGGCAGTTCCGCAACCCCGTCCACTGCGTCATGATTTCGAAGGACGACTTGGTGTACGTGTGCGATCGCCAGGGCGATCGGCTGCAGGTGTTCACCAAGGACGGGAAGTTCGTCAAGGAAAAGCTGATCGAGCCGAAGACGATGAACGCCGGCTCGGTCTGGGACGTGGCGTTCTCGAGCGGCCCGCAGCAGCGGTTTCTCTACGTCGCCGATGGAGAGAACGCGAAGATCCACGTCCTGCAGCGCGACACGCTCGAGATCCTGACGTCGTTCGGCGAGGGCGGCCGGCAGCCGGGCCAGTGGCACGGCGTCCACAACATCGCCACCGACTCGCAGGGGAACATCTACACGACCGAAACCTACGACGGGAAACGCATTCAGAAGTTCACGTTCAAGGGGCTCGCACCGGTGAAAGCCCGCTATCAGGGCACGCCGTGGCCCGCGGCGGCGAGGTAGGATCAGCCCGATCTATGGGCCCGGCGGTCCTCCGGACACACAGACGGCGGATTCGCGCGTGGTGGCTGGCGCTGCTGGCCTGCGCGCTGCCGGCGGCCGCCGGCGCCGACCCTCCCCGTGCCGTCCGCTATGCCCTTGCGGCGTGGCCCACGGAAAAGTCCGGCGACGTGTTCGCGATCACGCAGGACCTCGACGGCTATCTGTGGCTGGCCACGCCCGACGGCCCCGTCCGGTTCGACGGCACCCGCTTTCAGAACTGGGCGCAGATCAGCGGCGTCCCGCCACGGCCCAGCCCCGCCGCCGCGCTGGCCGCGTCGTCGCAGGGCGGCGTCTGGGTGGGATTTGCCAGCGGCGGCGGCGTGGCGCGCATCGTCCGCGGCGCCATCACGCAGTACTCGCCCGCCGACGGCGCGCCGGCCGAGGTGAACGCGCTGCTCGAGGATCGCCGCGGCACGGTGTGGGCCGCGACGGGTCATGGACTCTTCCGCTACGCCGGCAATCGCTGGTCGCGCGTCACCGCCGCCGACGGCTACGACGGCGAGCAGGCGTTCAGCGTGTACGAGGACCGCGCCGGCCGCGTGTGGGTCGGCGCCGCGCGCGGCCTCTACCGCCACGACGGCGCCGTGCTGCACCTGGTCGACGCGACCGCCACCTACGTCGACAGCCTCGTCGAAGACGACGCCGGCACCCTGTGGGCGACCGACCGCACGAACATCGTCAGGAAGATCGGCGCGCCCACCTCACTGCGCCTCGATCCCCGCGTGCGGCTTCCGCTGCCCGGCTGGCGCATCATTCCCGACGGTCGCGGCGGACTGCTGGTGGCGTCGTTCAGCGGCGGGGTGTTCCGGCTCGCCAATCCGGCGGACGCACATCCGCAGATCGAGCCCGTCGAATACGAGCAGGCCTTGCGCGGATCGCCGCGGGCGCTCTATCGCGATCGCGACGACAACGTGTGGGTGGGCATGCGGGGTGGGCTGCTGCGGCTGTCCGAGAACACGTTCCAGTCCGCGGGACCGCTCGAGGGGCTCAACAAGGACGGCGTGCGCACGGCCGCGGTTGCGGCCGACGGCAGCATCTGGATTGCCACGACGCAGGCGCTGAATCGCCTGGCGGGCAGCAGCCGTCAATCGTTCCCCGTGTCGCAGACGCGCGCCCTCCACGGCGACCGCACGGGCGCCATGTGGGTGGCGACGGAAGACAGCATCGGCCGCTATGTGATGGGCCGCTTTGTCAAGGAACGGATTCCCGACATCCAGGCCAGCCGCGTGAACGGCCTCACGAGCACGGCCGACGCGCTGTGGCTGTGCACCGTGTTTCGGGGCGTCCTCTCGTGGAAGGACAACTCGCTGACGTCGCATCGCCAGCCGGCCGACGCCGGCAAGCAGTGCTCCAGCATCCTGGCGGATCGACAAGGCCGGGTGTGGGCCGGATTCGGGGGCGGCGGAGTATCGCTGTACGAAGGCGACCAGACGCGGATGCTCACCGAGCGTGACGGGCTGGCTCCGGGCTCGGTGTGGCAGATCGTCCAGGGTGACGACGGCGCCGTGTGGTTCGCGATGTCGGGCGGCGTGAGCCGCTACAAGGACGGCCGCTTCACGGCCGTCACCACGGCGCACGCGCCGATTACCGCCGTCGTGCCCGTGCTGGTCGTCGATACGCAGGGCTACGTCTGGATCGGCATCCAGTCGGGCGCGGTGCTGATGCGCTTCCACGCCGGCGAGATGGACAAGGTCGCGCGCGACCCGCACCATCGCCTCGCCTACACGCTCTACGACGAGAGCGACGGGCTGCTGCCCGGCTCGCAGTTGTGGCAGAACGGCGCGGCGGGTGTGCGCGACACCGCGGGACGCATCTGGGTGGCCGACGGCCCCAGCATGACCATCATCGATCCCCGGCAGCTTCGCGAGGCGCGTCGCGCCCTGCCGCCCACGCTCGACACGGTGACGGTCAACGGCGAGCGCGTCAATCCCGCGGCGGTCCGAAGGTTTGCCAACGGCAGCACCGTGCAGATCGAGTACGCCGCCCTCAGCCTGTCGGCGACGTCGAAGCTGCGCTTCCGGCACTGGCTCGACGGCGTCGACGCCGACTGGGTCTACGACGCCGGGGTCCCGCGCGCCACCTACGCCGGCCTGCCCGCCGGCGACTATCGCTTCCGCGTCAGCGCCACGGAAGGCGGAGCCTGGACCGAGCCGTCGCTCTGGGCGTTCACCGTCGACCCGCCCATCTATTTGAGCCGCTGGTTCCTGATCGCCGCCGGCATCCTGCTCGTGGGCGGCATCGCCACGGCGGCGCGGCTGCGCCTGCGCGCGGTCAAGACACGCTACGCGCTCGTGAACGCCGAGCGCACGCGCGTGAGCCGCGAGATTCACGATACGCTGCTCCAGAGCCTGGCCGCGCTCGGCCCCGAGCTCGAAGCGCTGGCCACGCAGCCGCCGGCACGGGAAGGCGCCATGACCTCAGAGCTGCGACGCCTGCGCCGCCAGGTCGATCGATCGGTGCGCGACGCGCGCGCCTCGATCCTGGAACTGCGCCGCCACGCCACGGGCGCGCCGCGGCTCGCCGAGTCGCTGGCGCAGCTCGCCGGCGAGACGGAAACACGGCACGGCATCCGGCCCACGGTCGCCGTGGTGGGCCGGCGGCCCGACAACGCGTCGCCCGACGTGGACCTGCAGCTGTTCCGCATCGCCCAGGAAGCCGTGACCAACGCCATCCGGCACGGGCGCGCGGCGCGCATCGACATCGGCGTCCTGTACGACGACCGTCAGGTGGCGCTGACGATCACCGACGACGGATGCGGCTTCGACCCGCACGCACCGGCGGTAGCGCCGCACGAGGACGAGCACTTCGGACTGGTCACGATGCGGGAGCGCGCCGAGCACGTGGGCGGCGGCGTGCGCATCGAGAGCGTGCCGGGCGCGGGCACCACCGTGCACGCCGTCGCGGCGCTGAGGAACGAATGGCTGTAGCCGTCCGGTCCATCCGCGTGCTGTGCGTCGACGACCATCGCCTCATGCGCGAGGGCGTGTCGAAGATCGTCGACGTGCAGGCAGACATGAAGGTGGTCGCCGAGGCCAGCAACGGCGAGCACGCCGTCAGCCAGTTCCTGGCCATCCGGCCGGACGTGACGCTGATGGACCTGCAGCTGCCGGTCACCAGCGGGCCCGAGGCCATCCGCCGCATCCGTCAGCTCGACGGCGACGCGAAGATCGTGGTGCTGACGATGTACCACGGCGACGAAGACATCCATCGCGCCTTCGAAGCCGGGGCGATGGGCTACGTACTGAAGGACTCCATCTCCGACGATCTCATCCACGTGATTCGCGAGGTGCACGCCGGCCGGCGCGTGGTGGCGCCAGAGATCCAGCGGGCGCTCGACGAGCGGAAGCGTCACCCGGCGCTGAGCATGCGCGAGCTGCAGGTGCTCGAGCTCGTGGCCGAAGGCATGCGCAACAAGGAAATTGCTGCGGCCCTCGGCATCAGCGCCGACACCGCCGGCATGCACGTGAAGAATCTCTACACCAAGCTCGACGTGCACGACCGCACCGCCGCTGTGGCCAAGGCCATCCGCCGCGGCATCATCCGCATCCAGTAGCGCGTCAATTGGTGTCGAAGGGAGGCATCGCTCCCACCGACGCTCGACGGAAGGCCCGAACGCGGGTCCGCGAGCGCCGGCGGAGTGGATGGAAGAACCTGAAAGTGTTACAGGAGGGCGTCTTTCGCGGCCTTGACCGGGCGCGCCTTGAGGACTTTCCGCGCCGGCTTCGCCTTGAAAACGGTCGGCTCCTTCGTGAAAGGGTTGATTCCCTTCCGGGCCTTGGTCGCCGCCTTCTTGATGACGACGAACTTCGCGAACCCTGGAACCACGAACGCCCCCGTGCGCTTCAGCTCCTTGTAGCCCAGTTCGGCCAAGGACTCCAGTACGCCCTTCACGTCCCGCTTGCTCACCGTCTCCGAGTGCTTGTCTGCGATCTTCTGAATCAGCTCGGACTTCGACATCTGTGTAGCCACTCGAACTCTCCTCTCGGGCCTCAAAGGCGCCGTTTCACGTAAATCAGCGCTTCAATGTACGCGAAATCACCCTCGCGCGGGCAGCAAATCCTGCAGTCGATCACGCGCGCGTCGAAATCGGGGCGGTGACTTCCGGGTAGGATAACGCCGTGTGTTCACGCATCGACGTGCGTGACGGGAGGGTGCCGTGCGCCGCGTGATCTCGCTCGCGACCGTGGGAATGCTGCTCGTTCCATTCATCCTGACGGCGCGCGCCCAGGCGCCCGCCGCACCGGCATTTGCCAGCGCGATCCTGGCCGACAACGACCGCGTCCGTATCCAGCGGCTGTCGGTGCCGGCGGGATTCCGCGAGCCACTGCAGGTCGTCGCGAACGATCAGATTGCCGTCCAGATCACGCCCGGCGATCTGGAAGTGACGATCGACGGCCAGAAAACCGCCGGACGCATGGCCCCCGGAACCTCGTTCTACGTGCCGAAAAACGCCCCCCATCAGTTCCTCAACGTCGGCACGACGCCGTACGACGTCGTCGTCGTCATGCTCAAGTAGCGGAGACCCGCTGGTGAAGAAAATCGGATTCCTATCGTTCGGGCACTGGACCCCGTCGCCCCACTCGCAGGTGCGCACCGCCGCCGACGCGCTGCTGCAGTCGATCGAGCTGGCGGTGGCGGCCGAAGACCTGGGTGCCGACGGCGCCTACTTCCGGGTGCACCACTTCGCGCGTCAGCTCGGATCGCCGTTCCCGCTCCTCGCGGCCGTCGGGGCACGAACCAGGACGATCGAAATCGGCACGGCCGTCATCGACATGCGCTACGAGAACCCGCTGTACATGGTTGAGGACGCCGGCGCGGCCGACATCATCGCGGGCGGACGGCTTCAACTCGGCATCAGCCGCGGTTCCCCCGAGCAGGTGATCGACGGCTGGCGCTATTTCGGCTACACGCCCGGCGAGGGCGAGACACACGCGGAGATGGCGCGCCGCCACGCCGAGGTGTTTCTCGAGGCGCTCGAAGGCAAGGGCTTCGCCCAACCGAATCCGCGGCCGATGTTCCCCAATCCGCCCGGTCTGCTGCGCCTCGAGCCGCACTCGGACGGCCTGCGCGAGCGGATCTGGTGGGGGTCGAGCTCGAACGCCACGTCGAAGTGGGCGGCCAAACTCGGCATGAATCTCCAGAGCTCGACGCTGAAGGACGACGAAAGCGGCGAGCCGCTCCATGTCCAGCAGCGCAAGCAGATCGATGCGTACCGCGAGGCCTGGAAAGAGGCGGGGCACCAGCGCGAGCCGCGCGTGTCGGTGAGCCGCAGCATCTTCGCGCTCGTCGACGATCGCGACCGCGCGTACTTCGGACGCGACGGCCGCGACCAGGATCAGATCGGCTACATCGACGCCAACACCCGCGCCATCTTCGGGCGTTCGTACGCCGCCGAACCCGGCGAGCTGGTGAAGCAGCTGGCCGCCGACGAAGCGATTGCCGCCGCCGATACGCTGCTTCTGACGGTGCCGAACCAGCTGGGCGTGGACTACAACGCGCACGCCATCCACAGCATTTTGAAATTCGTCGCCCCCGAGCTCGGGTGGCGCTGACTGCCGTCTCCGCCGGATCGATTCGCGCGGTGGCGACGCGACACGTCTCGACCCGCATCGTCCACACGATCGGGAGTTCAGATCCGTAGCGGCACACGGGGCCGCCTGCGCCTGCAGCGTGTCGTCGCCCGCCGGTCGTCGTTCGCCGCGCGGCGTGTCGGTATTCCAACGCACCGCATACAATGCATGCGGTTCGGATGCGCGACGGGTTTGCGCTGGTTTGAGGCGCTACGTGTTGAGGATGGTGACGGCTGAACCCAGCAGCCCGCGTCCTATGCCCATCGTGCCCGCGACCGTGGCAGCGAAGCGCGCGACTCGTCGAAGGGTTCGAAACGCGAAGCGGATGTCCTGAACGAGCGACTCGACCACAAGAGCCCCTGCGCGGCTCTTACGGCACAGCGTCCATCACTCGTGGTGGATTGGCGCTCAATCGGGGCGGAACGTCAGCAGCTCGGGAGGTTCGCCGGCTCGATGCGAAAGCCTTGGAGAACCAGGGCGGCCTTCCAGGTTTCCGAAACCGCCGTTGCGGCGTCTTCCGACGCGATGACCTGGCTTCGGATCACCGCCTTGGAGCCATAGCCGCACCGCAGCACGGCGTGCCCCTGGGCCGCCATGACGAGCTCGCAGTTGATGACCTGGTTGCCTCGCGACGCGGTCCAGAACGAGTTCGAGGCGGAGAACGAAGGCGGAGTGGCCATCAGGCGAGTCGAAGTGCACGCGGTATGCCAGTCGGAAACACGCGATGGCCGCGCGAACGCGGACACTTCTTCCTCGTCGCGTCTGTAAGCAATGTAAGAACGGCGCGAACTGCAGGCACTTGGGGTAGGAAGCCCAGCGCTCGGGCCGGCAGCCCGGATCCGATGCGGGCGGCGTTCTTGCAACGATAAGCACGAGCTTCGAAACGCGACCAGTGAATGAAAGAGAGGCCGACGATTTCACGCATGACCGGCGGTGAACTGCTCAGTGTCGAGCTGCTCGAGGAGCACGCCCGGCGGCTGGCCGCACTTCTGTCGATTGCACCGGACGGACGCGGGCAGGGCCGCGCGCATCTCCGCCGGTTGAAAGAGCACATGCGGTCGCTGCGTGAGGTCTACACGGCGCTCGCCGAGGATGCGCGTCAGGAGGCCGTCTCGCCCGCCGCCGAGTGGCTGCTCGACAACTTCCACGTGATCGCCGCGGCGGCACGCGACATCCAACACGATCTCCCACCGTCGTTCTTCGCTCGCCTGCCGCGCGTGGCCGCCGACGAATTCGCCGGCCAGCCGCGCATCTACGCACTGGCACTCGAGCTGATCGGGTCGAGCGCCGGCCGCATCGAGGCGCAACGGCTGCAGCGGTTCATCGGCGCGCTGCAGTCCATCACCCCGCTCACCATCGGCGAGCTGTGGGCGTGGCCGAGCGTGTTGAAGCTGGCGTTGATCGATCACCTGCGTGAACGCAGCGAGGCGATGGCCGAGGCGCGCTTGCACCGGGTGGCGGCCGATCGGCTGGCCTCGGCGCTCGAAGACAGCGCGTCCAAGGACCCGGACTGGCCCGAGGCGCCGCATCCGGCCTTTGTCACGCGCCTGCTGCGGCGCTCGCGCGCGCTCGGCGCGGTGGCCACTGCCCTGCACCGGCGGCTCGACGCGGCGCTGTCGCTGCGCGGCGAGACGATGGAGGACGCCATTCGCGCCGACGGCCAGCAGCAGGCCGCGGCGCAGGCCGCCGTCGCCAACCTGATCACCAGCCTGCGGTTCATCGGCACGTTCGACTGGAGCGAGTTCTTCGAGAGCGTCAGCCTGGTGGAACAGGTGCTGCGCCGCGACCCCGCGGGCGTGTACGGCCGGATGGACTTTCGCAGCCGCGACCGGTATCGCCACGCGGTCGAGGAGCTGGCGCGCCCCACCGGCGATGCCCAGCTGCTGCTGGCGCTGAAGACGGTGGAACGCGCCCGGCAGGTGCAGGTGCGCGCGCCCGACGATCCCGCCGCGCACGTCGGCTACCACCTGATTGGCCCGGGCCGTCAGCTGTTCGAGCGCAGCGTCGCCTGGCGGCCCGACCCGTGGCAACAGGTCAGACGCCTGTTCTTTGCCTGGGCCACACCCGGTTATCTCGGGACGATCGCCGCCGGAACGCTGGGTCTCGTCGCCGCCGCGGTCGCCTACGCTCATCATTTTGGTTGGCGCGGCGGCGGTCTGGTGTTCGTCGGGCTGCTCACGCTCGTCCCCGCGAGCGAGCTCGTCATTCAGCTGCTGCAGCGCGCCGTCAGCTACCTGATTCCGCCGCGGCGCCTGCCGCGGATCGAGCTCGATCAGGTGCCGGCGTCGGCCCGGACGATGGTGATCGTGCCGACGCTCTTCGACAGCGTCGAGCGCGTCGAGGAGCTCGTCGCCCATCTCGAGGTCCAAGCGCTTGGCAACCTCGATCCGCGGATTCACTTTGCGCTGCTCAGCGACTTTCCCGACGCCGGCAGCGAATCGCTGCCGCAGGACGCGGCCATCCTCGACGCGGCGCGCGCCGGCATCGAGGCGCTGAACGCCCGCCATCGCGAAGGCGACAGCGACCGGTTCTTTCTCTTTCACCGCCACCGGCAATGGAACGGGCGCGAAGGCCTGTGGATGGGATGGGAGCGGAAGCGCGGCAAGATCGAGGAGTTCAACCGGCTGCTGCGCGGCGCGACCGATACCAGCTTCACCGTGTCGGTGGGCAATCTCGCCGTGCTGCCGGACGTGAAGTACTGCATCACGCTCGACAGCGACACGCGTCTGCCGCGCGGCGTCGCGCGCGAGCTGGTCGGCATCATCGTGCACCCGCTGAACCGCGCACGCTTCGACCCGCAGGCCGGCCGCGTGACGGCCGGATACGGCGTCCTGCAGCCGCGCATCAGCGTCACGTTCATGTCGGCGGCAGGCTCGCTCTTCGCGCGCCTCTACTCCGGCCACACCGGCGTGGACCCGTATTCCACCGCCGTCTCCGATACCTACCAGGACCTCTTTGCCGAAGGCATCTTCACCGGTAAGGGCCTCTACGACGTCGATGCCTTCAGTGCCGCCCTCGAGAACTCGGTGCCGGAGAACACGCTGCTGTCGCACGACCTGTTCGAAGGCCTGCACGCGCGCGTGGCACTCGTCTCGGATGTCGAGCTCGTGGACGACTATCCGTCGAGCGTGCTCTCGCACGCGCGCCGTCAGCACCGGTGGGTACGGGGCGACTGGCAGATCCTGTTCTGGCTCTTTCCGTTCGTGCCGTCGCGCCGCGGCCTCAAGCGCAATCCCGTGACGGCGATCGGACGCTGGAAGATTCTCGACAACCTGCGGCGCAGCCTGCTGGCCCCGGCACTGCTCGCGTTGCTCGTCGCGGGCTGGCTGGTGCTGCCGGGACGTCCGGGCGTGTGGACGGCGATCGTGCTCGTCGTTGCCGCCTCGCAGCTGCTGTCGGTGCTGGCCCGGATCCTGGTGGGGCCGGGACGATCGCAGTCGCTGCCCGTCTTCCTGAGCAACCTGCGTCACGACACGGCCACCGCGCTGGCCCAGATCGTCCTCAACCTCGCGCTGCTGGCATTTCACGCCTTCGACACCCTGCACGCGATCGCCATCACCCTGGTGCGCGTCGTGGTTACCAAGCGGCGCTTGCTCGAATGGGAAACGGCCGCGAGCACGGCCGCGCGCGCGGCCGGACTGATGGGCAGCCGCGGGCTGCGGCGCTTCACGATCGAGATGATGGCCAGCCCGATTGTCGCGGCGGTCGTGGCCGCCCTGCTGCTGTGGCACCGCGAGGCGTTGCCGGTGGCGGTGCCGTTCCTGCTGCTCTGGCTCGCGGCGCCGGCCATGGCGTACCGGCTCAGCATGCCGGCCACCGAGCGAATCCGGGCGCTGCGAGACGACGATCGGACGCGGCTGCGCCACATGGCACGAGCCACGTGGCGCTATTTCGAGACCTTCGTCACCGAAGCCGACGGCTGGCTGCCGCCCGACAACTTCCAGGAAGGCGAGGGCGGCGAGCCTGGGCGCATCGCGCGGCGGACGTCGCCCACCAACATCGGCATGACGCTGTTGTCGACCGTCGCGGCGCACGATCTCGGGTATCTCACGACCGAACGGCTGCTCCATCGGCTCGACGCCACGATGCAGACGATCGAGGGGCTGGAGCGGCATCAGGGTCATCTCCTCAACTGGTACGACACGGCGACCCGCACACCGCTGCTCCCGCGCTACATCTCGACGGTCGACAGCGGCAACCTGGCCGGCGCGCTCCTGGCGCTCGCGCAGGCGCTCGACGAGCTCGACGCGCAGCCGCAGACACTGACGCAACGGCTGCAGGGCCTGGCCGACACGGCCAGCTTGTTACGGCGGGCGTCGAAGTCCGCCTCGCGCGCGGAGACGCGACAGGCGCTCGCGACCATCAACGGCATCGCGCGCGCCATCAGCACGACCGCGGTGTCTGCCGAAGCGGCCTCGCAGGTGGCGGCGCTGCAGCAGCTGGCGCCCGAGCTGCAGGACGCCACTGGCGAGCTGGAGCGCCGCGTCGGCGAGGACGATCTCGTGGACGTGCTCTGGTGGTCGCGAGCCGTGATCGACGGCCTGAGCACGCTGACACACGAGCCGATGGCGGCCGGCGCACGTGGCCGTTCGCTGGCCGGGCGGGCCCGGGCGCTGGTCGACGAGATGCGGTTCGAGTTCCTCTACGACCACCGCCGCCGCGTGTTCGCCATCGGCTACCGGCTGGCCGACCACGAAAGCTCTGGACGATTCGATGGATCGTTCTACGACCTGCTGGCCTCTGAGGCGCGTCTGGCGAGTTTCGTGGCCATCGTCAAGGGCGACGTGCCCCAGAGCCACTGGTTCCACCTGGGGCGTCTGGTGACCAGCGTGGACGGTCAGGCGACGCTCATCTCGTGGGGCGGCACCATGTTCGAGTACCTGATGCCGCAGCTGCTGATGCGCAGCTTCTCCGGCACGCTGCTCGATCAGAGCTGCCAGTCGGCGGTACGCCGTCAGATCGAGTACGGGCAGCAGCGCCGCGTGCCGTGGGGCATTTCCGAATCGGCCTACGCGTTCACCGACCGCGACGGCGTCTACCAGTACCGCGCCTTCGGCGTGCCGGGGCTGGGGCTGCGGCGCGGCCTCGTCACCGACCTGGTGGTGGCGCCCTACGCCACGGCGCTCGCCAGCCAGGTGGCGCCCGGCGAAGCGGTGCAGAACCTGACGCAGCTGGCCAGCCTGGGCGCCGAAGGTCCCTACGGGTTCTACGAGTCGGTGGATTACAACCCGCGCAGCCGCGACGCGGAGCTGTCGGCGGACGGACCGCGGCAGCCGGTCGTCGTGCGGGCCTACTTCTCGCACCATCAGGGCATGGCGCTCGTGGCGTTCACCAACGTGGTCTGCCGCGACGTGTTCGTGAACCGATTCCACGCCGACGCGCGCGTGCAGGCCACCGAACTGCTGCTGCAGGAGCGGGTGCCGCGCGAGGCCATCCTGTCCGAGCCGCGGCCGGCCGAGACCGCCATCGCTCCGCCGTCGCTGCCGGTCTTCGCCACGCGCCGCTTTCTCTCACCGGAGAGCGCCACCGTTCACACGCATTTCCTGTCCAACGGGCGCTACACCGCGGCCGTGACGCATGCCGGCGGCGGCTACAGCCAGTGGGGCGACATCGCCGTCACGCGCCGGCGCGACGACCCGACTACCGATTCGGGCGCGCAGTTCATCTATCTGCGCGACGCGTGGTCGGGCCATCTGTGGTCGGCGACGCATCAGCCGGTGTGCCAGATGCCCGACCGCTTCGAAGCCACCTTCGACCTCGACAAGGTGACCTTCCGGCGGCGCGATCTCGATGTGGAGACGCGGCTCGACGTAACCGTGTCGTCCGAGGACGACGTCGAGGTGCGGCGGCTGACGCTGACCAACCGCGGCAGCCAGGCGCGCGAGCTCGAGGTCACGAGCTACGCCGAGATCGCCCTGGCGCGGCCGCGCGACGACTTCGCACACCCGGCGTTCGGCAAGTTATTCGTCGAGTCCGAGTTCGATCCGCAGAGCGCCGGCCTGCTGTTCACGCGACGGCCCAGGGCCGCGGACGAGCCGACCGTCGTGGCGTTTCACGTCCTCGGCGTGGACGGCCCGCGGTTGAGCGGCTCGGTGGAATTCGAGACCGACCGGGCGCGCTTCCTCGGCCGCGGCCGCACGCCGGCGCGGCCGCAGTCGCTCGACGGCCGGGCGCTCTCGGGCACGACGGGCGCAGTACTGGATCCCATCGGCGCGCTGCGCGAGCGCATCCGTCTGGTGCCGGGCGGAACGGTGCGCATCATCTTCGCCACCGGCGTGGCACCCGATCGCGCCTCGGCGCTGGCGCTGGCGCGCAAGTACCGCGACGGCGCCGCGGCGGCGCGGGCGTTCTCGATGGCCTTCACGCACGTCCACATCGCGCTGCAGCACCTCGGGCTCAGCGACGAAGACGCCATCCTGTTCGACCGCTTGGCGTCGCGCGTCTTCGGGTCCGACAACTCGCTTCTCAGTCCGCCGGACCTGGCGGGTAATCTCTACGGCCAGTCGAACCTCTGGGGCCAGGACATCTCGGGCGATCTGCCCATCGTGCTGGTGCGCGTGTCGGCGCCGGCCACGCTGCCGCTCGTCCGGCAGCTGCTCAACGCGCAGGAGTACTGGCGCGTGAAGGGCCTGCGCGCCGACGTCGTGGTCCTGAACGAGCAGAAGACCGACTACCTCGACGAGATGCACCACCTGCTGACGGCGCTGCTGCAGGAAGCGCCGTGGGGCGGCTGGTTCGGGAAGTCGGGCGGCACCTACCTGCTGCGGGCCGAAGGGATGGCCGACGACGACTGTCATCTGCTGGCCGCGGTGGCGCGCGTGGTGCTTCCAGGCGATCTCGGCGAGCTGTCGTCGCAGCTCGAACGCCCGGCGTCGTGGATCTACGACGAGCACGACGTTCTGCGATCCGCGGTGCTGCGCGCGCCCGAGCCCGCGGCGACGCGGCTGGAGCTGCCGCCGCTCGTCATGCGCAACGGCCTCGGCGGATTTTCGGCGGATGGCCGCGAATACGTGGTGGTGCTGGAAGGCGACCGCGAGACACCGCTGCCGTGGTCGAACGTGCTGGCCAACCCGACCTTCGGCACCATCGTCAGCGCCGGCGGGTCGGCCTTCACGTGGGCCGGCAACAGCCGCGAGAACCGGCTCACGCCGTTTGCCAACGACCCGCTTGCCGATCCCACGAGCGAGGCCATCTATCTGCGCGACGACGACACCGCCGCCGTGTGGAGCGCCACGCCGGGTCCATTGCCGCGGCGGCCCAATGGCGGCACCTGGCTGATCCGGCACGCCGCCGGCGTCACCCGCTATCGCTACGCCACCGCAGACGTCACGCAGGAGCTGGCGGTGTTCGTCGCGCCCGACGATCCCGTGAAGCTGTCGCTGCTGACCCTCACCAATACCTCGGAGCGGCGCGTGAAGGTGAGCGTGTTCGGCTACGTCGAATGGTGTCTGGGTCCGCCGCGCAGCGGCGAACAGCGCTTCGTCGTGACCGACGTCGACCCCGCCGTGTCGGCGATTCTGGCGAAGAACACCTACAACACCGACTTCGCGGCGGCGGTGTCGTTCTTCCGCGCCAGCGACGCCCCGGCGGCCTACACTGCGGACCGCACGGAGTTCGTCGGCCGCGACCGCACGCTGGCCGCGCCGGCGGCGCTGTTCCGCCAGCGGCTCACCGGGCGCGTCGGCGCCGGGTTGGACCCCTGCGGAGCGCTGCAGGTGACCTGGGAGCTCGCGCCGGGAGAAACACGGCAGCTGGCGTTCACGCTCGGCCAGGGACGGGATCACGCGCATGCGCGCGAGCTGGCGGAGCACCATGGCTCGGTGGTGTCCGCACTGGCCACCCTGGCCGCCACGGAACGGTTCTGGGACGAGTGCCTTGGCGCCGTGCAGGTGCACACACCTGACGACTCCTTCGATCTCATCGTCAACCGCTGGCTGCTGTATCAGACGCTGGCGTGCCGCATCTGGGCCCGCAGCGGTCCCTATCAGCCTGGCGGCGCCTTCGGGTTCCGCGATCAACTACAGGACGTGCTCGCCCTGCTCTACACGCGTCCCGACTTGTGCCGCGCGCACCTGCTGGCGACGGCCTCGCACCAGTTCGTCCAGGGCGACGTCCAGCACTGGTGGCATCCACCGTCGGGCCGCGGCACGCGCACGCGATGTTCGGACGATCTGCTGTGGCTGCCGTACTGCATCGCCCGCTACGTCGAGGCCAGCGGCGACGACGCGGTGCTCGACGAGAACGTGCCTTTCCTCGACGCGCCCGAGCTCGAGACGCACCAGGACGAAACGTATCTCCTGCCGCACGTGTCGTCGCAGTCGGCGTCGCTCTTCGAACACGCCATCCGCGCCATCACGCACGCGATGAAATATGGCGCGCACGGCCTGCCGCTCATGGGCTCCGGCGACTGGAACGACGGCATGAACCGCGTGGGCAACGGCGGGCGCGGCGAAAGCGTCTGGCTTGGCTGGTTCCTGGTGACCGTCCTCACGGACTTCATTCCGCTGTGCGAGCGTCGCGGCCTCCACGACGTGGCCAGGCGGTACCGCGCCGACGTGCACTGGCTCACCGGCATGCTCGAACTGGCGTGGGACGGCAGCTGGTACCGCCGCGCCTACTTCGACGACGGCTCGCCGCTGGGATCGGTCCTGAACGAGGAGTGCAAGCTCGACTCGTTGACGCAGTCGTGGGCCGTGCTGTCGGGCGCCGCCGATCCGCGACGGGCCGAGCAGGCCATGCACGCGGTGCGCGCCAACCTGGTGCGGCGTGAAGCGCAGCTCGTCCTGCTGCTGACGCCGCCCTTCGACACGATGGCGCACGACCCGGGTTACATCAAAGGCTACCTGCCCGGCATCCGCGAGAACGGCGGGCAGTACACGCACGCGGCGCTATGGGCGGTGATTGCGCTGACGCGGCTCGGCCTCGGCGACGAGGCGATGGAGCTGTTCCACATGATCAACCCGATCAATCACATGCGCTCGCCGGAAGACACCGAGCGCTACAAGGTGGAGCCCTACGCCGTCGCCGCCGACGTCTATGCGCATCCGATGCACGTGGGCCGTGGCGGGTGGACGTGGTACACGGGATCGGCCGGCTGGATGTATCAGGCCGCGGTGCAGGCGCTGCTCGGCATCCGGCGGATCGGCGACACCCTTCACATCGATCCGTGCATTCCGCGCAGTTGGCGCGAATACTCGATCGTGTGGCGTGCCGGCCGCTCGCGCTACCGGGTGCACGTATCGAATCCGGATCACCTGTCCCGAGGCGTGAGCCGGGCGGAGCTCGACGGCGCGCCCGTCGATCCGCGCGGAGTACCCTTGGTCGATGACGGCATCGATCACGACCTGAACGTGTATCTCGGCGTCGACGCCGCGCTCACGCCGTCGTTCTGGGCCGACGCACGCAGCGGTCGCGGCGAGCGTCTCCGCTAACGTCGCCGGGCACTCTCATCGCTGCACCGCGTCCGCCACCCGTGCGCCGTGTACAAATGGACTCCGCCGTTCGTTCTTTCTCGAGAGCGACCATGAAAACATCTGCTGCCCTTCAGTGCCTCGCGATCGTGCTCGCGGCCGCCCTCACGCTCGACGCGCAAACAGCGGCGACGCCGGCCTTCGAAGTGGCGTCGGTCAAGCCAAGCGGGCCTGGTGATCCGTCGAACCCGCTCAGCATGATTCCCATCGTGGCGCCCCAGCCGGGCGGCCGCTTCCGCGCCGCCAACATGCCGCTGTGGGCCCTCGTCGCCACCGCGTGGGAGCTGCCCGACTTCCGGGTCGTCGGCGGCGCCAAGGACCTGATGAGCCTCAAGTACGACGTCACGGCCAAAGCCGACGGCGGCGCCACGCTTGGCATGAAGCAGATCCTCCCACTCCTGAAAACGCTGCTCGCCGAACGGTTCCAGCTGAAGACGCACATGGAGGCGCGCGAGATGGCGCTCTACGAGCTGGTACTCGCACGTAGCGACGGCCGGCTCGGTCCCGAGCTGAAGCCCACGAAATCGGACTGCACCCACGTCGACGAGTTGAACGCGAAGCGTGCCGAAGCGGTAGCGAAGGGCGACTTCGCCGCCATTCTGCCGAAGCCTGGCGAGTTCCCCGCCTGCACGATCTCCCCCAACCTTGCGGGAGGCCCCGGCAATCTGTCGCTGCACGGCGACGGCCAGGAGATGAAGACGCTCGTGGACCTGCTGTCGCAGTTCACCGGCAAGTACGTGAGGGATACGACCGGCCTCACCGGCCGCTACGACTTCGACATCAAACTCGACCTGCAGGCGCTGATGGGCCTCATCCAGAAGCTGGGGATGAACATCCCATCGGCGGCGTTGGCCAACCTGCCGCAGTCCGACGGTTCGGCGCTCCTGACGGCGCTCGACGAACAGCTCGGCCTGAAGCTCAAATCGGCGCGCGGCCCCGTGGACGTCCTCGTCATCGACCACGTGGAAGCGCCGACGCCGGACTGACACGCAGCCCGAGGGCTCGGCTCGCCGCACCTGGCGGCGCCGATTCGAGCTCTATAATCACGTCAGATGGACCGCCGAATCCTGGGGCTCGCCGGCGGACTGCTCGTTTTGGCGGCGTGGGGCGCCGCGCCGCGCGCCCAGCCGGCTGCCGCGCCCTGCAACGTCACCACGACCGAACGCGTCGTTGCGATCGGCGACGTCCACGGCGCCTACGATCCATTCGTCGCGATTCTGCGAGCCGCCGGCCTGATCACCACGCGCGATCGCTGGAGCGGGGGCCGCGCCGTCCTCGTCCAGACCGGCGATCTCGTCGATCGGGGCAAGGACTCCCGCAAGGTGATCGAGCTGGTGCGGCGGCTCGAACGCGAGGCCGCCGCGGCCGGCGGCCAGGTGATTGCCCTCACCGGCAACCACGAGTTCATGCGGCTGGCCGGCGACTGGCGCTACGTGAGCGCCGGAGAGTACGAGGCGTTTCGCGACGGCTCGTCGGTGGAACTGCGCGACGCCGTCCGCGCGCGGGCCGCTGCGGCGGCCGAGGAACGGGCCCGCGCCGAAAACCGTCCGTTCGACCAGGACGCCTTCAAAGAGCAATTTCTCCGCGACGTGCCGCTGGGCCTGATCGAGATGCGTCAGGCGTTTGCGGCCGGCGCCCCCTACGGCGACTGGTTGCGCGGCCGCCCCGCGGTTGCCAGGGTGAACGGCATCGTCTTTTTGCACGGCGGCATCAGCAGCGAGGTCGCCCCGCTCGGCTGCGACGCGATCAACGAGGCCGTGGCGCGGGACCTGAAAGCGGCGGCCGGCGACCCCGCCCAGGTGGCGTCGATGTTCTCGGCGAGCGAAACCGGGCCGCTCTGGTATCGCGGTCTCGCGCAGGCGCCCGAGGCGGCGTTCGCGCCCACGCTCGAGTCGATCCTCAAAGCGATGGGCGCGCGCGCGATGGTCATCGGGCACACGAGCACGGCCGGGCGCATCACGCCCCGCTTTGGCGGCCGCGTGATTCAGATCGACTCAGGGATGCTCGACGGCGCGTTCTTTCCGGGAGGGGCGCCGTCGGCGCTCGTCATCCACGGCGGCACAATGACGGCCCTCTATCTGGACCGCCGCGAACCGCTGGGCGGCGTTCCTACATCGTAAACAGGACGACGGGTTCGCCCAGACGGGCGATGCGATCCTGGAGGTGCTTCACCAGAAGATCGCGCCGCGCCATCACGGCGTTGATCTCCGATTTCGTCATCACGTCGCCCATCGCCCTCGTCGTCTCGTCAAGGGTGAGGCCCCGAAGCGCGTCGAAGAGGGCGCGGCTGCACCGTGTGATCTGCTCGGGTTTCATCAGCTTGTCGCTGAGACGAAACGCGCGGGTGTGATCGATCAGCCAGAGCGTCCAGTCCTTGGTCCAGATCAAGTTGCCTTGATTCCGATCCTTGTTCTGAATGAGCTCGTCGAAGACGAGGCGGTTGGCGATCTGTTTGATGGTGCGCTCGGCGTTGGGGCCGTGCGGGTGGTTCAGCTTGAGGCGGCCCTGCTCGTCGAACTGCACGTCGTCGATCCACCAGGTGACGGCCGCGTCCTTGCCGTCGACGCGGCGCTTCACCGACATCGGGACGTTGGTCATGCCCAGCAGCCGCGACAGCCGGTAGGCACCGATGTTGTACCGGTAGGTGTCCTTGAAGCCCATCTCCGAGGCGCGACCGGCCTCGAACACCTGCTTGTCGATGTCCACGGTTTGAATCTGCGCATCGTGGGTGACGCGCCCATCCGACAGGGTCGCGCGAATGGTGTCGGTGACGCCCTTTCCGGCGCTCTTCTTCTTCGTGATGGACGCCGTGCGGAGAAACACGTCCATCTCCTCCGGCGAGAGCACGACCGACGCGGCAGGAAGCGGCTGCTGGCGGCCCTGCAGGGCCGGCCCCACTCCAACGAACCCGCCGGCGAACACCACGGCGGTGACGAGCACGCGGCACGTGCGAGACATGAGGCCCCCTGTCGTGAGAACGGCGGTTTGGGCTGAACCGAACCGGATTCTACGGCAACTCAGCCGTCCGTGCCGATCGGGCTCGCAGAACCCCGCTGAACAGACCCTGCATCAGCCCCACCTCGTCGCCGAGGACGTTGAAGAGGGGCTCGCGGTCGAGACGCAGTGCATGCCCCGAGATGGTGACGCTCGCCCCGGCAGCCGGCCCGATGCCCGCCAGCGTTTCGGCGACGCACAACGTGGCCCCTGGCCGCGCGACGACCGGCGCCCCGCCGGGACAGTCCTGCACCACTTCGCCGCTGGTCACGATGTAGATCGAGGGCATCTCCCTCGCGGCGAAGAGCGCGGTACCGGCCACCAGCGGCACGTCGACGGCGGCAGAGGTCAGCGCCAGCAGTTGCGAGGCGGAGGCGCGCTCGAACAGCGGATGATGGCGCATCAGCATCGCCACCTCAACGACCGGCAGATCGCCCTCGGCACCGATGTCCGGTACACGCGCCGGCATCGGTGCCGGGCTCTCGCCGCTCGGAGACAGCAGCATGCGGAAGAGGCCCTGCGCCAGCAGCACGTTGTCCGACAACATCGTCAGGAAGTCCGCGCCCGCGATACGGAACGACGTCAGCGGATCGTGGGCCCGGATCGCCGCGGGAGCAGGCGCGCCTTCGAGCACTTCGTCGAGGCCGAGCACCGCCGGGGCAGGAATCACGACGGCGTCGTCTCCGGCCGTCCCCTCGAGCAGGAATTCCACGTGGGCAGCGCCCGCGCCGTCGCGAAACAGCTCGCGGCCCGCCGGATGCCGGACTTCTTCCCCCACGGCCGCGATGCGGAACAGTTCGTCGACCGACACGAACTGAAAGAGCGGGATGGCGCGCACGCGATCGACCAGCTCCACCGCCGGCAGCGGACGCGGGGGTTCGGCGGGCGATGGCCGCTTCCGGAGCAGCGCCCAGTCCGCCGCTTCCACCACTACCGGGTCGTGTGTGCTGCGGCGGCTGGCGATGTAGTCGAGGTCGTCGCCGATCGTCCACGTCTGACGCCGGGCAGCAAAGTGGATGGCCGACGCCGCCACCACCGGATCGTCGTCGTGGACGAGCTGCGCCAGCGTGTCCTCGACGTCGCGCGGACGCGTCTTGAGCACCGTGTTGGCGTGCCGCACTTTCTCCGCGATGGGCGTGTCGTCGAGAATCGGCAGCACGCGGCGCCTGACGGGGCCGCTGAGCACGTTGTCGAGGTATTCGATCGCCCTGGCGCGCCGGCGCGCGTCGCCGTGCTCGATCGTGTAACGGGCGGCGGCGATGTCGTCCACCTGATACAGCAGGCCGAGGAGGCGGTAGGTACGGTCGAGAGCGCGTGCCATCTTGTCCGTGAGCGCCTGTCCGAGCAGCGACCCCTGGGCTTCGTGACCGAGCGGCAACAGGTTGTGGTGCAGCGTCAGGCAGTTGCAAAACCGCGCCGTCTCGGCCATCAGGCGCTTCTCGACGACGTCGCGAGGACATTGGATGGCCGGCCGATCACGCGTCAGCCGCTCGATCGCCGCAATCGCCTTGTAGCGCAGGAAGCCATCGGGCTCCTCGAGCGAGCCGACGAGTGCGTCCATCGACGCCTGCGCCGGAATCAACGCCAGCGTATTCGGGATGTGGCGCCGCAGCCAGATGTGTTCGCGCTGATCCCGCAGCGCGTGATTGAGTGCGCTCACCACCGTCTCGCCGTAACCGACCAGCGTGTCCCGGGCATCGCGCTTCAGGGCGCGGTGCCCCAGCAGCGACATGAGGCCGGGGAGAAACAGGCCGTCGGCGGCGCCCATCGTCCGTGCGCTGCGAATCGCCTCCTGCACCACCCGGGAATCGTGCTCGTAGAGCAGCGGCACCAGCAGCGAGCGGAACTGCGGGTTGCGGATATGGGCCAGCGCGCTGGCGCACTCCACGCGAGCGGGCACGGCGGCATCGCGCACGTCGGCGATCAGCCGCCGCAGCGTGGCGTCGGCCGCCTCGACGTCGGCCGGGTTGCCGCTGTCGGCCAGTGCCGCCGCCGCTGCCACCGCGACGCGCGGCTCGGGATCATCCAGGTGCCGCCGCATCAGCGCCGAGGCGTCCTCGTGCGCGAGCGCCGCCAGCGCCCGCAGCGCCGCCGCGCGAACGCCGACGTCGGCGTCCTGCACCATGCGTTCGACCGCCGGTGTCCAGCCTCTCGCGATGCGCGACCGGGTCGAGGCAAGCGCCATGAGGGCGCGCGTCCGCACCTGCGGTGACTCGTGCTGCAGCAGCAGCGGCGTCACCAGATTGCGCTTGTCGAGCGCCTCCAGCATCGTGATCGCATACAGCACCGCCTGGGCGTCGGGGTTCGACAGCTCCTCGACGAGCGCTTCGATCGTGGCCGCGTCGGTGACGTCGGCGCGAATCAGATCGGGAGCAATCGTCCGGGCGCCAATACTCCGGCGGAACGACGCCAGGTACTCGCGCCGCGCGACCAGTGTGGCGCCGATCCAGACGGCGGTCAGCGCCAGGCTGGCGTAACTGAGCTCGCGCCAGTCGAGATTGAGGCCCCAGGGCTGCACCAGAATCAGCAGCAGAATCGCCGCGAGCGCCTTCGAGAATCGATCCATCGTCACGTCGACGAACGGCTTGGCGCGGTACTTCAGGTCGGCCGGCAGCGGCAGGAACAGAATCTCGCGCGTGGTCTTGTCGACCGTATAGCGCAGGGTCGAGTCCACGACGCGCGCCACCTGCGGTGCCCAGACGGCTCCCGTCAGCAGCACGATCGTCGCCGACGACCCCAGCGTGAGCGGCAGCAGCAGGAGCGCGAAGGCGAGGCCGAGCGAGCGGTGGATGCGGCTGGTGAGCCCCACCTGCACCACGAGGCCGGCGAGCGACAGGTACATCGTGATGTTGGCGAGAAACGCGGTGATGCCGTCTTCGCTGGCGCCGGTGGCCTCGGCCACCATGTTCACCTGCTGCTCGACGATCGTCGCGCCGGCGGCCGCCAGCCCGATCACGAGCGCGATCACGCGCAGGTGCGGCGACTGGACCAGCATCCGCAAGGCCTCGGCGCCACCCACGCCGCGCTCGTCTTCGATTGGCGACAACGACAGACCGCTCGCGGCCTGGCCGCGCAGGAGGAGCACGACGATCCCGATACAACAAGCCAGCGCCGCGGCGCTCACGAGCAGCAGGTTCACGCTGCCGACCTCGTCGACCAGGTACTTGGTGAGACCGGCGCCGAGCGCGCCGCCCAGACTGGCGCCGCCGCCGATGAACCCGAACAAGCGCTTGGCCTGACGGGCGTCGTAGATGTCGTTTGCAAGCGTCCAGAACTGGCTGATGAGGAGAATGCCGAGAATCTGGCCGAACACGTAGAGTCCGGCCGACGCCGCTTCCCACCCGGTGTGGAGCAGCGCCCAGAACCCGAGCTGCAAGGCGACGATGCCGGTGAGCGTGACGGGCACGACCGACCGGCGCGGCAGACGGGTGACCGCCCGCGCGTACTGGTGCATGAGCACGCCAATCAGCAGTCCCGCCGCCAGGAGTATCCACGGCAGGTTGTCGGCGCCGAAGCTGGTGATGAATTTCGACCGGGTGATCGGCTTGAGGATGTTGTACGACGTCATCGCCAGGAACGAGTAGGCGAACATCAGCGACGCGCCGCGGCCTTCGCCCGTCCGAAGGACGATCACCTGGTCGAGTGCCCGCCGGGCGAATGAGCTCATGCGCAGTGGACGCTACTTGTTCTGAACCGTTCGCGCAATATGTCAACTCGCCGCGACCGCGGAACCGCACCGCGACGCTGTGCGCAAAGGATCGGTGGCGCGTTATAACCAGCAGCGGCGCCAGCAGCGCGCGGCACGCGACGACAACCCCTCAATCAGAAAGGTCGATATGCGGAAGCTCACAAGGCACATGCACTGGGTGGCCGGCCTCGGCGTGCTCACGGCCGTCGTGGCTCTCACCGCCGTCTCCGGATACGGGCAGGCCGCCGGAACCGGGCAGCCAGGCGGCAACCTGGCGGGCCAGACCGCGGCCGAAGCCAGTCTGCAACTCACCACGCCGTCGTCGCAAGCCGGCGCCGTGGTCGTTCCCCCGAGCAGCCGCAACCAGGGCGGCCTGTTCGCGCACACCAACTTCGTGATCCTGAACGCCAACGTGAACGCCGCCATCGTGACGGCAGGGCCGACGCTCGACGAGGCCGCCGCGGCCGACGCGGGCGCGGCGGGCCCGCTCGCCACGGTCATGCTGGCCGAGACGCCGAAGTCGATGGGCTGCCTCTACGTGGCCAGTCCGAAGTATGCCGGCTGCGCCCCGAGCTTCGGCGACGTCGGCGGTCCGAGCAAGAAGGGCTACGGCGCCATCGTCATCGTCGACGCCTTCGACAATCCGAATGCCGCGCTCGATCTTCAGACCTTCGATGCCAAGTTCGGACTCGCCGCCCCACCCAGCTTCACGAAGATCTACGCCAACGGCAACGGCGCGTGCGCGGTGCCGCCCTTCAACGCGGGCTGGGCCCTGGAGGAGTCGCTCGACATCGAATGGGCGCACGTGTTCGCGCCCAAGGCGGCGATCGTCCTCGTCGAAGCGTGCTCGAACTCGTACGCCGACCTGTTCTATGCCGAGCAGGTGGCGTTCAACTATCTGGTGAACAACTACACCGCCACCGGCGGCCAGGTGAGCAACAGCTGGCAGGGCGGCGAGTTCGCGGGCCAGATTGGCAACGACGCGTTGTTCAGCGATCACTTCTACAACGGCGCCAAGGGCTGGAAGCCGGCCATCCTGGCGCTCGCGTCGTCGGGCGACTCCGGATTCATCACCGGGCAGGCCGGCTATCCCAGCGCGAACCCCTGGGTTCTCACCGCTGGCGGCACGTCGATCCTGCGCGACAGCGTCACCCACAACTTCGTCAGCGAGGCGTGCTGGGCTGGCGCCGGCGGCGGCATCAGCCAGTTCGAGACGTGGAGCAACAGCTTCACCGGGGGCAACTCGGGTCCGTGGGCGGCGTATCAGTACCAGATCTTCGGCCAGTCGCCGCGGGCGACGCCCGACATCTCCCTGAACGCCGACCCTGCCAGCGGCGCCTACGTCTACTCTGCCAGCAACGGTGGCTGGTTCATCGTCGGCGGCACGAGCCTGTCGGCGCCGGCGCTGGCCGGCATCATCAACCGCGCGGGCAACAAGCTGGGGACGGTGTTCCTCAACGCCATTGCCGGCAACAACGGCTTCTTCTCCACCGAGCAGCACGACCTGCTCTACTCGCAGCTGCCGACCAAGGTCGCCTATGCGGAGAATTTCCGTGACATCACGACCGGGTCGAACGGCACCAACGCCGTCCCGGGCTGGGACTACTGCACGGGCGTCGGAAGCCCGATCGGAGTGCTCGGCAAGTAGACGCGAGGTTGACATCGGCCGGGGCGCTGCCAGCGCCCCGGCCGAAGGAGAAGATGATGAACACCCACCGAACCGTTGTGGCCATGGGATGCCTTCTGGCCATGAGCGCCGCCAGCGCGCGCGCGCAGAGCCTCACGACGCCGTTCCACCTGCCGGACTTCGCGGCGACGCAAGTCCTGCATACGGTGAAGTACAACCTGGCGATTCAGGTCTACCGAAGCGACACCGACACTCGCGCGCAATACTCGCCCACGCTCGCCCGTCTGTACATGCCGGCGCGGAACGCGGTGTACAACCTGACCCAGTACCCTGGCGGCAGCCGCACCTGCGTCGCGTTTCCACTCAGTCAGGGCATGGGACTGCCGAATCTCCTGGAGCTGCTGTACGCGCCCACGGTGGAACGCACGTTTGTCGGCACCGAGGTCGTGGAGGGCCACGAGAGCCGCGTCGAACGCGTCGTGGCCACGACGGCGGATGGCCGGCCGAGCCGGTTCACCGTCTGGCTCGCGCAGGATCTCAAAGGCGTGCCGGTGCAAATCGAGTCGTCGGACACGGGCATGAAGATCACGGCCATCTACCGCGACATCGTGATCGCCAAGGCCGACCGCGCGCGGCTCACGCCGCCGGCATCATGTATCCCGTCGGACAAGATGGGGCAGATCGCGGAGCACAAGGTCTACGACTAGCGTGACGCGACGCGAGCGCCGTCAGTTGGTGACCGTGAAACTGGTGGCGTTGCTCGTCGAGCCGGCCGAGATCACCGACACCTGATAGGTTCCCGGCGTGACCTTGACGAGGACCGTGGCGCAGGGATCCGGCGAGTCCGGCTGGCACGGGCTGACGATGTCGGGGACGACGAAGCGCAGCGTCGTGCCGTCCGACGACGGCAGGTTGCCGATGTAGCCGATGCCGAAATGCACCTGGTTGTTGGACGCGGCGAAGTCGGTGCCCTTGACGACCACGGTGGTGCCGGTCCGGCCCGACGACGGGGACAGCGACGCCAACGTGAGCGCGCCGCCCGCTGTCGGCGCGCTTGTCGTCGAAGCGCCGGTGCAGGCCCACACCACCACGCCGAGTGTCACCGGGAGGAGCGCCGTCCGTCGTCCTACACGCATGGTCAACTCTCGCGGAACCGCCGCGTCGATCGAGTGTGGCACCCGCCAGCGGGGGCGTCAACCGTGCCGCCGATGACGAAACGCGCGTCAGTGGCCCAACTGGACGCTGATGCTGCCGACGAATCCGTTCAGCTTGTAGAAGTCCGACGACGTGAAGCGATAGCCGACGCCGCCCACGAGCCGAATCCCCTCGCTGAGGCGCGCGGCCACGCGTGCTTCGGGCTCGCCGATGGCGAAGCCGTCGTAGGGACAGCCGTAGTAGGCGTATCCGTAGCCGCAGCTGCCGTAGTAGCCGTAGTAGCCGCCGTGCCCGCCGTGACCGTAAATCGGAACGTTCGTACCGCCGAAGCCGGCCAGGCCGTGCAGCGTGAGGCCGACGGGAGAATCGTGAAACAGCCGGTACTCGGCCACCAGCCCGCCGTACGCCATCTGTTCGGACGGATAGTCATCGAGCTGGAAGTAGGCGCCGCCGCCGATCATGACCTTCCCGGCAAACACCGCCCCGCCGTAGAACCCGGCGAACCCCGTCGTCCGGTGGTTCATGTCGGTGAACTTGAAGTCGGGCGCGAAGACGAAGCCGTCGCCCGACGGCTCCACGTTCGACACCTGTTGCACGGGCGCCGGCCGCGCCGGTGGACGTGCCTGTGGTGCCGGGCTGCCGAGCTGCGGCGGTGGTGCCGACCCTGCCAGCAGGCTGACGTTCAACGGCGTCGCCTCGCCGCGGCGCACGTCCACCGTGGTCGAGAACCGCTGGTAGCCGCGCGCGCGCACCTCGACGGCATGCCGTCCCGGTGGAAGCCTCACCTCGAGCGGCGCGCTGGGATCCGACGACACCCAGCGTTCGCCGTCGATGAAGACGTCGGCATTCGCTGGGCGGACTGCGATCGCAAGGGTGCCGATGTCGCTCTGCGCCGCCACGGGCGTCGCGAACACGAGCAGGATCAGTACCGGTAGACAGACGACAGCGTGGCGCATCACGAGGGCTCCTGGACGGGAGGCTCACTGCAGATGAGATGCCAGCGCGGATCCTCACTTCGGCCGCACGCGTCCGGTGTGTGTCGTCCTGCCGGGAGCTCACTCACGCGTCCGCGGAGGACGCCGCTCTGGCTGACGCCTCGTCGAGAGGACACCCGACAGACGCCAGGAACGGTCAGAACGCTTCGACGACGCTGAGATAAAGGGCGGAGCTGTCCTTGCCCCACGCATAGTCGGCGCGAAGGTTGACGTGGTTGCGCCTGGCCACCGTGAACCGCAGACCGACGCCGCCACCGGGCAGCGCATCGTTCCAGTTGAGGGCGGCGAAGTCCGGCACCACTTCCCCGGCGCCGGCGAACGCCACGCCGCCGAAGCGCCACCACAACTCGGACCGCCACTCGGCCTGCGCCGCAAGCATCGCCTTGTCGCGGTATTGGCCGACGGTATAGCCGCGGAGGTCCTGACTCTTCCCCAGCATGCACAGGTCGTAGAACGGCACCCGCCCATCCACGCCGCACGCGCCCGCATGCCACGCAAACACGTGGCGGGCACCGACGCCGGTGTAGCGGTTGATCCAGCCTTGATAGGCTTGGTAGCTGCGACTGCCGCCCACCGCATCGCCGTAGAAGCTGACGACACCCTGGATCTGCGTTCCGCGGCGGGGATAGAAGGGGTTGTCACGCGAGTCGTAGTGCACGCGCGGCCCCAGGGCGGCCGTCCGCAGCCTGGCGTCCAGCGGCGGCAGCGCAGGTCCGCCGGGAAGCGGAATGCTGCTGGTGGAAACCGTCATGGACATCATCTGATAGCGCGCGCCGAGGTACCAATTCGGGGCGACGCGGATGAGCCCCTCGACCACGGCAGCGGGACCGACCTGATTGAGCTCGATCGACGTGCCGCTGGCGCCTGCCGATTCCCCGATCCCGTAGAACTTGTAATTGACGTCGGCGTAGGCCGCGACGCCGAGCAGGCGGAACTGGTCACGCTTCAGATGCAGCACCTGCAGCACGCTGGCGCCCCAGCTGCCGTTGCTGGTCTTGAAGCCCGCGACGGCGCTCGCCGAGGGCGCCGTCGTGGCGTCGTCGGCGTCGACGCGATAGAGATAGCCGGTCACGAACGCCAGACCGTTCTGGAGCGTGGGATTCACCATCGGCAGCGGCGCCACCACGAACTCGCCGCGCTTCGGCGACGGCTCGACCGCGACCGGCGTGGCCTGGCCCGCCGCCGCCATCCCCTCGACGCCGCTCGTGTCTGCGGTCACCAGACCGTACGGCGACACGCCGACGCCCGAGGCGGGGGCCTGAGCCGCCGCGCCTACCGCGTACCCGATGGAAGGCACCACGGCGATCGCAAGCACGCGCCCCAGCTTCGTCATGGTTCGCAGCCGTGGCAACCGCGACGCCAGTGCGCCGCGGAGGCGACCGATCCAAATCCCCAGGAAACGCACGGTGCGAGGCCGAGATCGCACGCCACGTCGTGTCATCTGCCAGTCGGCCGTGAGCAGCGATGACGGACTGTCGTCAGCGCACGGGCCGCCTTTCGTTTCGTGTGGACGCAGCTCAGCCCGATGGGGATGGCACTGGCACAGGTTTTCTGTACTCGAAGCGCCGGCTGGTGGTTCAGCCTCTCGAGCGCGGGCCGCTGGCTGGTCGGGTCGCCTGCCGGGCGATCCTAGGCGACACCGGGGTCGAACCCGGGCGCGATGTGGCAGGATCGACGCGTGCGCGTGCGCCCTGTCCTTCGCGGAAGCGTCCTGTCAGCCCTGCTGACATCGTTGTGGTTGGTCCTCGCTCCGGTTCCGATCCTGGCCGCCGGGGAGGCGAGACACGTGCTGGTGTTGTCGTCGGCCGAACGCCCCCTCGCCCCCCAGCGGGGCTTTTCCGACGCCCTCCTGCAGGATCTCGTTCGATCGTCGCGTCAGCCGCTGCGGTTCGTCGAGATCTCCATTGCGGCGGCGCGCGACAACGGTGAGGAGTCGGGCGCCTCGATTGCCGCGCGCATCCGGTCCGCGTTCGCATCCGGCGGGCCGGATCTGGTCATGACGATTGGCGGACCCGCAGCGACCTTTGCGCAACAGTACCGCCGGGAGCTCTTTCCCACGACGCCGATGGTCCTGGCGGGCGTCGACCGCCGCTTCGTCGAGAACGGCACCTTCAGCGACTACGAGACGACCGTGGCCACCCAGCACGATCCGGCGGCGATGATCGACGAGATCCTCCGTCTGCTTCCCGACACGCGCTCGGTCATGGTGGTCATCGGCACCTCACCAGTCGAGCAGTTCTGGTTGCAGCAGATGAAACGTGAGTTCGCGCGGTTCGGCGATCGGCTGCAGTTCAGTTGGACGAACGACTTGTCCTTCGCCGCGATCAGGGAGCGCGCCAGGACGATGCCGCCGCGCTCCGCCATCTTCTTCGCGCTCCTGTCGGTGGATGGCAAGGGCGAACCGCAGGTCGAAGGAACGAGCCTGGCGTCGCTGCACGCCGCGGCCAACGCCCCGCTGTTTGCGCTGTACGGGCTGGGAAACGGCATCGTCGGCGGACCGATGCTGTCCACCGACCAACTCAGTCGGACGACGGCCCAGGTGGCGCTGCGCGTGCTCGCCGGAGAGTCGCCCGGCCGGATCCAGACACCGGTGCAGCGTACCGGCCAGCCGACGTACGACGCGCGCGAGCTGCAACGATGGAACATCGACGAGAGCCGGCTCCCGCCGGCCAGCGTCGTGTTGTTCCGCCAGCCGACGGCCTGGGAGCGCAACCGCCGTCCCGTGCTCCTGGGCGCGGTGGTCGGTGGGGTGCCAATCGCCGCCCTCGTCCTGGCTGTCGGCGCCATCAAACAACGCCGCGCCCAGAAGCGCCGGGCCGTGACAGCGGCCGCACGCACGCCTTCGAACGACATCGTCGGCGTCTGGACGGCGGGCGCCGACGGTCAGCGTCTGAACGCAGCCGAGGATCCCGGGATCGATCCGCACCGTTCGTGGACGGACGCCGTGCATCCCGAGGACGTCGAGCGATGCCGCGCGATCTACCGCGACGCGCTGGTACGGCGGGAGCCTTTTCAAATGGAGTACCGCGTCCGCGATTCGAACGGCCGCGAGCGGTGGATCCTGGATACGGGCGTCGTCAGGTTCGAGGGCGCGGCATTCGCCGGCTACGTCGGGACCGCCATCGACATCACCACGATGGGACGAACGCGCGCCGAGCTGTCGAACCTGAGCCAGCATCTGATCCAGGCGCAGGAACGGGAGCGCTCGGCGCTGGCCAGGACGCTGCACGAAGACGTCTGCCAGCGAATGGTGGCGCTGACACTGCGCCTGCACACGATGAAAGGCGCAGAGCACGACGCCGACGTCGCCGATATCCGTGACACGCTCGCACGCCTGGCGGCCGAACTGGCCTCGGTCCCCGACCCGGCGTATGGACAGCTCGAGCTGCTCGGCCTGGCCGCCGCCAGCCAGCGGTTCTGCGAGGACCTTGCCCTGCGGCACGACGTGGCGATCCATTTCGAGGAATCCGGTGTGCCGCGCGATCTGCCGTCCGACATCGCCATCGCCCTCTTCCGCGTGGTGCAGGAGGCGACGCTCCACGCGGTCGTCCACGGGGCCGCCCGCGACGTGCGCGTGTCGATGTTCGCCACCGCCGCCGATGTGCGCCTGCGCATCGTCGATCGCGCACGCGCCGGCGACACGTCTGCTGCGCGGGCGGACGGCGGATTCGGACTGGCGGGAATACGGGAGCGGCTCAAACTCGTGGACGGCGACTGCGTGATCACGTCGAACGCCGACGGTACGCGCGTCGAGGCCCGCGTGCCGCTGCTCAGCGCCGGATCGTAAAGTCCACCGCGAACTGCCGCGACGGCCCGGGCCGCCCGCCGAACGCGGTGGGGGCCGTCCCGAAGCTGGCCGTGATGTAGTCGGCGTCGTTGAGGTTTCGAACGTAGGCGCCGAGCACCCACCGGCGATGGCCGGGGCCATATTCGATCCGGCCACCCAACAGGCCGTAGGCGCCCTGCCGCTGGATGTCGTCGTTGAACGGCGTGTAGAAGACCCTCGACTGCGCCGTGGCGTCCATCGCCAGCGACAGCCGCCGGGATCGGCCGACGTCGCGCGCCCACTCCACCCACACCCGCCCCGCCCATTCCGGCGCGTTGTTCAACCGGTTGCCGGACACATCGCCGGTGACGTTGCTGTTCGACACCGCCACGTAGCTGTCGTACCGCGCGTCGAGCCAGGTCAGGTGCCCACCGGTCTCGACCCCGTGCCCCAGACGCGTCGTGTTCTCCACTTCCAGCCCGCGAATCGTCGCCGCCGCCGCGTTGCGGATGTCGAAGACGCCGATGCCGATGGGCGTCTGCACCTGGAGATCGGTGTAGTCCATGTGGAACACGGAGACGGCCAGCCGGGACCGTCCGTTCCTGAGCGCGCTCTTAAGCCCGCCCTCGTAGCTCCAAGCCCATTCGGGGGCGTAGCCGCCGCGCGGTACCGTGGCCGACGGGTTGAAGCCGCCGCTCTTGAACCCGCGCGTCGCCGAGACGTAGGCCAGCGAGTCGTGCGGCAACCGCAGTTCGACCCCGACCTTTGGCGTCCAGGCGCTGTGCGAGATCGAGTCGGCGTAGTCGTAGACCGAACCGGCCACGGCGGTGCCAGGGGCGTCGAGGCCGTAGCGCCCGCCCGCGTTGGCGATGTCCTTCCCTTCGCTGGTGTAGCGGATGCCGGCCGTGGCGGACACGCGCGACGTCACCCCGATCGTCGTCTGCCCGAACACCGCGCGGCTGCTCGCGTCCACCCGAGGGTCGAGCCGCACCTGCGTCCGGGGCCCCATCTGATCGACCCAGTACGACTGGTGATCGTGCTCGTCGAAGAAGAAGGCGCCGACAATCCACGTCAGGCCCGCCCGCTGGTGCGACAGCGTCAGTTCCTCCGACAGTTGATGCTGGCGTTCGAGCATGTGGGTGGTGAGCAGGTCGAGCTCGCTGACGTCGGCATCCACGAAGAACTCATAATCGAGACTCCGGTACGCCGTCAGGCTGGTGAGGGTCGTCGACGGCGTCAGCGTCGTGGTGAGGCGCGCGCTGCCGCCGTAATGCAGAGCGTCTGCGGACGGCTGCGCCGACGACCGCACGTCGTGCAGGTCTGGCGGGTTGTCGAGTTGAAATCCCGGCTTCACGGCCAGCACTTTGTTGAAGGTCAACGGTCTCGCGTCCTGGTGGTCGGCGTCGCTCGACAGCAGCAGGCTGGTGCGCCGGTCGAAGACCACGCGCAGTTGACCGCGCGCCGCCATCACGTCGTCGCCGCCGAGCGGCTGGTCCGGGTGCTGGAGATCGCGAACGTAGCCGTCTTCGAGGCCGCGGACGAAGGCGGCCGCGCCCATGACACGATCGCGTGCGATGGGGCCGCTGAGGCGCGCCTCGACCCGCCGCTTCGCGAAGTTCCCGCCCGTGAGCGTGGAGGACGCCTGCAATTCGTTGGTGGGCTGCCGGGTGACCAGATTCACGGCACCGCCCACGGCGTTGCGACCATAGAGGGTCCCCTGCGGACCGCGCATCACCTCGATGCGATCGAGATCGAGCAGCTGCACGAACGCCATGCCCGGACGCCCGAGGTACACCCCGTCCAGATACAGCGCCGAGCTCGGATCGGAGCCGGCGTTGACGGCGTTGGTCCCGATACCGCGGATCGTCAGCTGGCCGAACGCGTTGTTCTGCGACAAGGTCACCGAGGGCGCCAGCGCCGTCGCCCCGCTGAGCGTCTCGGTACCGAGGCGCGCGAGCTCGGCGTTCGACACGGCGGTAACCGCCATCGGCACACTGTGGACATCGCGCTCGCCCGACTTGGCGGCCGTCACCAGGGCCTCTTCGACGAAGGCCACTCGCAAGGTGAGCGACACGGCGAGACGCTGACCGGCCTGGACGTGCACGGTCCGCCGCGCCGCCTCGAAGCCGGCCATGTGAGCCGTGACCTCGTAGTCGCCGGCGGCGAGATTGCGGAAGGCGAAATCGCCCGAGGGGCCAGACTGGGCTTCGCGGCTGGCAGCTCCGCGCAGGGTCAGGGCCGCGCCGGACAACGCGGCGCCGGTCTGATCGTAGACCGAGCCGGCCACTTCCCCACTGTCCTGAGCCAGCGCACCCGCCGGCGCGACCACCAGGACCATCACCGCGGCAATCAGCCACACCATGCGGTGATCAAAGGTGTATATCATTCCCCAGTCACGAGCAATGTCTTGATCGCAGCGGTCGCGCCGTTTCTGTGCATGCGCAGCGCGTGGCACCGGCTCGGATGGGCCGCGGTGCTTGCCGGTGTACTCCTGCTGACGCCGGCCACGATCACGGCACAGCCGGCGATCCCTCAGGTCCTCCTGCTGCAGTCCTTCGACCGCGGCAACATGACCCTGGACCACTTCACCGCCAACTTCCGCGTCGAGCTCGACCAGCGCCTGGGTCGGCCGGTGAACGTCGTGGAAGTGGCGGTCAGCCTCACCGCGCTCGCCGGTGCGCCCGAACAAGCGCTGGTGGACTACATCGGCGCCGCGTTCGCCGGTCGCCCGAAGCCAGACCTGATCATGGCGGTCGCCGGTCCGGCCTCTGCGTTTGCGCGCAAGTATCGGCAGGAGATCTTTCCCGACACGCCGCTCCTGCTGGCGGCGGTCGACACGCGATATCTGGCGGACGGTCCGCTCGGCGACAACGAAACCGCCGTGACCGTCGATGCCAACTATCCGGGCTTCGTGAACGACGTTCTTCGACTGCTGCCACGAACCAAGCGCGTCCTGATGGTGACCGGCTCTGGACAGATTGCGAAGTTCTGGCGTCCGCAACTTGAACGGGAGTTCAAGGAATTCGGCGACCGCCTCTCGTTCGTCTGGTCCGATACGCTGTCGCTGCCGGCGATTCTGCGGCAGTCGGCGGCGCTGCCGCCAGACTCGGCGATCTTCTATCTGGCCGTGGGTACCGACGCCGCCGGAACCGCCTACGCCGACGAGCGTGTCCTGGGCGACCTTCACGCCACCGCCAGCGCGCCCCTGTTCGGCATCCAGAGCGTGTATATGGGCACCGGCGTCGTCGGCGGTTCGCTGACGTCCATCGACGATCTCAGCCGCGACGCCGCGGACGCGGCGGCGCGCCTGCTGAGCGGCACGCCGCCGGCACGCGTGCGAACGGCGATGCGGCAACGAGGCCGTCCCGTCTTCGACTGGCGCGAGCTCCAACGCTGGCGCATTCCCGAAAGCCGCCTGCCGCCGGGCAGTACCGTGCTCTATCGCCGACCGAGCCTGTGGCGTGAGTACAGAACCGAGGTGCTGAGCGCCGCCGGCGTACTGCTGGTCCAGTCACTCCTGATCGTCGGCCTGCTGTACCAGCGACGCGAGCGGCAACGAGCCGAGTTCGAGAGCCGGAAGAACCTGGCGCTGGCGGCCGACACCAGCCGCCGGACCACCATGTCGGCGCTCACCAGCTCGATCTCGCACGAGATCGGTCAACCCATCAGCGCGATGATGCACAACGCCCACGCGCTGCAGATGATGATCGCCGCCGGCCGCGCCACGCCGGCGATCTGTGCCGAGATCCTGTCCGACATCGAAACCCAAGGGCTGCGCGCCAACCAGATCATCGATCGCCATCGGGCGATGCTCCGCAGCCGCCAGCTCGAGAAGCAGCCGATCGACCTGCACGGTGTCGTCAAGGAAAGCCTGGCCCTGGTCGCCCACGACATGACGGCGCGAAGCGTCGAAGCGAGCGTCACCCTGTCGCCCGATCCGTGTATCGTCAATGGCGATCCGGTGCTGCTGCAGCAAGTGCTGGTGAACCTGCTGATCAACGGTATGGACGCGATGGCGGAGACGGCACCAGGCCGGCGGCGCCTGGCGATCAGGACCGCGGTGCGTGACACCGATTTGGAGTTGTCGGTTCGCGATGGCGGTGCGGGTCTGCCACCGCACCTGAACGGATCGGTCTTCACGCCGTTCGTGACGACCAAGTCGCACGGACTGGGCATCGGTCTGACGATCGCGCAGACGATCGTGCGGGCGCACGATGGCGAGATCGACGCCCAGAACAATCCCGACGGCGGCGCCACGTTCACGGTCCGCCTGCCCCGGACCACAGCACGCCCGGGGCTCGATCGCTGATGACGCCGCAGAGCCAGTCCCGGGTCGTGGCGGTCGTCGAGGACGACGCGCCGGCGCGCACCGCGCTCGGGAGGCTGCTCGTGGCGGGCGGCTACGAGCCGGCGCTCTTCGAGTCGGCGGAAGCCTACCTCGCGGCAGCGCCGGCACCGATGTGCCTGATCGTGGACGTGCGGCTGCCCGGCATGTCCGGCATCGACCTGCAGCACCGGCTGCGTGCGGCGGGCGCGGCGCTGCCGATCATCGTGACCACCGCCAGCCACGACGCGATCTACCGCGAACGTGCGCAGCGAAACGGCTGCGTCAGCTATTTCCTGAAGCCGGTGAACGCGAAGGCGCTCCTGACGACGCTCGATTCGCTGGCCGATCCCCCGCCCACGGTGCAATAGCCGGCACGCCTGCTCCAGAGGAGACATCTGTGTCGGACGAAGTCTTTCGCGTGCCCCTCTGGTTCGACTACGCCGCGACGTTCTTCTGGGCCCTCAGCGGGTCGGTCGTGGCCATTCGAAAGCGCTTCGACTACGTCGGCGTCTTCGTCGTCGCGCTGCTGTCGTCCAGCGGCGGCGGTCTGATGCGCGACGCGGTCTTTCTCCAGCGGACGCCGGCCGCCATCGTCGATCCGATCTACCTGCCGCTGATCACCGGCGCCACCCTGCTCATGACCCTGTTCACCGCCACGCTCACGCGCGGCGTCGCGGCCGAAACCGTACGGAAAATCGTCGACCTCATCGATGCCCTGGGCACGCCGGCGTTTGCGGTGATCGGCATGCAGCTGGCGATGGACCACGACATTCCGGTCTTCGGCGTCATGTTCGTGGGCGTGGTCAACGGCGTCGCGGGAGGGCTGCTGCGCGACGTCGTCGTCCGCGACGTCCCGGCGCTGCTCCGTCCCGGGCAGTTCGTCGCCCTGATGCTGCTGCTCGTGTGCGGCCTGTTCATGGTGCTGACGCGTCGCTACGCGACGCCTCCGTCGACGGCGGCAGGGGTGACGATCGGGACGTTCTTCGTGCTCCGCGTCCTGGCCGTCCGTTTCAACTGGCAGAGCCGATCGGTGCTGGACGAGCCGCCGGACGCCGAGCGAGATTCGCCGCCGCAGGCGCATTAGACAGCCAGCCCAGCCGTAGGCTGCGGACCCGACCTCGAAATGCGTGGGCAGCGCCGGTAAACTGTTCCGACGACATGGTTCCCAAGAACGTATCTCTCTCGACGCGGCTGCTGCTCGCGGCTGTCGCGTTCTGCGTGGCCATCCCCGCGACCGCGCAGGAGCCGGCGACTCGGCAGCAGCTGCTCGAACAGGAGCAGCGCGAAAAGGCGCAGAACCTGACGCCGCAAACGCCAGCGAAGGCCGAACAGCTCACGCAACGCGCCATCGACATCCTGCAGGGCACGGCAACCAGCCTGCACCCGTTCTTCCAAAGCGCCTACTCTGGCGGCGGCTTCACCCTTGGCGCGGGCTACCGCACGTTCGTCAGTCCCTACAACACCATCGACGTGCGCGGCAGCTACACCATCTCCGGCTACAAGCGCATCGAGGCGGAGTTCGTCGCGCCGCGGCTCTTCCACCGGCGCGGGACCTTCTCGCTGCTGGGGGGCTGGCGCGAGGCCACGGAGGTGGGCTTCTACGGCATCGGAACCGCCAACACGTCGATTGACGACAAGGCGGACTACAGCTTCGAGCAGCCCTACCTGTCGGCGGTGCTCGGATTCCGGCCGACGCGCAAGTACCTGACGCTTGGCGGCGGCGTCGAGTACTCGCAGTGGCAGCAGGGACCGACCGAAGGCGCCGGGACGTCAATCGAGACCGTATATGGTCCCGGCGAGCTCCCAGGCCTTGGCGCCACCGCCACCTACCTGCACACGCAAGGCGCCTTTGGATTCGACTGGAGAACGTCGCCCGGCTACTCGCGCCGCGGCGGGTTCTACGGCGTGACCGTCCACGACTATCACAACGACGACAGGCTCTACGGCTTCGAGCAGGTGGACTACGAGGCCATCCAGCACGTGCCGATCCTGCGCGAGGCGTGGGTGCTCTCGTTCCACGTCCTGGCGCAGACCACCTATGAGAAAGAAGGCCAGGAGGTCCCGTTCTTCATGCTGCCGTCGGTCGGCGGTGGATCGTCGCTGCGCGGGTTCGGCAGCTGGCGCTTCCGCGATCGTCACTCGCTGCTGCTGCAAGGTGAATGGCGGATCATGGTGAACCGCTTCTGGGACCTCGCCTTCTTCTACGACGCCGGCAAGGCGGTCCCGCACACGAGCGATCTGAACCTCGACGGCCTGAAGAGCGACTACGGCGCCGGCGTGCGGTTCCACGGACCGTTCTCGACTCCGTTGCGCATCGAATACGCGCAGAGCAACGAGGGTCATTCCATCGTCTTTTCGTCGTCGGCGGTGTTCTGACCATGCGCACATCGAGGTCCTTCGTCACGCCAGTCCTCGTCGCCGTCGCCATTGCCGGCATCGTCGGCGCCGCGGCCGTGTCGACGCAGCGTCCGCGGTTCTATCCCGACGACCCGATCGCGCGCGATCCGGAGTCGCAGGACGCCTCCAAGGCGAAGCCGTACGAAATCGAGCAGATGTACGAGATGGTCGTCAATCTGTTCGTCACGCCGGGGCACCAGCCGTCGAACACGCGCGCGCAGAACATCAACACCATCGACGAGGTGCCGGACTCGAGCTGGTTCACCAACCGGATCGGCACCCGGCCGATCAGCGCCGAGGAACTGACGCGCGGTCCCAACGTGGGCGCGCCGCCCGACCCGTCGCACTGGACCCTGACGCGCGAGAAGACCTCCGGCGCGCATCCAGGCTTCACCGCCAGGGACGCCAAGGGCGAGACGTGGTTCATCGAGTTCGATCCGCCCTACTACCCCGAAGGGGCCACAGCCGCCGTGGCCGTCGCGACCAGAATCTTCTGGGCGTTGGGCTACAACCAGGTGGAGTCGTTCCTCACCACGTTCGACCCGGCCAAGGTGTCGTTCGACCCGAAGGCCACCATCAAGCGTCCGTCCGGCGCCCGCACCCCGTTCACCAAGGACGACATGAACGAGGTGCTGGAAAAGGTGGCCCGACGTCCCGACGGCACCTACCGCGCCATCGCCGGCCGCCTCGTGCCGGGCACGATCCTGGGCAACTATCTCTACGCCGGCACGCGCAGTGACGATCCCAACGATCTCGTGCCGCACGAGCATCGCCGCGACCTCCGGGCGTTGCGCGTCTTCGGCGCGTGGACGAACCTGACCGACCTCAAGGCCGCCAACACCCTCGACGCACTGGCCATGGCGAACGGTCATATGGTCGTCAAGCATTACCTGCAGGACGTGGGCTCTACCTTCGGCATGAACAACGATCTGTACGAATGGGACCTGAGCTGGGAGCGCTTCGTCCAGGGCGACACGACGCGAAAGCGGCTGTTGTCGCTCGGATTCGCGCTGAGCCCGTGGCAAACGGTGCCCTACAAGGAATACGACTCGATCGGCAAGTTCGAGGGCGACGCGTTCGAGCCACGGAAGTGGCAGCCGCAGACGATGACGACCGCGTTCATGGAGATGCGGGACGACGATGCCTTCTGGGCGGCACGACGGGTGGCGGCGTTCAGCGACGACATGATCCGCACCGCCGTGCACGTGGGAGAGTTCAGCGATCGCGAGGCCGAAGCGTATCTCGCCGACGTGCTGATCAAGCGTCGCAATAAGATTGCGGCCATCTACATGACCGCCGTCAATCCAATCGTCGATCCCGTGCTCGACGCCGGCGGCCGCCTGACGTTCGCCAACGCCGCGGTGTCGGCCAACGTCGCAAAGCACCCGGCGTCGTATCGCGCCGCCTGGTCGCAGTTCGACAACGCTACCGGCGACGTGAAGCCGATAGGCGAGACGCAGAGCGCGACGACGACGATCCAGGCGCCCGCCGGTCTGCCCGCTACGCCCGGCACGTTCATTCAAGTCGATCTGTCCGCGGCCGGCAGCGAGCACGCGGCGTGGCAGCAGCCGGTCCGCACGCACTTCCGTCGCGACGCGGCCGGCTGGACGCTCGTCGGCCTCGAGCGCTCTCCGGCCGGCTCCGGCAGTTCGTCGCCGTCCAAGAAGTAGCCCGGTCCGGCAGGCCCGTGACCGACGCGGGAGGAGCTGTGTGGTGACGTCCCGCCTGCCGGTGACCGCCGCGGCCCTGCTGGCCTTCGTCGCTGCGCCCCTGGCGTTTCAGGCCGCAGACCCCTGGCGCGATCCGTCACCTCACGAGCGGCACTGGGTCACCGTCGATTCATCGGTGCGGCTCGAAGTGCTCGATTGGGGTGGAGCGGGTCCGCCTCTGTTCTTGCTCGGCTGCTATCTCACCGCGCATGCCTACGACGCGTTCGCGCCGAAGCTGACGAATCAGTTTCACGTCTACGGTCTCACGCGGCGCGGGATTGGCGCCTCGGACAAGCCGGCAACCGGATACGCCGTGCAGCGCTCGGCCGACGACCTCCTCGAAGTGCTGGACGCACTCGGGGCCCGGACGTCGCTTCTGGTCGGCAATTCGTGCGCCGGGCAGGTGCTGACGCTCTTCGCCGCACAGCATGCGGACCGGGTGAGCGGACTCGTCTACCTCGACGGCGCGGGCGACCCGACGACCCCGGCACAGAATCCGCCCATGCCCGACCCCGCAGCATTGCCGCGCCCGCTCCGGCGCGGCTCGAAGGTCACGTTCCCCGAGGCCGAGCAACGGGCAGCGCCGCTGGTGCCCGAGATCCGCCGCGCCATTACCGTGGATGCGAGGATCAAACCTGACTATTCCCGCATCCGCGTGCCGGTGCTGGCGATCTATCAGGCGCAGCCGCTCTTCGACGTCGTCGCCCGCGAGTACGACATCCGTACGGAGCAGGAGCGCGCCGCGCTCCGCCAGGAGTACGACGCGACGCGCGCCTTGTACGCACAGTGGCAGCAGGACCTGCTCGCGGCGATCCCCACGGCGCGAGTCGTGAACCTGGTGGGCGCGACTCTCTACATGTTCTTGTCGGACGAGTCCGACGTGCTGCGGGAGATCCGCGCGTTCGCGTCCACGCGCTGAGCGTAACTCGCCTGCTACTTCTCGAACCGCACGGCGATACGGTATTCGCGGTACACCGAGTTGTAGAAGGATCCGAACGCCGGCGAATCCAGATTTGCCTGCACGTCGGACGGGAGAAACGAATTCAGGGCGTTGGCCACGCGGATTCCCATCCACGGGTGGATCCCCTTGATCGACAGCCGCCGATCGAAGCCGGCGTCCACCCGGAAGTAGCTCGGAAAACGCAGCTCGTTTCTCGGCCCGACGAACTCGAGATCCTCGTTGACCACCGAATACGGCAGCCCGCTTCGCCAGTCCACGGTGCCGAGCACCTGCCATCCCGGCGCCACCATCACGCGGCCGCGCAGCAGGAAACGGTTGGGCGCATCGGCCATCGCCGGAGCGTACGCGTTGGCGGCGACGATCGGCTGCAGGACGTCATCCACGAAGGTGAGCAGGCTGTTGAGATCTTCGTGTGCCGATGAATGCACGAAGGAGGCGTTGACGTTGCCTCGCGTGCCGTGCCCGGCCTGCACTTCGATTTCTTCCTGCACGTACTTCGACTGCCCGGTGCTGCTCATCACATACTGGCCGCCCTGCCCGCTGCGAACCGGCTCGACGATGAGTGCGTGACGGCCTTCTCGATCCAGCACGCCCGCGTGAATTGACATGACCCGGTTGACGCGATCGTCGATGGCGACGTCCCACGTGGTGCTGCTGGCGGCTTCCAGTCCGGGCGCCGTCACGTTCACGTACGGAATCGGCGCCCCGATTGGGCTGATGCCGTCGGCCTCGAAGCGTGTGTCGATTGATCGCTCGAACTGCTCGAACGCGCCTGCCACCGACGGCGTGCGCTCGTAGAACACGCCATACCCGCCGTGCAGGGTCGCGGTGCCGGAGTCGTTGATCCGCACCCCGGCCCCCGCACGAGGCGTGAAGTTCGTCCCGCCGGTGACGCCATCGCGATCGACGCGCGCCCCGACCTCGAGGTACATCCGCGGCGCCGGCTGAATGCGGTCCTGGACGAAGGCGGCGGCATCGACGCCGTGCACCGACTGGCGGCTCGTGCCGTCGAAGTCGAGGCGTCGGGCCAGCGTGCCGTTGGATCGCTCGATCAGCACCGGCGCGCTGGCGCTCGTTCCCTCGTAGCCGCTGTGCAGCAGATCGAAGCCCACCTTGAACAGGTGTTCGCCGCCCGCTCCCTTGTACGCGTGTGATGCAGTTTCGACCCACTGCAGCGCCTGCGCGTGCCGGTGCTGGACGTTGAAGAAGTTGCCGAGCGTCGTCTCCGGACGCAGGGTCATGGGTGCGGCGCCCTGCCCCTCCACGCCGACGTGATAGCGATGGAACTCCAGGGTGGATTCCACTTCGGTCCCCGCGCCGAGCAGCGCCCGCTCCATGGCCCGTGCGTGGGCGACCCCTTCGTCGACGTCGACGGTGGCGTCGGGCGGCACGAATGTGCCGAGCGTCGCCTGATGCGTCGCACTCGGGACGAATCCTGCCGACATCACCAACGAGTGGCGTGGCGACACGGTCGTGTCGACGCGCGTCAACGAACTGAACATCTGGTTCGTCTTCAGCTCGGTTTCAGGCCGGCTGGGAATGTCGGTCGTCTGATAGCGATACTGCACCGCCTGATCGAGGAACATCCGGCCACGCACCAGCGGTCCTGACACCTCCAGACTGGGCTGCCACACCGTGATGCCGGTCACCTGCACCACGGTGAAGCGCTTCAGCCGAAGCGCCGGCTCGAGATTGTCGAAGGTCGTCTTCCAGCGATCCCCGCCGCGCCTGGTCTGGACGACCACGAGTCCCGAAGAGAAACGGCCGAACTCCACTTCGTAGGGATTGGGCAGCACCGATACGGACTCGATGGCGTCGCTCGGCAGTGAGAGCCGCGCGATATTCGTCGCCGGATTGATCAACGTGGCCGCGCCAAGTTGCATGCCTGCCTGGTAGGGACGGCCGCCGTCGATGCTGTCGCCGCCGGGAACCTGGATGACGCCCGTGATCAGTCGCAGCGACGACTGCACCCCCTGGCCGGGGACCAGCAGTTGTGCGTCCGACGCCGGCACCCCCTCGCTCGTCGCCAGCGTCGCGGCCTCGAAGACGGGTGCGCTCGCCACCACGTCGACGTGCTCGGACACGGCGTTGATGGCGAGATCGAGGCTGACCGACGCGATGCCGCCGGCCGCCACGACCGCCTCTCGTTCGAGCGGATTGAAACCGTCGAGCTCGGCGCGCACGTGATAGACGCCCGCCGGCAGACCCGACACCACGAAGCGGCCGCCGTCGTCGGACACCTGTTGTGCCAGTGGCTGATTCGAGGCGCCGAGGATTGTGATCACGACTCCGGGCAGCGTGGCGCTCCCGTTTTGCGTCGACACCGTGCCCTCGACCGATCCCGTCTGCCCGGCGCCGGTCTGCGCGCTGGCCGCGGCGGTGGCGAGCAGCGCCATCACCGCCACGGCACCGATCCAGCGACCGGCACATCGCGACGCGCACACACGAGATGACAGCATGGGTCCCGGCGCTATTGTGGTGTTCGCCGATCGGCGAAGTCCAGTGCGACGCCCTCGCCAGACGCCTGACGTGGCGCGAGTGGCGCACGGCGAGGATCCGCCAACGGATTGCCAACGAGGCAGAGGCAGCCGAGGCGGCTGCCTCCGTGCCGGTCGACTAGAAGCTCCAGCGCACGCCCAGGCGTACGATGCGCGGGTTCACGGTGGTCAGCACGTTGCCAAAACTCGCGCCTGTTTGCGTGTTCACGCTCAGAATCGCCCCGGAGTTCGTCAGGTTGAAGATGTCGAACAACCCCTCGAGCCGGCTCTTGCCGATAGGAACGGTCTTGGCGAATCGAAGATCCACCAGACGCACCGTCGAATAGAAGAACGTCCCAATCGGCTCCACCGTCAGGTTGACCGTACCCTGCGTGAGCCCGGTCGTGTTGAGCGTGCGGCCGTACGGCTCGCCCTTGTTCAACCGGATCGACGCCGAGGACGAGATGTCCCATGGCAGCTGATAGCTGCCCAGGAACTTGTACTGCCAGTGCCAGTAGTCCTGACGGTTGTTGTACCGCAGGCGGTTCGGGTCCTGCGGCACGCCGAAGTTGCTCGTATCCGTGGCGACATCCTGTGAGATGGCCGACGCGAACCCCCAGGTGTCGTAGTGGCTCACGTCCATCCCGGTGAGGATCTGCGACTTGCCCGTGAGCCGCTTCACGACCTCGAGGTTGTAGGTGGCATAGTCGGCCGTGAAGTTCGGGTCGTTGGTCAGCAGGTCCGCGCGCTTGCCGACGTAAGCGCGGTCGAGGCTGTAGAGCGTGAGCACCTGATCGTCGGCCGTCGACGTGATATCGCGGCCCCGATCGGTGAAGAGGACCGGAATGTTGTACGCCTCGAACGGAATGGCGGTGTTCTGCAGCTTCATGCGGTCGCGTTCGAGCTTTCGCACGTAATTGAATCGCACGGTCGTCGCCGCCATCACCTGCTGATCGAGACCCACGACGAACTCGTCCGTGTACGGCAGGTGAAGGTCGGGGTCCAGGCTCCGATTGGCGCCGCCGGTGGTCGACAGCAGGTTGGCGGGGTTCGGCACGAATGGCAGGGTGCCGTCCCACCGGTACCGCTTCGTCGTCTTCGCCATCGGGTTGAAGAAACCCGCGAGCATCGAATTCGCGTTCGTCATCGTGCCCGCGTTGTAGGAGTAGCGCCCGTAGGCCAGCTTGATCGCGGTCTTGCCGGTGCCGAACACGTCGTAGACGCCGGAAACTCTCGGCACGAAGCCGTTCAACCGGTGCGACTCGAACCCCGGATACGTCACCGTGTCCTGGTAGGGGCCCTCGCCGGTCTTGCCCTGCTCCTTGTAGTACGGCTTGAACGAGTCCAGCCGCACGCCGCCGCTCAACGACAGACGACCGACGCTCCACGTGTCGTTGACGAATGCCCACTGATGGGTCACGTCGTTCTGGAAATCGAACGGCGTGTCGTAGGTTTCGATTTCGACCGGCGTGGTGAAGCCGCCGCGCCAGAACGTCCGGATGTCGTCCTTCGGCGACAGGAAGAAGTAGGGCGCGCCCTCGTAGAGGTATCCGTAGCCCACCTTGAAACTGTGCGTGCCGCTCCGCTGCTGGCTCGTATTCAACGAGTACACGCCGGAAATGTTCATGTGGTGGCTGCGATCGATGAACGGGGCGTTGCGGCCGCCGCGAACCAGCTGCGTGTCGAGATCCATCCGCGAGATTTCGTCCGCGCCAGGCCGCGTCCACCAGCGCCAGCCGAACTCGCCCCACTTGATGTCGAGCGTCGAGCGATTCGAGAGGACCGAGAGCCACGTCGCGCCCTGAATCCAATACGGGAAGTCGGTCAGAGACGTGGACGCCGAATCCTGGAAGGCCGACGCGCCGGAGTTCGGAAGCGATTTGCTGTTGTACTGCGCCGAGTAGCTGAGACTGTTGTTCGTATTGAGGCGGTAGTTCAGCTTGACGGCGTGGTTTCGCAGGGTGGTAAAGACCGGTTCGGGCTCGCCGGTCTCGGTGTTGTAGTAGCCCGGGGTCCAGTTGTCGGAGTTCAGGTTGCGAAAGCCGTAGAACCAGGAGAACTTGTCGCGCATGAACGGGCCGCTCAGATCGCCGTGCACCGACTGATAGCGGGCCACCGAGCTCGTGTTCGTGACGCCTTGCGCCTGCAGTTCGTCTGACAGATTCGAGCTCTGAAGGGCCAGCGGTTCGCGGTCGTAGAAGAACAACCCGTGCATCTGGTTGCCGCCGCTCTTGACGATGAAGTTGTTGACGGACCCGCCGACCGGCGCGTCGGCGCCCTTGCTGGCGCCGGCAACCTGCACTTCCTCGTACACGTCGGGGTCCTCGTACTGCAGCGACGCCATGATGGCGCCCTCGATGACGTTCCACTGGGAGGTGCTGCCGAAGGCCCGGAACTGCGCCCGAAGGCCCGCGCGGCTGCCGCCGACATCCGGTGCGGTCACCTGCACGCCCGGCGTGATGGCGAGCACCGAGAACACGTCGTGCCCCGTCGGCAGCACGTTCGTGAGCTCCTGCGAAAAGTTCGTGGCGACGACGGCGTTCGTGGTGTCGACGATCGGCGAATCGCCGACGACGGTGACCGTCTCGGCCACCGACGCGACATTCATCGTGATGTTCAGGTTCGAGGTGAAACCGGGTGTCAGCGTGACACCCTCACGGACGACCGCACCGAAGCCTTGCAGCGTGAAGCGGACGGTATACGTCCCCGGTGGGAGCAAGCTGAACCGGTAATTGCCCTGCTCGTCGCTCACCGCGGCGCGGCCGCCGAGGAGCGCCGGACTCGAGAGCGTCACGTCGACTCCGGGCAGCGCTGCCCCGGACGGGTCGGCGACCTTGCCGCCAATGACCGCGTTTTGAGCCCAACTGGCCGCGGCCGCGGACAGCACGAGACCTACCGACACCACGACCCGCCTGATCCAACTCATGACCGCCTCCACAAGACTGCCGACTTCTGGACTGGCGCAGCACGCGAGCGAAAAGGCTTACCCGGTACGATCGATTTTGGCGGCTAATCTATGCCCGAATCGCCGGGGAGGCAAGGCCTCCGTAGCGAGCCTTACCTGGCGATATGGTGCGTCGACTTCTCGTTCTCGTTGCAGATGAACTCGATCATCTCGGAGTCGACCATCAGCCGCTGATTGACGCGCACGGTAAACGGCTTGGTGTAGGCCTTCTTGTCGTCGATGGTGACGTCGATCTCGAGCGTGCCGAAGGTCGGCCGGCGGAAGCGCTCGGTCATCTTGAGCGCGTCGGTGTAGGGGCTGCCGTTCACGTCGAGCCAGCCGGCGCGCTCCTCGCCGTTGAAGTTGGTCGTTTCCACCACCAGCGTGTCGCCCTCGTACCAGCCGCGCGAATAGCCGAACCACCACGGCGTCGGGTCGTTGTTCGGCGCCGGGCGTCCGTCCAGGTAGATGTAGCGCAGCCCGTAGTTGGACTCGTAGGTGATGAGCATCAGATTCTTGGTCTGGACGATCTGCCGCGGCTGGCCGTGGTTGTGGTACTGCATCAACCCGATCGGCAGACACCACACGTCGGGGTTGTCCTTGTTGTTGTCGGCCATCCGCTTCTTCTTCAACTCGGCGGCCCATGGCTGCAGCGGCAGTTGGTAGCCGCGTCCCGCCACCTCGCCGAAGGTCGAAAGCGGAATGCCGTCGGGCGTGGTCGTGGGAGCGGGCGGTGCCCCGGCGCGGCCGCGGCCGCCGCCGGCACGGCTCCAGATGCCCGAAAAGTCGATTTTGCCGTCCGGCGTTCGGGGCGCCGGGCCATCGAGCATCGGCTTTCCGTCCGCTGTTCGAGGCACGCCCGGCGTTGGATACGACGGCCACTGCGCCCCCAGCACCGGAGACAACGCCACGACGATCGCGATCACTCCGGCAGTTCGGGCTCCCCAACCGCTCACACGCACCTCCTGAAACGGCCTTAGTGTCCCGGAAGTGCGATGCCATGACAACCCGAGGCACCGGCGTGTCGCCGGGCGCTACGCCTTGGCGTCCAGCCGAGAATCGCTTCGGCCCAACGGAACGCGCAACGACACCAGCGTGCCGGCGGGCTCGCGCTGGGTGACGACGCACTGACCCCCGAGCCGGCGGGCACGTTCCCCCATGCCGAGCAGGCCGAGCGAGCGGCCGCGAGACCTCGGCGGCGGCAGGCCCACGCCGTCGTCGGCCACTTCGAGCACGACGACGGAGTCCTCGAGACCGAGATCCACCGTCACTCGCGAGGCGCCGGCGTGACGCGCGACGTTGGTCAACGCCTCCTGAAAAATGCGGAACACGGCGGTCGCCAGGTCCTTGTCCAACTTGAGGTCGTCCAGCCTGGCGTTCAGCTCGCAGGCGATGCCGGACTGTCGCGTGAACTCGTGGCTTTGCCACTTGATTGCCGCCTCGAGGCCGAGCAGGTCCAGGACACCCGGTCGCAGCCCGAGCGAGATGCGCTCGATCGACTGGATGATGCCATCGGCGGCCCGCTTCATGCCTTCGAGTTTGTCGATGACCGCGACATCGCCGGTCTGGCGTCGCGACAGCCACGACATGTCCAACTTCAATGCCGTGATCGCCTGCCCCAACTGGTCGTGGAGTTCCCGCGAGATGCTGGTGCGCTCGTCTTCGCGAATCGCCTCGGTCCGCTCGGACAACGCCAACTGCAGTTCGTCGATCTTCCGCCGCTCGATCGCAATCGCGGCCACGTGGGCTACGCGCGTCATGAGTTCTACGACCGTCGGCGCCGCCGCCCGCGGCTGACGGTAGTACACGGCGGCGGTGCCCAGCACGTGGCCATCGGCGGCGAGGATTGGAACCGACCAGCAGGCGCGGAGGCCGTGCGCCCGTGCCAGATCGCGATACGGTTCCCACAACGGGTCGGTCTCGATGTCGGTCACGAACACCGGTTGGCGCCGGAACGCCGCCGTCCCGCACGAGCCCGCCTTCGCGCCAATCGTGGCGCCGTGGATGGCCAGGTTGTAGGCCTCCGGCAGCGACGGGGCGGTGCAATGCTGAATGCGCGTGCCCGTGTCGTCCATCAGCAGGATGGAGGCGCACGCTTCGGGGGCCATTTCCTCGACGAGACGCACGAGCTCGACGAGCACGTCCGGCAGCAGCGCGCCGGTCGCCAGCTTCTCCAGGGCGCGCTGTTCGCCCGCTTGCACCAGCCGGGCGAATTCCCGCGGATCGTCGGTGATGTCACGACATGTACCGACGAGCGACACGGCACGACCGTCGGCATCGACGAGCACCTCGCCGATGGTCTCGAGCTTGCGCACCGCTCCGTCGGGCCGGATGATGCGTTCAACGTGGTTGAACGAGCGCCGGTGCTCGACCGCCGCCGCCACGTCGCGATGCACCCGCTCGCGATCGTCGGGGTGCACACGTGTGAGGAACTCCGCCAGCGTGATCTTGCACGAGCGCGGCGCCAGACCAAAGATGCGGTACAGCTCGTCGGACCACGTCACCGTATTCGTGACGAGATCCCATTCCCAGCTGCCGATGTGGGTAATCTGCTGAGCGGCGTCGAGCTGACGGGCCAGTCGCACCGTCGCCTCGTCATCCACTTCGCCACCGAGCGCGATGTGTCCGCGCGCCATCCACACCCTCCCGGAGCGAATACTAGCACCCACTCTCGAGCTGGCCGCCCGGGAGAACCCTGGCATGAGGGCGTGCTCCGTACCTCGGGGCCCGCATGGTTCGAGATCCGCGTCAGCGGCCCCGGCCGACGCGCACGTCGTCGACCGGCGGCGCGCCCTCGACAAGCATGACGCGACGCGCCGTCGATCCGAGGATGCGTAGCGCCTCCGAATCCGGCCAGGAGCCAGAGTCCACCGACGCGTCCTGGTCAACAGCGGTCACGAAGTACTCGCCCGGCGGAAGTCCGTCGACGCGAAACGAGCCATCCGGCGACGGTCGTACGCGCTTCACGTAGCTCGACGTCGCAAACCATTTCTCCGGGTCGGTTGAAAACACCATCACCGCCGTACCGCCGCCTCGACCACCGCTCTCGCCGTCCACTCGACCGGACACGACGCCGGTGGCGTGAGAGATTCGAATCAACGCGTCGCGAAAGGTCTCCTCGTCAAACCCGAAGTCGAAGCCTCGAGACGTCGCCTCGACGCCGCCGATCCTGATCGACCTGAAGTACCAGCCGTCCGAGGCTGTCGAGAGCACGAGCCGCACGCGGCCATAGAGCCCGGTGAGGTAGAACCGGCCGTCGCTGTAGATCGCCAGCGTGCCTTGCCCGATCTGGGGCGCACGATCGGCGTCGAATGGCACGGCAATCAGCGACACCGTGGCGGCACGCGACTGCGGCTGGCCGTCCACCACGATGATCCCTTCGAGCACGGCTCCGGCGGACGCGGTGATGCGGATGGGGCTGGGATCGCGATCGGTGACCGACAGCTGCTCGACCCCGAACCCGCCCGGGCGTCCGAAACTCCCCTCGCTGAAGGCCTGCACCAGGTAGTCGCCGCGGGGAACGTCGGCCAGGGTGAACGTGCCAGCCGAGGTGAGCGTCGTGGTCAACGGCTTCACGGGCACGGCGCCGGGCCGTCTGACGATCAGCCGCACCGACCCCTTCAGCGGAACGCCTGCGCGATCGACCACCGTGCCCGAGATCGTGTGCTGCGCACGCGCCTCCGGCACGGCGCACGCCAGCGCCAGGATCATCAGGACGACCGCTCGGTTCATCGGCGATATGGGCTGTCGATCGTTCCGATGCTATCTCCGAACGCGTTCACGGCTCTACTGGGTTCGCAATGTTTGGTCGAGCGCAGGTCGCCGCGGAGCTTCTCCCTGCACGTGGTGTCCAATGAGAATGTGGAGCGTCAGACGAGCGCCTTCGCCGTTCACCGTAAGCTGGCCGCAGGACGATCGGTTGCGGCACTCGTGGTCGTGGCGGCGCTCCTCTCGCCCGGGCGCGCCGACGCCTGCACGTGCCTTCCCGCGGATCCCCCGTCGCAGGCAGGCTGGCAACATTCCGACGTGTTCGTCGCGCGTGTCGTCGACACGAGCGCGATGCCGGACCTCGTGCGGCGGGTTGCGGCGGCCTTGGGCGGATGGGCCCCGGCGTGGCTGACGCAGCGTCGCGTGCGGGTCCAGGTCACGGAAATCTTTCGTGGCTCCCGCCATGCCGGCGAGGCGAACCTGTTCACCGCCGTTAGCGAAACCGCATGCGGGGTCGAGTTCGTGCCCGGCGAGACCTATCTGGTCTATGGCGACGACGTAGACAGTGTCCTTCTTACCGATCTGTGTTCGCGGACGCGCGTCCTGCGACAGGCGGCCGACGATCTTGCGTATTGGCGTCAGCAGTTCCGATGAGCCGCCGGCCACGACAGGACGTCATCTATCTCTGCTTACGGTGGTGATGGCGGTTGCGACGACCGCTCGCGTTCCAGCTGGATCGCCGGCACGCCGACGACGTCGATTTCCATCGTCGCGCTGGCGACCGCGATCCGCGCCGTGTCGAGCTCTTCGAGAATCTGCCGCGACATACGGTCCTTGATCGCACGAATGCCATGCTCCGGCACCAGAAAGCGGACCGTCAGCTCGAGCCAGTTATCCGTCAGCCGCCAGTAGACGCGCGGCTCGGCCTGATCCAGCTCCACACCGTATTTCGATTCGAAGGCGGATCGTGCCGGGCGGCTCGAGGCGGCCACGTCCGCCGTGGCGTCGCGTGCGGCAGCGAGGAGGATCTGCTCGGCGCGATGTCGATCCGCGCGGTACGGAACCGGCAGCGAGATCTCTTCCCAGATGAACGGCAGCTCGCGGGTGAGGTTGTAGACGGGCGTGTCGAACACTTTGTCGTTCGTCACGGTGACGATCCGCCCGCTGAACTGGCGGGCGCGCACCCACATGCCCGGCTGTTCCTGCTCGTTCACGCCCGGCGGCTGGCCCATCTCGAGAATACGAGTCTGGAGAAAACCGAGCGCGATGACGTCGCCGCGGACGCCCCCCATCGTGATGCGTTCCCCCACGGTGAAGGTGTTGCCGCGCATGATGACCAGATAGCCCGCGAAGGCGGTCACCACGCGTTGTGCCGCGACCGCCAGGCCAGCGGTGACGAACCCTGCCACCGTCGCAAGCCGGGCCGCGCTGTCGAACCAGATGGAGATGGTCGCGACCACGACGATGACACACGCGATGAGGCTGGAGCCCTGGCGGATCCAGAACAACGGGCGTTCCGCCGTTGACGCACGCGCCAGTGCCCGCGCCACGGCCACGACGAGGACGCGCACGACGAGCACGGCTGCCATCACCGCAAGGGTGAGCAGAACTCGCGTGCCCGTCTCTGAAGTAAGGCCGATGAGGCGGATCCCGGCGACGTCCACGCATGGGCGTGGAGCACGGATTGTGCCGATTCGTTACCGTTCCTTATCGTGGCTCACTGCCTCGGCGCGGACGGCCGCGGCGGGCGCCGCCGTCCGGCCCGGCTGACCTTTCGGATGCCGAGCGCGACTCCGCCGACGCCCAGCAGGAGAATCGTCGCCGGCTCCGGAATGAAGACGTCGCCCTTGGCGTATGCCGCCACAGGCACGACCGCGATGAGCACGGCGGCGCGAACGAGGGTGGCCGTCAACGGGGGGAATGACATACGCACCTCCTCAGAGCAATGGGCTCACGGGGCCCCGTCCGATCAACGCTTCTCGACACGGAAATGAAACTCCTCGACACCAACGGCCGCGCCCCCGGCGGTGCGGCCGCTGACGGAGATGACCACGCGTCCCGCCGGGAGCGCCGTCACCGGCAGATCGAGCATCAAGATCCGCTGGCCGCCGCGATCGGCGGGCACGATGCCATCCTGACTCCAGCGCTCGGCACCGGCTGCGGTCGTGAGCACGGCGCGATACGACACCGCCGCGGTCACCGGCAGCGCCAGCGCCGCCCGTACGAGCAGCGCGTCCGGGGGAATCGTCGTCAGCGGCGGCTGGCCATCGCGCAGCAGTCCCGGAGCGAGCGCGAGCGCCACGACGCGCGCGCGATCGTCGCCCGGCGCGACGGGACCCCCGGCTTGAGCGGCGTTTGCTTGAGCGCCGTCTCGAAGCCGTCGTGCCTGTTCGCGCGCCTCGGCGAGATCGCGCTGCAGGGACGCCTGCGCGGCGGCGCTCTCGTCGAGCCGGCGCTGCAGGCTGGCCGACTGGCGCGTGCTCACGGCGGCCAGTACCAGTACCGCCGCGACTGCCACTCCCCATGCCCACGACCACGCCCGCGCAGGGCGGCGGCCCCGGTCGGCGCGCTGGGCGGCCGTTGCGGCAGTGGCGGACACCGCGAACGCATCGGCGCCGGAGGCTGGTCTGCGGCTCGTCGCAGCCGCCGCTACGTCGCGCAGCAGGCGCACGCGCTCCTGCCGCCGCGGAAAGACGCCGAAGCTGCGTTCGTAATCGGCCCGCTCGTCCGCTGGCAGCATCCCGTCCAGATACCGATCGAGCAGCGTGTCGTCCAGGTCCATCAGCCGATCGAACAGTTCCGGATCGGCGGAATAGGCCTCTTCGATGGCCCGCGCCTCGTCTTCGCTGGCGGTGGCCAGCAGGTAGCGGTGAAGCAGCGCGTCGGGAAGCTCGGTGGCCACGTGATTCGATCTCAGGTGTGAGCCGGCGGCGTGCGCCGGACGATTCGCACACGCTCCCGCGCCGACACGCACCCCTGCACACAGTCCTGCAGCGTGTCGCGCAGCCTGAACATGCGCAGCCGCAAGGCGCGCTCGGTGATCCGCAGCGAGCCGGCCAGCTCGCGCCGCCGCGCGATCCTGGCCTGCCCTTCTCCTTCGTAATACCGCAGCACGAGCTCGCGGTTCGCGTCCGGAAGCCTGTCGAGGCAGCTGTCGAGGCACGCCGCCCGCCGTTCGGCGTCCTGCTCGTCGGGGGCCGCGGCCGATGCGGCCGGAGGCGCGACCCCTTCGGCATCGAGCGACGCCATCGGCCGGTGCGCGCCGGCTTCCTGCAGGACGAATCGCGCGATCCCCATCGCATAGGCGTGGATGTTGGCGATAGGCTCGCCCGCGTCACACTTGTTGGCGAGGCGCGTCAGCACGACATCGGCGAGGTCCTCCGCGGCCGCGGACCGCTGCCACTCGAGAAATCGCACCAGCCGGCCGCGCAGCCGTTCGTATTCGCCGCCCGCGGCGTCGAGATCCGTGCCGAGCCGGACGAGCAGGGCGTTCCATGCGGTGGCACTCAGTCCCGCGGCTGGCGATTTCATTGCCAATCGCCTTCCAGGACGAACGCGGCCCAATAGAACGGCGCGCTCCAGCGCGGCTGCCGCCAGAGGTGCATCTGCGCGCGCCGCAACGCCGCGGCCGCCGGAAGGCCGTCGCGCAGCAGGCCGGTGTAGAAGGCCGCCATCAGTTCCGCCGTGGCGGCGTCGTCCACCGACCACAGGCTCGCCACCACCCGGGGGGCTCCGGCCGCCATGAATCCTCGCACCAACCCGATCAGGCCCTCGCCGCGGACTTCGTTGCCCACCGCGGTCCGGCACGCGCTGAGTACGACGAGTTCGGCGCTGAGGCGCAGCGCGTAGACGTCCTGCAGGTGCAGCAGGCCATCCTGCGGCTGGCCGTTCGCCGTCACGCGAGAGAGATGAATGCCGCCGAGCTCGGGGCGCGCCGAATCGATCACCGCGTGGGTCGCGAAGTGAATGACGCGGGCGCGTCCGGTCGCGGCGTCGAGCGCCGCGGCGCGCGTCGCCTCGAAGTCGAGCGCGAGCGCCGCGGCGGGCCCGGCCGCCACGGCAATCGCCGCCGCCTCCTTGCGGGTAGACGGGAGCCGCGGCAGCGCCGCGGCCTCGCCGGCGTCGCTCGCAGCGGGCGGCGCGTCCACGTGACGATGGACGACGTTTCTGACCAACGACGTCACGCGCGGGTCGTCGGCGGCGAACACCGGATCGGCGAACACGCGGATGCTACCGTCGTGAGGGGTGCGACTGGCCGCCTGCCCGCGCAGCACGTCCAACGCGGCGGCAGATGGCAGATATGCCACCTCGCGTTCGGCCGCCAGCGGACGGTAGGTTGCGACAGCCGGTTGCGGCCAGGCGCCCCGCCCCGTGGCCGCACCAGAATCGGCGCGCGCCAGCGGCGGTATCGCGGTGGGGAGAGGCAACGCACCAATCGGCACGTACTCCAGCGGCCCGTCCGGCACGATGGCGATCCGCGGCGTCTGCAGGGCGGCGGCCACGGGCCTGAGGATCAGCGTGCTCAGTGCCACGAGCGGCGACCCCGCGGCCGGCGGATCGCTGGCCGATGCCGTGCCGCCGAGACGAGTGGCCTCGAATGCGGCGGCGGCCGCGCGCGCGCGCCGCCGCACGTCCGCTACCGCGCCGAGGTCGAACGACGCGATCGCCTCGCGCGTGACGATCCAGGCGTAGGCGCGTGTCTCGCCCATGCCGTAGACGAGCAGTGTCGTCGCGTCGTCGAGCAGACCTTGCGTCCGCGCCACGCCAAGCGGCGGAGGCCGCACGAGCGCGGCATAGCTCCGGCTGCGGTCCTTCATGGCGGCCTCGAGCACTTCGGCCGCATCGACCAGCTCTGGCAACTGGCGATCGAGGCGCGCGCGCTGGTCACCGGCCGCCGCTGTCAGGTCGGCCAGCTGCCGTTCGAGAAAGCTGATCCTGCCGCGGAGCTCACGCTGCCGCTCGACGAGGGCCGGCGGGACGTCGGCGGCCAGATTGGCGCCCGCTTCGTTCAGCAGATCGAGGAGCCCGCGGGCGCGGGCGCGCGTGAGGACGTTCAGCCCCTGCGTGTCGAATCCATCCGCCGGCCTCCGCTGGTGCAGCCGCATCAGCAGATCGACGTACGACCGGTAATAGCTCTGCACCGTCGCAAAGTAGGCGACGCTGATGTTCTGCACGGTGAACCCGGCGCGCACCGATTCGACGATGGCGAGCGTGTCCTCGAACCCGGAGCGGGCCTCGTCGAGCCTGCCTTGGCTGGCCAGGACGCGCGCCAGCTCGTAACGGGTGGCCGCCTCGCCATGCCGGTCGCCGGAGGAGACGCGCAGCGCCAGCGCCGTCTCGAACGCTTCAGCCGCCGGCGCAAGCTCACCGAGCGCTCGCAGGCTCACTCCGGTCGCCTGCAGATCGTCGGCCTCGCCTCTCGTGGCGCCGACTGCTTGGTGCAGCGCCCGCGCTCGCGCAAACGACCGCAGCGCCTCGCGGTGACGGCCGCTCGCTGCCAGCAGTTCGCCATGGCCCTGCACCGCGTCACCTTCGGCATCGCGATCGCCCACCGCCTGCGCCAGCGTCAAGGCGCGCGCGAGCTGCTGCGACGCCGATTCCCAGGCGTGGCTGCCCATCGCGGCCTGCGCCAGCGACAGCCGGGTCTGCACTTCGGTCCTGCGGTCGCCGGTCGTGTGTTCGAGCGTCATCGCCTCGCGGAGGAGCGCCGTGGCCTGGCGGGTGCGGCCGAGCCGAAGGTTCAGCGCCCCCATGTTGTGGAGCGTCGCAGCGGCCCTGCGCAGTTCGTTGGCGTCGCGGAGTCGGGGCAATGCCTCCCGGTACATCCGCAGCGCCGTTTGTGTCTCCCCCGAACGCTCGTGCAGGACGGCGAGGTTGTTGAGCGCCATGCCCTGCCCCGCCGAATCGTCGGCCGCCTCCCACAGGGCTCGCGCGCGCTCGAACGCGGTCGCGGCCGCCACCGGATCACCGCGCGATCCGTGCACCTGGCCCAATCCGTTCACCGCGTATGCCGTCAGCGCCGGCTGGCCCAGCGGCTCCGCGATCCGCGCGGCCTCGGCATACTCGTCCGACGCCCGTGCGTAGTCGCCCCGCGCGAAATACGCGCTTCCGAGATAGGCACGAGTGGTGGCTTCGCCCAGCGTGTCGCCGACCTCGCGCCGGATCGACAGCGCAGCCTGGTAGTCCCGGACGGCGGCGTCGAGATCGGCGAGGAGGTAGCGCGACCGCGCCAGCAGGTGCAACGCACTTGCCTGCTGAGTGAGGTCGCCGGCGCCACGCGCGATCGCGAGCGCCTGTTCCGCGGTCGTGATGGAGCGCCGCAGCTCCGGCGCCGACGACGACCGCTGGAGCTGGAGGGCCTCGTCGAGCAGATGCGCCGCGTCCGCGGTGGTGTGCGCGGCTGCCGGCGCCGGCGCGCTCGGCTGCCGGTGCGTCTGGGCGGGCGACGTGTCGGCCGCGCCAAGCAGGACGACGATCAGGGCTGTCGCAACCGGCGCCGCGCGTGGCCGGGGACGGAGCCAGCGCTCGCCGCAGATCCACGGCGCATGACCAGAGCTGCGCACAGATCCTCCGACCGCCAAAGACAGGCGAACACCGCGGCTCGCCCCGACGAGCCGGCATGTTACTCCCCGGTCCACCGGTGGTCTAGCGTGACGCGCTCGAGGCAGCGCGCCCCGCTGGAATGACGACGTCTCTTCCGGCGGCGGACCAGCCTGGCACCGAAGGCTACCAGTCCGCCGCCAACGAGCGACACCAGCCCCGGTTCGGGCACCGGCCTCCACTCGCGAAACCCGCCATGGCGCAACGCCGAACGCAGGCCGCGGATTTCGTCCCGAGGCACCGGATCCAGAAACCCCAGTTCCACAAGGCTTCCGAGGCGTCCCCCCGCCCACGTCAGCTCGCCGAGTACGGAGAATTGCGGGCGCAGCGTGACGTGCGTGAGATCCTCGGCCACCAGGAACGTGTCGAAGAAGGAGGTCGAACTCGCCGTATCGGTCATGGCCAGCGTCAGCCCGTCACCGGTCAGCGACGATTTCTCTCCGTCGTACCAGGGCAATGCGTCCGCGGCAAATTGCGGCGCGTCGTAACCGCCGCTCGGCGGATCGACGATCGCGGAGGGCCGCTTCCCGTGGTACGACGGCTCTCCGGGACCGTTCGGGTCCAGCGCAGTCGCGACCTGCACGAAGTGGAAGACCCATCCGACCGTTGCCGCCTGGTCGGTGAACGACTGTGAGAACGCTGCCGTGAATCGCGTGGCGTATATCGGCGTACCCATGAAATCGCCGGCAATCAGTTCGGCGGTGGCCGACAACGTCCCCGCCTGCGTCCGGTGGGGGCCCTTCCCCACGAATACAGGCGCGCCGGACGAGCCATCGCCGGCGCTGGCGAAGAAGATGGGATCCGCGCCGGCAGGCGCCGCCACGATTCCACACATGCCGCCGCTGGCAAACAGCGCCGCGAGCAGGAAGCGTATCGCCATGTTCCCTCCGTGCAATCTCGAGTGCGTGACGGCGGCGTTCATGGCAGCCGCGGCACTTCGACGACGCCGTGGAAGGGAAAGCTGCTCTCGGCGAACGGGTTGACGTCGTTCCAGAACGATCCGCGGCGGTCGAGCGACGGATACATGTGCACCACGTCCTCGCGGCCCAGAGGGTTGCCGCCGTCGTTATTGGGCTCGCCCGCGTCGAAGTGCCGGTACGACGCCGCCTCGCCGCTCGTCCACACGAAGACGCCCTCGTGTCGAGCATCCGTGAGTCCCAGCCAGAGCATGCGCCGCACGCCGCCGTAGGACGCGAAGGTGTCGAATACCCACGCGTTCTCGGCCTCGTCGTTGATCGTGACGAGATGGCCGCCGAGCTCCTGCGCTTTGGTCTCGGCCGCGAACCAGTCGGACGGGGTCAGCAGGTAGTAGGTGTGGCCGTTGCGCATCCACGGTCCCGATTCGACGCCGGGCAGCGTTCCGCCGCTGACGTCGAGGACGGAGGTCAGCGAGCCGCCGGCCGTTCTCGTGACGATCGTGGCCTGGCCACTGGTGTGCGCGCGCAGGGAGAACGACGCCTGGGAGGTGCGGGCTTCAATGATCACCCGCGGCGTCTCCACCGAAGCCACCCGCGGCGCCGAGCTCGTCACTCGGACCTCGATCGGCTCGCTCGCGGCGCACGGAAGGGCGACCGCGCCCGATACCAGCTCACCGGCTCGTGCCGGGCCGAGCCTCATCGACTCCGGCGCAATGGCCTTCACCCGCACGCTGAGGACGAGCGTCTGATCGCCGTACGTGGCGGAGACGATGCCGTCCCGCGCCGACGCCCACGCGTTGGCCTCCACGCGCCAGTACGCCGACGTTTCGCCTGCCGGCACCACGACGACCGGCTGCGAGAGCACGACGGAGTTGTCGGTCAGCGCGATCACGATGTCCTCGGGTGCCGGCGCGTCGAGCGTGATCCTGGCCTGCCCCAGCGAGCAGCCAGCGAGCAGCCGCGATTCCATCGAGATGGACTTGAGGTGCACGATCGGTGTCAGAAGGAAGGCCCGCAACGTGCCGCCGAATTCGCCGGTGCCGGCAATCTGCCCGCGGTCGTTGATGCTATTCGCCGAGCGCAGCACCCAGCCCGTGTCCGGCGCGACGAACACGTTGAGGTCGCGCATCCCGCCCTTGCCGTAGAAGAACGGAACGCCGTTGGTGTTCCCCACGACATCGCCGTAGCCGTTGATCGCGGTTGCCATGCTCCACGACCCGCCGAGCGCACCCAGCTCGCGGATTCGCCCATCGGCGGTGCGGAGGAACGCCGTCTGCGACAGCGATTCCCTGCGGACGGCGCCGCGCCACCCGACGATGTCGCCGTGGTCGTTGATCGCCGTGGCGGCGCTCTCGTTCCAGCTGGCCGGGCTGATGTCGCGCATCGCGCCGTCGCGGTATTCGAACGCCCGCTCCGGTCCGTCCGCGGTGGCACGTGATCGGCCGACGACCACGCCGAGGTTGTTCACGCCGGCCGCGGCACTCCCCGGCCCGCCAAGAGTGCCGAGGTCCTGCATCGAGCCGCCCGCCCAGAGAAACGCGTGCCAGTTCGTCGTCGTGAGACTGCCGTCCACGGCGCTCGAGCCGACGACGATCCCCGCGTCGTTGACGGCCGTGGCTTCGCTGAAGTCTCCACCGAGCGTGCCGAGATCGCGCATGGCGGCGCCGGGTTCATGCGCAAACGCCCGGAACACGCCCGCCGACGTGCGCGCCCACCCGACGGTATCGCCAAAGCGGTTCACGCCGGCGGCGACGCTGCAGCAACCGCCGAGCGTGCCCAGTTCGATACGCCGCTCGTCCCAGCGGAATGCGGTGAGCGAATCGTCCGACGCGTGATGGGCGCTGCCCGCCACGATACCGCTCGGGGACAGGCCGGCGGCCTCGCTGGAGATGTCGTCCGCGGCCCCGAGATCGGTGATCCGGTACTTCACCGGACGCGGCAGGATGCCGATCGAGAAGTAGTAGTTGCTGACATCACGCACGAGGGGCTCCTCGTCGAAGGTGACGCGGACGACCGCCTTGGTCGTGGTCCTGAAACTGACGAAGAAGTCGACGCTGGCCTGCGTGGGTGCGTACGTCTCGATCGGGTCGTACAGACCGACGAACGTCTTGCCGCCGTCAGTACTCACCTCCACGATGAACCTCGCTCCTGCGCCGAGGTTGTGGCGCCAGGCGATGCGCGCCCGTTCGCCGTTGCGCCAGTAGACGCCCACGCCCGGCTCGTCGATCACCAGGCCGAGCAGGCGGAACGAGCCGTCCGACGTGTCCTCGGCCCACGTGTGGTCGGGACCGAACGCCACCACCTGCACGTGGAACTCCTGGCCGGCCGGGCAGAGACCGGGACAGTGCGGTTGCCGCCACTCGCACGATCGCGCCGACCCGTCGACGGCATTGCAATCGGCAATGCCGGCCGTCGTGCCGTCGTTTCGCACCAGCCGCACCGAGAACGACTCCACCGGGCCGTCGGCGCTCCACCGAATCACATACGGCCGGCCGCTCACGAGCCCTTCGCCGCCATTGGGCGCGAGCACGTGAACGCCGAGCGGAACCGGTGAGGCCGTCGCGGCAGCCGCGGCCAGGAAATAGGCCAGGGCGAGACACAGCGCCAGCAGGATCGCGCGGCGGCAGGCGTGTGCCAGCACGTCCGCGTGCGCCGTTCGAGGGACGTCGAGGGTCAATGGCGCGTTCATCGGTCGCCTCCAGGCTCGAAGACGGGACGGGCCGGACCGCCCGGCGCGGTGCCGTCTCCTGTCTGGAGTGCGACGGACTGGAAAAACGTTTCGCGACGGGAAGAGACACCGAGGTGGGAATGAACGACGAGGTTTCGACCGCGATGCCGCGACAGCCCGTCCAGCTTCAGGAGGTGTCCCGGCACTTGCCTTGCACGCCAGCGCGGCATGGCACAGAAGGCCCATCGCTAGGTGCCGGGACGCCATGGCACACGCAAGCAGAGCGGAGCGTCCGCTGGTTGCAGGCGTCGGGATCTCTCATCCCGATCGCGTGATCTATCCAGACCTCGGTATCTCCAAGATCCAGCTCGCGCGCTACTACGAGGCCGTCGGCGCCTGGATGCTGCCGCACGTCGCCGGTCGCCCCCTGACACTGCTCCACTGCCCTGAGGGTCTTGCGGCGTCCTGCCACTTCCTGCGCCACGCGAAGGCGTGGGGGCCGAACGCGCTGCGGCGTGTCCGGATTCGCGAGAAGACCAAGACCGGCGAGTACCTCGTCGCCGACAGCGTCCAGGCCATCGTGTCGCTGGCGCAGATGGGCATCGTCGAGATCCACACGTGGAACGCCCGGGATGCCGATGTGGAGCGACCGGACCGCATCATCCTCGATCTGGACCCCGGGCCACGGGTGACGTGGAAGCAGGTCGTCGCCACAGCCAGGCTGGTGCGCGACGTGCTGAAGACGCTGGGCCTGGACTCGTGGGTCAAGACGACCGGTGGGCGTGGACTGCACGTCGTGGTGCCCATCCGGCCGGACCGCGAGTGGTCCGAATGCTTGGCGTTCGCCCGCGACGTCAGTGAAGCGATTGCGCGCACGGATCCGGATCGCTACACCACCACCTTCGCCAAGGACTCCCGGGAAGACAAGCTGCTCATCGACTACCTGCGAAACAACCGCACCAACACCGCGGTGGCGGCGTTCTCGGCGCGCGCGAGGGCGGGGGCGCCTGTGTCGATGCCGGTCGCATGGGACGACCTCGCCGGTGGTCCCGGGCGTTGGACGCTGCTCACCGTGCCGCGGCGGCTGACACGCATGCGAACAGATCCGTGGGCCGATTACTGGAAGTCGCGACAGCGGCTATCGGCCGCGTCCATCAACGCGTTGCGCGCGGTGTAGCGGCGCGTCGAATCGCGACTCGAGCCGGCACACTGCTTCGACGGTGGTCGCTCTAGCATCACGTCCGAAGAAGACGTTTGACGGAACCGATGCGCCGCTGGTGGATTCGCACGGTCGATGTCCTACAGCAACGTTGGTAAGCACGCTTGGGACACAATCTTGGCGTTCCGCATCGCCACTCTAACGCTGAGCCGTTCGAGCGCGGCCGGTCGTCGCCCGAACACGGCACGGCGATCCGACTGATATGTCGCTTCTCCACCTTGATCAAACCGATATGTAGATCTCGAGCGCGCCCACGCGTGCGCACACGCACGTCTTCAGGCACTTTTATTGGAGGAAACTGCCGAGTACGTGGCGCCGATTTTGAATAGCGGACGTCAACAGCTATGGGTTTCCCGACACCCACCGCGGCTCGCCGCAGTACTGTGGGCCGGCTTGCGGCCTGCGTGCTCGTCTTGCTGATTCTGTCGCCTGTCACGGCGCCATTCTCAGTCATGTCAGGCACGCTCGAGGCTTCCCCCGGCGGCCCCGCCGATAGTATTCAAGCCGAAACGACACAGTCCGCCGCTGTCGTTGAAGACGTGGTGTTCCTTCAACCCGAGCTCTCGCCGAGCGTCGCCGTGTTCGGCGCACTCGAGCCCGCGGCACTCGTGGAAGTCGCACGAGTCAATCAGATCCTGAGACTGTAGATCCGCCCAGTGGGACCTCCGCCGGAGGTCTCGACATCCGATCAACTCGACACGCCACGCCACCGGTGTTCCACAGGCTCACCGCCGGCGTGAGCTCCACCAACTGACACCGGCGGACGCCTCGCCGAGAACGGGGGCGCACGCGATGGCGCCACTGCGAAAGGACTGGAGATGACGAGACCTTCGAGGTTCTACCTGAGAGGAGTTGCGGCGACGCTCTGTGCACTCATCGTCGCGGCATTGCTGGCGCTACCCGCCGTCGTGCAGGCGCAGGCGCCGACTGCGGCGCCGGTCGGCGATCCAACGGGCGCGGCCACCGGGATGGCGAAGGATGTGGCCGTCAAGGATGCTGCGAACCCGACATTGTCAGAGGTGATGGACACCGTGGGGCACAACAAGGTGTCCATCAACTTCGTCTGGACCCTGGTGGCGGGTTTCCTCGTGATGTTCATGCAGGCCGGCTTCGCGGCCGTCGAAACCGGATTCTGCCGCGCGAAGAACGCCGCTCACACCATGAGCATGAACTTCATGGTCTATCCGCTGGGCATGTTCGCCTACTGGGTCTGCGGCTACGCGCTGCAGATGGGAGGAGTCGGCGCCGTGGCGCCGCTCGGGGGCAGCACCGCCGTGCTGAACTCCGAGTTCACCATCAATCTGTTCGGACACAGCCTCGGCCTGTTCGGGATGAAAGGATTCTTCCTGACGGGGACATCCTACGACGTCGGCGTCTTCACGCTCTTCCTCTTCCAGATGTGTTTCATGGACACCGCGGTGACCATCCCGACTGGCGCCATGGCCGAACGCTGGAAATGGGCGTCGTTTTGTGTCTTCGCCATTTTCATGGGCGCGTTCGTCTATCCGATCTTCGGCAACTGGGTCTGGGGAACGGGGTGGTTGTCGTCGCTCGGCGCCAACTTCGGCCTCGGGCACGGACACGTCGACTTCGCCGGGTCTTCCGTGGTCCATATGGTCGGGGGCGTCGCGGCGCTGGCAGGCGCGATCGTCATCGGTCCCCGCATCGGCAAATACACCAAGAGCGGCGAACCGGTGGCCATTCCCGGCCACGACTTGACGTTGGCTCTCACCGGCACGTTCATCCTGGCCTTCGGCTGGTTCGGCTTCAACCCCGGCTCGACTCTGGCGGGCACCGACCTCCGTATCGGCGTCGTCGCCACCAACACGATGATGGCTGGCACAGCCGGCGCTCTGGTGGCGATGGCAATCGTCTGGATGAAGTTCGGTAAGCCCGACCCCGGGATGATGGTCAACGGCATGTTGGCCGGCCTCGTCGCCATTACCGCACCGTGTGCCTTCGTCAACAGCCCGGCGTCGGTGATCATCGGCGCCATCGCTGGCGCTCTCGTCGTCTATGGCGCGTTCTTCATCGAGGGCACGCTCAAGATCGACGACCCCGTGGGCGCCATCGCCGTGCACGGCGTCAACGGTGCGTGGGGCGTGCTGTCGCTGGGCCTCTTTGCTGACGGGAGTTACGGAGACGGTTGGAACGGCGTCCCCGGCACCGTCAAGGGGCTGTTCTACGGGGATGCCAGCCAGTTTGCCGCGCAATGCGTCGGCACGGTCACCTGCTTTGTGTGGGTCTTTGTCTGCTTCTTCGCGTTCTTCAAGATTCTCGACGCAGTCGTCGGCAATCGAGTGTCGGCCGAGGTCGAGCTCGAAGGGTTGGACCTGGCCGAAATGGGAGCGCTCGGCTATCCCGACTTCGTCATCACGCAGGGTCCCAACGCACCCGGTCACAACTGATTCATCGGCACACAGGCGAGCGCCGGCGCGGCGTGCGTCGGCGCTCGCAGCGGCACGAGGTCGTCATATGTCTACTTGGCTCTTCTTTCGGCACGCGATGACGAACTGGAACCGATTCATCACCGCCTGTTTTCTCGCAGGGGCTTTGCTGCTGAAGGCCGGCGTGCCACTCTCCGCCGTCCTCGTCGGGCTGACCGCCGCCGCGCTCGTCAACCGGCAGATTCGCCCACGGAGGAGCGCATGAGCGACGTGCTTTTGGCGCTGCGGCCGGCCACGGCCCTCGCAAGTCCGGCGGTTCCGCCCGGCGCGCTGTCGCTCCCGTGGCGGGATCCACACGCCATTCCGGCGGGCGAGCTGGCCTCATACATCGGAGCGCTCGAGCAGGCGTGCCTCGACAATCCGCGGTCCGCAGACCTGAGGACCGTGCTCGGCATGGCGCACGCCGTCAATCACGACGTACCCAGGTCGATGGACGCGCTCGAAATGGCGATGGCGCTCGACCCCGCGAGTTTCTGGGCGAGTCTCAAGTACGCGGAGCTGCATTATCGCCTCCGCGCGCTGAACCGCGCCGAAGAGCTGACGGTCACGGCGCTCAACCTGGCTGCCAACGGCTGGCAACTCTCGCTCGCGCGCAAGCAGCTGCAGGAGATACGCAGGCTGAAGAGCAGCTGCACGCGCAACCTGTCCTGGAAGATGCCGGTCGTGGCTCCGCTCGTGGCGCTGTCGGCAGTGCTCCTCGGCGTCGCCGTCGCGTTCATGTGGCGATAGGCATCGAGATGGGTATGGACGACGATGACGTCGACCAGATCCCGGGCGTGATGCTGAGCGCGCGCACGCATTTGCGCCGCGACGGCCACGTCTCGATCTCGGCTGTGGGCAAAGGGTTGCTCAAGCGCCTTGCAAGTCGTGGCGCCTCCTCGCACTGGCAGGCATTTCTCGGGTCCTGCGTGCTGGCCGGCGCGGCGTTGCTTCCGCACGCGCCCATACGACCGGTGCTCGCTGGAATGGCGCTGGCGGCGTTCATGCGTTACGTCTGGTCGCGGCTGACGAGTGGCCGCGGGCGCCCGACATAGTCTCGACTTACGCCGGTTCGAGGCATGACGCACATCCTGCAGCTGCTCCTGCTTCTGGCTGTCATCATCGCGGCGGCCAAGCTCGCGGGTGGTCTTGCGATTCGGGCTGGCCAGCCATCGGTCTTCGGGGAGATCGTGGCGGGGCTCGTGCTCGGCCCGACATGCTTGAACATCCTCGACTGGCCGTTGTTCGCGGCGCCGAGCGACCCGATGCACCCGGCACTGCTCGCCGTCGTCCGTGACCTTGCGGAGCTCGGGGTGCTGCTGCTCATGTTCGTGGCCGGTCTCGAAACCGATTTGCCGGGATTGAGACGTGTGGGCCATGTGGCCTTCTGGGCGGCGCTCGGCGGCGTTCTGGTGCCCCTCGTCGGAGGCGCGGCGACCGCAGCGGCCTTCGGAGTGCCTCTCTATTGGGAGGCGGTCTTCATCGGCACGATCCTGACCGCTACCAGCGTGAGCATATCGGCGCAAACGCTGCTCGAGATCGGCGCGCTGCGGTCACGCGAAGGCTCGACGATCCTCGGCGCGGCCGTGATCGACGATGTCATGGGAATCGTGCTGCTCTCGCTGGTCGTCGCGTTCGCCAAGGCCTCAGCGGCGGACGGGATTGCCGTCGGACAAATCGGCGTCGTGGTGCTGCGGGTGGTCGGGTACTTCGCGCTCGCGGTCCTGGCCGGTCGAGGACTCGGACCGATCCTTCGAAGAGCATCAGTTCTCGGCGTCAGCCAAGGTGTCCTGGCCGCCGCACTGGTCCTGGCGTTTCTCTACGCCTGGGCCGCCGAGTTCATCGGCGCCGTCGCACCCATTACCGGCGCGTACCTTGCCGGCGTCCTCATGGGAAGACCGACTTCAAGCGCGACATCGACGCAGGCATCCACCCGGCGACGTACTCGATGTTCGTGCCGGTGTTCTTCATCAGCATCGGGCTTCTCGCCAACGGGCGCCAGCTCGGCGAGCGGGCCGCGTTTACGACGGTGCTCGTTCTGGTCGCCGTCGGCGGCAAGGTCCTTGGTGCCGGACTGTTCTCGAGACTGTCCGGCTTCACCCGTCAGGAGTCGGTCAGGGTCGGGATCGGCATGATCTCGAGAGGCGAGGTGGGCTTGATCGTAGCTGGCTACGGCCTGGCCAGCGGCATCATCGATCAGCACGTATTTTCGGCGTCGGTCATCATGGTACTGGTCACCACGATGATCACGCCGCCGTTGCTTCGCCTCGTCTTTCCCCGGCATGCGCGTGTCGACGCCGCCGTTGAAGAAACCGTGGTCGGCCCACCGGAAGGCGTCGGCGACACCTTCTAACCTCCCATGGCTCGCGAACAGCCGCGGACCACGAATGGCCGGCAGATTCGCCGCCGTGTACCGGCAGGCGGCGACCGCGCGACGCTTGGTCAACCCCCCGTGGATCGCCGCGACATACGCCACGCGCTCCGCAAAGCCAGCCCGCCGCGGCTCGGGTTGAGTCCGCGCGCCCGACGTGACTGAATCCTGCTACCGGCTGACCTGTACGGTGGTTCCACCGCCAGGAGCGCCGGTGCCGGAGTCACCTTCGGACACGACCTTGACCCAGAGCGAGTCCTTGTCCTTGTAGTAAGAGGTGACGCTGGCCTTTCGCAGCGCGTCCAGGCTGTCCTGCGGCGTGCCCGAGGCCGCCGTGGTGAATCCCTTCAGCTCGAAGATCACCCACGACCCGCGATCGAGTTCCGTCAGAGTCAGGGGTAGAGTCGGCCTCTCGGTCGTCACCCTGATCTCGGTACCGGCTCGCACATTGCTGGCCCCGGTTACGGTGAAATCCTTGCCGTTGCGGCTCAACACGACGGGCGGTTGAGGAGGTCCAGCGGGAGCGCCGAATCGACCGCCAGGTGCACCACGACCTGCAGCCGCGCCAGGACCGGGAGCTCCGGCATTGACGGGCGTGGCACCGGGAGCAGCGGGTGCTCCTGGACCGGCAGCGGCGCCTGCAGCGCCACCGGCGCCACGGCCTCGGCCGAGACCACCAAACCCGCCACCGCCGCCAAACGCCAGGCGCCCGATGTCGCCCTTGCACACGGCCGCGTTCCAGGTGGGCTTGATCTCACAGGCGTCGGTGTCGACCGCAATGCTGTCGTTGACGCCGTCGTGGATCAGCACGTAGGAATTGGGTCCGGCGCCGAGCGAACCGTCCTTGTCGCGGTACGCCGCCGTCTTGTAGGACGTACTGCCTCCGTTGTCGCTGGCCCACTTGCTGTTGTTCGCCATCGGCGGGAAATACACCGGTTTGGCGTTGACGAACGTCAGGCGCTCGAACGCGTTGTTGGTGCTCACCCCGAAGCTGCTGAACAGCAGGTTGGAGATCGCGCCGGTCTTGCGAGTGGCGTTGTCCTCGTAGTTCCGGAAGGTGACGTTCTCCACGTCATGACGGTAGTCGTAGTATTCGTAGCCGCGGATCGGGTAATCCGGCAGTTCGGGCTTCGGCAAGCTGCGGCCGTACGCCTTTTCCGCCTCGGTCCTGGGGTTGCCGACGTTCTCCGTTTCGCCGACGAACAGCGAGTCCACGACCTTCGACGTAAACGCGTACCGGCCGAATGCGCCGGACGCGTGCGTAAAGCCCATGGCGTTGTCGGCCAGCTTCACGTTCCGGAACACATGCATCTCACCGCGACCCCAGATGCCGCCGTTGCGGTTCTTGTAGGCGGTCAGATCCTCGAAGACCGATTCCAAGGGCTTGCTGTCCGGGTCGGCGGGATTCTCGAGCCCGGTATGCGAGCTGCCGGTCACGCTGAACGTGTTGTTGGCGGCAATGTTCCGATCGAACATGAACGAGTCGTAATTGGAGTGGGCGACGTTGCCCTTGAACTCGCGAAAGGGCGTTCGACGCGGCCAGGTCTTCGCGCTGATCTCCGTGCCTTCGAACTTGCCGTTCGGATGCTCCGGCAAGGACATCCAGAACCCGGTGGCGTCGGAGCCGGCGGCCACATTGTCACGGTAGGTGTTGTCCGGATTGGTGATCCAGAAGCTCGACGCCGTATTGTCCGAGGGAATCAGCACGTCCTTGGATTGCTGGCCATTCGTTCCCATCCTGGGCTCGCCGGCGGCGGCAAGGTTGGTCGGGACACACGGCTTGGACGTATGGCACTTGGTCTGAATCGCCAGGTTGTGCACGTACTCGTTGCCGTGCTCGATGCCGTCTTCGAGGAAGAAGCAGTGACCGACGGTGTTGTAGGTCACGTTGTTCTCGACGCGCAGGAAATTCGTGCCGTGCACGGTTACGCACCGGTTGTACGTGTCGTGGATCGCCGCGTTCCTGATGTACTGCCCTTTGGCATCGCCGACCAGATGCCAGTGGATCGGATACCGGGCCAACGTCAGGTTCTGGCCCATGCGCGTGAACTCGACGCCTTCCACGAACATCTTGCTCGCGCCCATCGCCATCACGTGCCCGCCGTAGAAGGGCGCCTCCGCCGCGTCGGCCGATGCCTGGAGACGGATGTTGCGCGTCAGCACACCGACTTCGCCACGTTCGTCCACGCCGAACGTGATCTGGCCGAAATGCATGTAGTCCAGCTTCTTGTCGAGCGTGATCGTGTTGCCGCGGATGGCGGAAATGCTCCGACGCTCTGCCTGCCTCGGATCGAAATCGGTGGACGCGAGGACAATCTCGTCGCCCACGCGCCAGCCCGTGGCGTTCAGGACCTGTATGGAGGTGCTGCCTGCGTCGGCGGTCCTGGCCAGCTTGGTCCAGGTGTTCTGCCGATCGCCGTGCAGGTTCAGGGTGCCGGCCATGAGCAGAATCCCGCGGTCGACGCGCTCATTCGCTCCGCTCATGCCACCGATGTCTTCGTCTTTGACGTTGTTCGTGAGTGTGATGGTCGCCTTGCGTGTATGGGGCCTGGCTTCGGTGCCGATTGCCAGTTCCCCATGCAACATGATCCACTCGGTGGTCAGTTCAAGGTCGGCAGTGTCGGCAAAGCTCAGTCTGCCGTCGATCGTCAGACCGCCCAGCGACGGCGGACTCACGTCGAGGACGACGTCCTTGCCCGCGGCGATGGTGACCTTGTCGCCTGCGGCGGGCACGTGCCGGTCTGGCCACGTGGCCGGATCAGACCAGCGCGCCGGCTTGGCCGTCGGCGATCGCGCGTCCTCGGCCTGAACGGTCGCGACGACGCTGACGAGCAGGAATGCTGGCAGGAGCGAAGCAAGAAGGAAGGAGCGCTGTCGCTTACTCACGGAATCAACCCCCCGCGCAATCGAAGACGAGCGAGAACGGCATGGCGATACGCCAGCGGCAGTGAGGAGGTCATAGTCCTCCCCCGCTGATGCACCGGCGCAGATGATGGTTGTGTTCACACGACCTGTCAAGGGATTGACGCCAGCAGCACCCACGACCGCATCCGTGCTCTTCGCTTCGGCATTATGTGGCCGAGATCATGCATGGGCTGTGACCATGCTAAAAGCTCTTGCGTCCTACGGTCTCGCCAAGCTCCTTGGCGGAGGAATCTTTCTCGCCATCGTCATCTATCTGCTCCTGAGCGTCTTCGGCAGGTAAGCACCGATGACCATTGATGAGCGAGCGCAGTTGGTGGAAGACATCCGCGTGGCAGGCGCCAAGCGTCGTGACATTGCCGAACGCGCGCAGTTGAACAAAGACTTCGATATCGCCGCGGCCTGGGAAGAACTTACCGACCTGGATGCCTCGATCGCGAAACGCGTCGGCGACTCGAACGTAGACGAGTAGCGCCAGCCCACCGCGCTCCACGCTCGCCGCCCCCCGCTCTGGCACTGCTTCGCGACCGGCGAATGGCGGCTGGTCCCTCCGGCCGGCCGCGACGGCACAGACCTCCCTCCGCGCACCGGGATCCCTTAAAATCGGCTACTCTCTTCGGATTCGACGTGTTCCTGCCGCGTCGGATCCTGCTCCGCGTGCCGCTGCGCGGTTCTCGGTTACCTTCGATGACGGAGGGTTGATTTCGTGAGTAAGCACCATCGCTTGTTCCTTCTTGCTTCGCTCCTGCCTGCGGTCCTGCTCATCAGCGCATCCGCTGTGGTTCAGGCCCAGAATGCTGGATCGCCTGCGGCCAGCCGCTGGTCTGATCCGGCCACCTGGCCTGACAAGAAGGTGCCCGCCAAGGACGACGTGGTGACCATCCAGAAGGATAAGAAGGTCATCCTCGACGTCAGCCCGCCGCCGCTGCATGGCATCAAGCTCGACGGCACGCTCAGTTTCGCGGACGACAAGGATCTGGAGCTGACCACCGAGTGGATCATGGTGCACGGGGCGTTGGAGATTGGCACCGAGGCCAAACCCTACACGCACAAGGCGACCATCACCTTCACCGACAACGTCAAAGGCGAAGACATCAGTGGCGCCACGGTCGCGAGTGACCGCAGTGATCGCGGGATCATGATCATGGGTGGAACCCTCAGCCTGCACGGCAACCGGACGAACTCCTGGACGAAGCTGTCCAAGACGGCCGAAGCAGGCAGCACCTCGATCGAGGTCCTGAACGCGGCCGGCTGGCGGGCTGGCGACATGATTGTCCTGGCGTCAACCGACTTCGATCCCCGTCAGGCGGAGCGGCGGACCATTGCCGCGGTTCGTGGCAACACGATCACGCTCGACAAGAAACTGGACTACATGCACTTCGGCAAGATCACGTTCGACGTGGACGAACGCGGCGAAGTCGGCATGCTGTCGCGCAATATCCTGATCCAGGCGTCGTCCGATGCGGACACCACGTTCTTTGGCGGCCACATCATGGCGATGGGCGCGAGCAAGATGTTCGTCGAGGGTGTCGAGCTCACGCGCATGGGCCAGAACCTGACGCTGGCCCGCTATCCAATCCACTGGCATCTGATCGGCGACGCCAAGGGGCAGTACATCAGGAACGCCGCGATCCACGATACGTTCAACCGCTGCGTGACCGTGCACGGCACGAACAATCTGCAGGTTGAAAACAATGTGACCTACAACACCGTCGGTCACTGCTTCTTCCTCGAAGACGGCATCGAGACCGGCAACCAGTACATCCGCAACCTGGCGATCCAGACCAAGTGTCATACGTCCAAGCCCTGCGACCCGACCAACCTCGCTCCGTTCGGGTCCAGCTCGGACGGCTTGAACTTCAAGACCACCGGCCAGGACTCCAAGGACGTCCTCATCCCTTCGGACAACACCGTGTCGTCTTTCTGGATCACCAATCCGGACAACGTGTACCGCGACAACGTGGCCGCGGGGTCCGACGCAACCGGTTTCTGGTTGGCCTTCCCGGAGCATCCCACGGGTAAGTTCGAAGGTACGGAGATCAGCAAGGCCACGTGGCCGCGCCGCACGAAGCTCCGCGAGTTCAAGGGCAACGTCGCCCATTCGAACTTCGACAGTTTCATGGGCGACCGCGCCCCCAGGGCCGATGGCAAGTTCGCGGTCGGCGGGTATGTGTCCCTGGTCAATCCCGCTGACGCGAACAGCGCTCTCGCGGAGTCGGTGGTCGAGGATTTCACCAGCTACAAGAACCGCAATAGCGGCATCTGGGCCCGCGGTGAGTTGCGCCTCTACAAGAACCTGAAGATGGCCGATAACGCCATCGGCTTCACGCAGGCGTCCGGCAACTTCGGTCAGTCCGCATATACGTCGCGGGTGGTCGACTCGCGGTTCGTGGGCGAATCCGAGAATATCGGCAACCCCAGCACGCCGGCGGAAAAGGCGTACGGCCGCAGCTTGCCGCAGCCCGCTGTCGCGGATTTCCCGATCCGCGGCTACGAGTTCTACGACTACCACCACGAGCTGGACAACAACACGTTCGTGAACTACCAGGACAACGCCACCCGCAAGACGGGAGCGATTTCCTACCTGCTGTTCACCAGCTTCGGCATGAGCTCCAACAACACCGTGGAGCGCTCGAAATTCATCAACGCCAAGCCGGTGTATTTCCCGCCGATCGACAACCGGTGGAGCAATGACGATTACGGCAATACGGTCTACAAGACCTCGGTGTTCAAGGACAAGGACGGCACCATCACCGGTGTCCCCAATTCCTACATCGTCAACATCACTGGCATCGACCTCGACGACGCCTGCGAGGTCAAGCCCGCCTGGAACGCGGCGGTGTGCAAGGGCGATATCGGCCGGATGAATGTCGGTGGCGGTGGCGGTGCGGTCGGATTCGGCGGCTTCGGCGGCGGCCGTGGCGGCGGCGCTCCGGGTGCCGGTGGTCCCGGAGGCGGTCGTGGTGCCGGTGGACGTGGTGCAGGCGCCCCCGCAGCCGCTGCTGCGCCTGTTGTCTTCGCCATTGCCCCGGGTGGCGGCCGAATCAGAGGTACCCGTGCACCTTCGGGGCCGCCAGTCGTTCTCAGCCGCAATGGCAAGCAATTCACCGCCGACGGCGAAACCAACGTACGCGCGGGCACCGAGTACAAGGTGACCACCGAGAGGCCAACCTTGAACATCAACGTGAAGGAACTGGATGCCGGTTCGTGGGTGATGTTCGAGCTGCCGGGATTCACCACCGCAAGTTCTGGCGCGTCCGTGGATAGCCTGGAAGCACTTCGCAATGCCAGCGCCACGTCGTACTACAAGGGCAACGGCTCGCTGTGGGTCAAGCTGGTCTCCACCGGTGACGTCCTTGGCAGCGGCCCTGGCAAAGGCCCCGGTCCGGGAGACAGCGTCGAGGTCAGCCGGTAAGCAGCAACGCTGTTGCACGCTCTCGAGCCCCCGGCTGTGCCCGGGGGCTCTACGCCACCTTGAAACGCGGGAACAAGCGCTCCGCGTTGCCGCGCAGCATCATCTGCTCGAACGCCCGCGGCAGCTTCAGGCCCGGAAGCTGATCAACCGTGGACTCGATCGGTTCGGGCGCGTAGTCGGTCCCAAAGAGTATCTGCGACTGCGGCATGAACGCCTTCATGGCGGCGTACGGCCACAGAAAGGTGGCGTGGGCGACGTCGTAATACCACTTGCGCAGCTCGGCATACAGCCCGTTCGGCAGGTACTGCTCGGCGCCGCGCGGGATGCGGTCGTTCATGCGGCCGGCGAGCATCGGCACCGTGCCGCCCGAATGTACGGTCATGAACCGGATGTTGGGATACCGGAACATCACGCCGTTGACCACGATGCTGACGACGCCGCGCGTCACGTCGAAGTCGTATTCCACCATGCTGGACGCCGCGCCGTATTTGAGATCGCTGCAGCACTGCGGTGCCAGCGGGTGCATGTAGACGATGGCGTTGCGCCGGTTCAGCTCCTGCCACAGCGGTTCGAAATGGGGGTCGCCGGGCCACCGCCCGTGGTTGTCGTTCGTGTAGATACCGATCGCATCGACCTTCAACGTGTCGTAGGCGTACTCCACTTCTCTGAGCGAGCCTTCGAGGTCGGGCATGGGAATGCCTCCCATCAGTCCGAACGTCTTCGGGTACTGCTGCATCAACTTGGCGCCGTACTCGTTACCGGCCCGCACCGCGGCTCGCCCCTTCTCGGTGCCGTTGTAGAGCAGGTCACCGTTTTGCGTCATCGACAGGATGGCGACGCCGATGCCGAACTTGTCCATCTGTTCGAGCGACATCTGCGGCGACCACGGCCGGTTCGTGGTACCGCCCGGGGGCACGAAGTGGTGGTGCACGTCAATCGCGCCGCCGCGCACATTCAGCTTCGCCACCCGCCCCTGGCCGAACACGCCAGCCGACGGAACCAGCGATGCCGCACCGGCCGCGGCCAGCGTTCCAAGGAACCGGCGTCGGTTCGTCATGGCCGATCTCGACGATTATCGAAAGAGCAATGTCGAGAGGTGATAGAGATCATTCTTCCAGACCGGGAAGGTATGCGCTCCACCCACGTCGATGTGCCAGATGTGCGGGACGTTGTTCGCCGCCAGGTGGTTGTGCACGCCTTCGCTGATGTTGAACAGCGAGTCCTGATCGCCGCACGACACCCAGAGCAGCTTCAACTTCTGCGCAGTCGCCGTCGGGTCCGCAACCAGCTTCGCCGGCGGGGCCGTGTTGGGCGCCGAGGAGAAGCCGCCCACCCATGCAAACGTGTCGAGGTTGGCCAGGCCGAAATTCAACGACTGTCCCCCGCCCATCGAGAGACCCGCGAGCGCACGGTGCTCTCTATCAGCCTGCACCGAGTAACGTGATTCGATGAATGGAATCAGGTCGCGAACCAGCTCCCGCTCGAACGCCGCATAGGCGGTGAACTCGACGGCCATTCCAGCGCCGCCTGGACGGCCACGTCCACCGTCGTTCGAGCCGGGTGCCGCGCCTGCCGGCCCGCCCCTGGGCCCGAAGACCATCGCCGGTTCGTTCGACGCCCGGCCGTTGGGCATCACGACGATCATCGGGACGGCCTTGTTGGCGGCAATCAGATTGTCGAGGATCACGTCCGCGACGCCGAACTGCGTCCAGTGACTCTCGTTGCCGCCGATGCCATGGAGCAGGTACAGCACCGGGTACTTGCGGGCCGCAGAGTAGCCCGGCGGCGTATAGACGATCGCCGGCCGCTTGTTGCCCGTGACGTTGGAGTCGTACTCGACACGCTCGAGGCGACCGGACGGGACACCCGACTGACGAGCGTCGAAGCCCGCCGGCGCGTTGGGATACGGCGGCGCAGGTGCCGACTGGCTCGCGAGGCTCACCGCACCCAGCCCGCATCCGGCAACGATCGCGACGAGCAGGTTCAAGCGGGGTCGAAATGTCGCCATATGCCTACCTCTGGAGATAATGATTCACGCACCACCGAAACCAAGCTGCTTGCCGAGCGCGCCATTGCCGAATTCGATCGTGATCTCTCGACGCTGGATGCGCCATTCTCCACGCTGCTTTACATAACGGTCGGTGTAACGGGAGATGCTGAGGATCGAAGGCCCCACATCACCTTTCTTCACGACCGTCGTGACGTAGCAGGTGCCGGTGGCCTTACCGGCGCCGGTGATCGTGATCTGCGCGTTGCTGATCAGGTGCCGCATGATCGAGGTGGTCTTGCCGTTCGCCGCGGGCTCGTTGCCGAAACGCTCGTGGTCGTGGCGGGCTTGCGCAACCAACGCCTCACGCCCCTTGACGATCGCGGGCGCGCCGGAGGCGACGGCGATCTCGCCATCAGCGGTGAACAAATCCGCGTACTCCTCGGCGGTGCCCGAGTCATGCACGATGCCATACCGGTCCATGAGTTCGCGGATCAGCGTTCGGTCGGCGATGGCCTGCATCGAATCGGCTGCCACGAGGGCGGATGACACCGTCACGAGCAGCAGCGTCAGAGCAACCTTGGAGTTCTTCACAGAGCGCTCCTGGAGTAAGGTAGGCACGTCAGAGGGGGGCAGGGCATGCGATCAGGCGTAGGGACCTCGGCAATGCTGCCGTGGATTCTGGCGACGTGTTTCACTGTTGTAGCCGCCCATCATTCCACGACGGAATTCGACTACACCAAACAAATAACAATCAAGGGCCGAGTCAAAGAAATCCAGTGGACCAATCCGCACTCCTACATCCAGCTGCTTGTGAATGGTGAGGGCGACGAAGAGATCCAGTGGTCCGTTGAGATCGGCTCGCCGAGCCTGAACATCAACATGGGCTGGCGCAAGAACAGCGTCAAGGTGGGTGATGTGGTCACAATGGACCTCGCGCCCGCGCGCAACGGCAAGCCGTACGGCACTCTGCGCGTGCTCACGTTTTCCGATGGGCAGAAACTCGAAGGCGTGGCCGCTAGAGTTGGCGCACGGCCGGCGGGTGCGGCGCCCGCGCCGGCACCGGCCGCGGTTCCGGCGGCACCGACGGAGCACTGATCGTGCGCCGGCATCGCGTTGGACTGCTGCTCTGCGTCGCCGCATTTGTGGCTGGCGCTGCGGGTACGACAGGCACGATTGGCGCAGCGGCTGCGGGCCCGGAGGCCCTGGTCGGGGTCTGGGTGCCCGACGCGGCACCACGTGCCCTGCTGACTTCGAGGGGCACGACACCGCCGCTCACCGCCGAGGCCGCGAAGCTCTATACCGAACGACGCCAACGTCTCGCCAAGGGCGATGCCTCGTTCGATCCGACGACCTGGTGCGCGGGCCCCGGAATGCCCCGCGTCCTCACGATGCCGTATCCGCTGGAAATCCGCGCGGACGCCAACCGCATCGCGTTCATCCACGGCTGGTATCGATGGTTCCGCATCGTCGATCTGGGAGCCGGCACGCCCGACCCGCCGCTGCCGCTCACGATGGGGTTTCCCGTCGGACGTTGGGAGGGCAATACTCTCGTGATCCGCACCGCCGGACTGAGCGACGCGACCGTGATGGACGCATCGGGTCTGCCACATTCCGAGCAGTTGGCCGTCACCGAGCGTCTCCGCGTGTTGCCTGACGGCCGGCTCGAGGATCGCATCACCATCGACGATCCGGAAAACTACACGCAGAGCTGGGACGCCGTACTCACGTTCCATCGCGATGCCTCCGCACGGGTAACCGACGATGTGTGCCCCGATCGCATGGCACGCGGCGAGCCGGCGGAACAGGTGGGAGTGGCGCGAACGAAAACGACGCGGCCGACGCCGATCTCGTCTCGGCCCGCCGCTGTGGCTGCACGTTCCGTCGGACCGGCGCCGCGCCTGGCAGGCGTATGGGAGCCGAAGACCTTCGGGATCATGGTGCCGAATGCGCCCCTGTCCAGCGCCGGTCAGGCCTTCGTGGGTCGCAACGCAGCGGCCATGCAGGCGGGCAAGATCATGCAGACGGCGTGGGTGTCGTGTCGGCCTGGTGCCGTTTCCACGATGACCATGCCGCGCGAGAAGATCGTTGTGCTCGAATCCGCGGACGAGACTACGATCCTGTTCGAGATGCCGCGCATGGTGCGGCGCGTCCGCATGAACGCCGCGCATCCGCAAGCGCTGGAGCCGGGATACGTCGGAGACTCGGTTGGACGCTGGGAGGGCAACACCCTGGTGGTCGACACGCTCGGCTTCAATGGCTACGCCGAACTCGATGCGCGCGGGCAGCCGACCAGCCCGCGCCTGCATACGGTCGAACGCTTCACGCCGACCGCCGATGGCGGCAGCATCGACATCGAGACGACGATCGAGGATCCGGAGTACTACACGCAGCCCTTCACCATCCAACGCTCCTGGAAGAAGAGCCCGGCGCGCCATCCGTTCGAGTACGACTGCATGGAAAATCCCCGGCAGGAGGACTTCGACAACGCTTACTACGTGAACGAGCGCTATCGCCCGGTCTGCATGCGGGTAGAGGGACAGGGGCGGGCACCATCAAAGATGGTGTGCCGGCGCCCGGAGTAGCTGGCCGCCGCGAAACGTTGCTTCCAACGCAGATCCCGGTCTATAAAGTGCGAACCGCCGGGCACCGCGCCCGTGTCCGACTCTCGGAACAGCAGTTTCAACAAGGAATGTGGGTACATCACCATGACAATGATCGCCATTCGTCGGTTGGGGGCTTGGGCGGCAGCAGCGGGGCTCTGCTGCGTCGCGATCACGGGTACGCCAGCGATTGCAGAAGAGAAGATGACTGCGCAGTCGCTGATCGACCGCCAGTTGATCCTGGATCAGATCACCCGCTACTACTACAACTTCGGCAAGGAAACGAAAACCCCTGAATCGAGTTTCTACGCCGAAGACGGCGCGCTGATTCTCGGCACCCGCCGTTTCGAGGGCAGGGAGGCGGTCCAATCGGCTTACGGTGGCGGTGCCCGACCGGCGCCCGCGCCAGGTGCCGCGCCCGCTGCTCCTCGCGAGAGGATCCCCTTCAACATGACGGTCGACAATGCACTGATCTTCGTGCATGGCGACACGGCGACCTCGCAGGTGATCTACACCGAATACCGGCCAGAGAAGAAGGGTGATCCGGTGAAGATGACGGTGCAGGGCAAGGAGTTCGCCACCTGGGTCAAGGTGAACGGTCAGTGGCTGTACAAGGCGCGCTATGTGGGTCTCAGCGAACCGCCTGCAGGATGGAAGGAATAGGACAGACTTCGCCTGTTGCGGGCAAAGCTCTGTTGTCCGGGTGGAGGCCGTCTCAGCGTGACTTCAGTTTCTTCGCGGTCGATGCTTCAGCGTTCGCCCGAACCTGCAACGAGCCTACGCGTCCGTTCCCGTCTCTGATGAACGAGAGCTCGATATCGCGATCGAGCATGAAGAAGTGATCGCGGCCGGCAGGATAAAGCCTGACCGGTCGCGGAAAGAACAGCCCGGCCGTCAGGTGCAACTGCCCGTGGTCGAGGGTGACCGTGGTGAGGGCGCCCCCAGTATCGTAGTCGCCGACATAGGACCCGTAATCCCCGGGTCCCACGTCGGTCACGACTTTTTCGACAGGCCGGAAGTCCGGCCAGCCGTACTCGCGGGCGATGGCGCGGAAGATCTCATTGAAGAGAACGTCGCCGCGATCACCGTTGGTCATCACCACCGCGCCCTGCCCTGTGTCCGCATACGCGAACATCATGCAGGTGAAGCCCTCGTTGGCGCCGGCGTGACTGAAGGTCGTGACGTGTCCTCCGCTACCACCGAGCGCCAGGCCAAGACCGTAATCGCCCAGATACCGCGTGAGCATCTGCTGCGTCATCTCGCGTGTCAGGACCTTGTTGGAGCGTCCGTGCAGCGAGCGCTGCACTTCGATCGCAAAGCGCGCCAGATCCGGCGCGGTCGACCACAATCCGGCCGCGGCCATTTCGGGAAAGACCCGGCGGCGTCCCTCGATCGGTCTGCCCGCGCCGTCGTGTCCCGTTGCGGTAACGGCGTCCCATTCGCGCGGCAGTGGCTGCCGAAACGAGCTCCGCTCCATGCCGATCGGGTCCAGAACCAGCTCCTGCAAGAGCTGGGGAAACGGCGTCGCGGCTACCTGCATCAACAGCAACTGCACCACGCTGTAGCCACCGCCCGAGTACCGCCACCGGCTGCCGGGTATGAAATCGATGCGGATCGGCGGCGTCCTCGCGGGCGCGATCCCGTCGAGCGCCTGCTGCAGGGTCGGCAGCGGTTGACCCAGCAGATAGCTGCCGACGTCGGCGCCAGTCGTGCCCGCGCTGTGATTGAGCAGCCGCCGCAATGTGACCTTCGAGGTGCCGGTGAACTCGTTGTTCGGCAGCTTCCACGAGGTCAGCCTGAGATTCACGTCGTCATCGAGGCGCAGCTTCCCATGCTCCACGAGCGCGAGGGCAGCCATCGCGGTGAGCGGCTTGCTGATCGATGCGGCCTGGAAGCGGCTGTCAGCGGTCACTGGCGCAGTGCGCCCAGCCTCGAGAACGCCGTACCCTTTTGCCCATTCGACGCGACCGTTGTTGATCACGGCGACGCTGACACCCGGCACGTCGTAGTACGCCATGCGAGCGGCCAGCGTCATCGGCTCCGCATGATCCTTCAGGACCACGGCGCTGAGCAGACCGGCTTCAACGCGTCGAATGCGACGGTCGGTCGGAGCCGAGCAGGCCACGCCGACGCCGATGACTACTCCGCATAAGACCGCCACCGTGCGGCTATCGCTCACGCGCCCCCAGCGATATGCTCGTCCCGGGTTGTATCGTGTTGTCTCGGGCTGGTCTCCGGCCATTCCAGCTGCCCCGTTTTTGCCCTGTGTTGGGCTCATATTGCACGATATCTGGACTACCACATCGCCCGGGTAAATCCGATATCGACCCCGGTGCTGAGTGCGGCCGTACTCCTGGTTTCAGCTGGGGTATCCTCTGCCGCTAGGTCCGAACCATCTTCAGACAGGGGTTCATGTCATGAGAGGCGAGAAGACTCGCTCGTTCCTTCCTGTGTCGCTCGTTCCGGTTCTCGTCGTGGTCAGCGCCATCGCTGTCCTGGCAGCCCAGGAAGGCAGGACGCAGCCAGTCAGGGCGACGAACTGGTCCGATCCAGCTACTTGGCCGAACAAGAAAGTGCCGGCCGCCGGTGACAAGGTCGTCATCGGCAAGGACAAGGACGTGGTGCTGGACGTCAGCCCTCCCGCCTTGGGCGGCCTTTCCATCGACGGCACGCTCCGCTTCTCCAACAACGCCGACCTGGAGCTGACCACCGAGTGGATCATGCTCCACGGCGAGTTGGCCATCGGCACCGAAGCCAAGCCCCACACCCGCAAGGCGACCATCACGCTCACCGACAACGTCAAGGGTGAGGAGGTCATGGTCGGCATGGGTGACCGCGGCATCATGATCTCCGGCGGCACACTGAACCTGCACGGTTCCACCACCAACACCTGGAGCAAACTGTCCGCCACGGCCAATGCCGGCGCCACTGCGATCCAGGTGCTGAATGCCAAGGGCTGGAAGGTGGGCGACGAGATCGTACTCGCCTCAACCGATTTCGATCCACGGCAGGCCGAGCGCCGCACGATCGCCGCCATCAGCGGCAACAACATCACGCTCGACAAGAAGCTCGACTACATGCACTTCGGCAAGATCACCGTTGGCGTGGATGAACGCGGCGAAGTGGCCATGCTGACGCGCAATATCAAGATCCAGGCTTCGGGCGATGCCGGACAGAGCTTCTTCGGCGGCCACATCATGGCCATGGGGTCGAGCAAGATGTTCGTCGAGGGCGTCGAGTTGAACCGCATGGGCCAGAATCTGACGCTGGCGCGCTACCCGATTCACTGGCACCTGGTCGGCGATGCGACGGGCCAGTACATCAAGAACGCGGCGATCCACGACACCTACAACCGCTGTGTGACGGTGCACGGCACGAACTTCCTGCGCGTCGAGAACAACGTGACCTACAACATTGTCGGTCACTGCTTCTTCCTCGAAGACGGCATCGAGCACGGCAACGAGTTCGTGAAGAACCTGGCCATCCAGATCAAGTGCCACACCAGCAAGCCCTGCGTCCCGACGAATCTCGCCGCCAACGGAGAGAGAGACGCCACGTATGCGAATCGTCAGGCCTACCGGGAAATGAGCTTCCACGGGAACACCCTGCTGCCTTCGGACAACACGGTGGCGGCCTACTGGATCACCAACCCGGACAATAGCTTCATCGACAATGTCGCGGCCGGTTCGGACGAGAACGGTTTCTGGCTGTCCCTGCCAGAGCACCCTCAAGGTGCGTTCAAGGATTCGGAAGTCAGCAAGACCATCTGGCCGCGCCGAACACCGCTGCGCGCATTCAGAGGGAATGTGGCCCATTCCAACTTCGACGGGTTCATGTTCGACCGGAACATCTACGAAGACAACACCTTCGGGCTCGCCACCATCCCGTTCCTCCCGTTGGCAAATCCGGCTGACCTCGAGAGCGAAGTGGTGGAGACGCACTTCAAGAGCTTGACCAGCTACAAGAACCGCAACGGTGGTCTCTGGAGCCGGGGCGATCTCTTCGTGTTCAGCGACTTGAAACTCGCTGACAATGCCATTGGCATGACGCCGTCCGCTGGCGACATCGGCAGCTCACGGTTCAAAACACGGCTGATTGATTCGCTGGTCGTGGGCGAGACCGACAATAGAGGCACTCCCACGACGCCCGAGGAAGTTGCCTATGGCCGCAGCCTCCCGAAACGCCTGATTGCCGACTTCCCGATCCGCGGCTACGAATACTACGACTACCGCGATGATGTGGTGAACACGACGTTCGTGAATTTCCAGGACAACGATCGGAGAAAAACTGGAGCGCTCTCCTGGCTGTTGTTCGCGAGCTCGGGGGTCAGTACCGGAAGTAGCATCAGCGGGGCGAAATTCGTCAACGCCAAGCCGGTGTATTTTCCGAAAATCGATTCCAGATTCGATAACGACAACCGGGGTGGCGTGGGCTACCGGACCCTGTCGATCCACGACCTGGACGGTTCGGTGACCGGCATCCCCGATTCGCACATCATGCTCCACGACGGCGAGAACGACAGCGTCGTCACCGACAGCACCTGCAAGATCCAGCCGACCTGGAACGCCTCCGTGTGCACGGGCGATGTCGGTCGCCTGAATCTGTCGGACAGTAGGGGCGAACTTCCAGGCAGCGCCGATATCGACACTCGAACCGCTCGGTTCGCTTTGCTCTCTTCGATCGGTGGAAATCGTCCAGCCGGTGGTGCCGCTCCGGTCGCTCGTCCTGCTCCGGCCGCTCGTCCCGCTCCGCAGGGGCCCATCGCGCTTGTTCGCAATGGCAAGGAATTCAAGATCACGGGCAACCAGAGCACTGTGCGTGCCGGCACCGAGATCAAGGTCAAAACCGAAAGGCCTCAAGTCACCCTCAGCCTGGCCGAAATGGACCAGGGGTCATGGGTCATATTTGAGCTGCCGGGTTTCACCACAGCAGCCTCCGGAACGGAACAGCCCAGCATGGACGCATTGCGCAAGGCGAACGCGACGTCTTATTTCAAGGGCGGGGATGCCCTGTGGGTAAAACTAGTCGTGACCAAGCCTCCGTTGCCGATTGTTCGTCCAACGGATCCGCAAGTCAGCATTGCGGTCAGCAGATAGGCTCTGTTTCGCAAACTGCGAAGTCCTCGTGCAAGCGGGGGGATCGCGCATCGTTCTGCCGATCGATCTGAGCCCACGTACTTCTTCATCGGAAGGCCGAACAGCCTTGCGCTGAGCGGCCGATCGATTCCGCCTCCGTGCTGCGATTCGCTGCTGGCTCTGCACTCGAGGGCATGTGCCGCTGAATGCACACACGATCGAATTCGAACCGGAAAATTGGAGGCGCTGCCCGGATTTGAACCGGGGATGGAGATTTTGCAGACCGTTCAGGAATGTGGATAGTGTTGCCTGGCTTCGTCTTCTGGTAGTTGACCTCGGCTGGTTGTCGGCGTTGTATTGCTCCGAAATTGCTCCGGAGTAGTTGCGCTGGTAAAACACGGCTACCCGAACCCTTCCAACGGTCCATCCGTAAGCTCCCCCCGTTGGTTCACAGTTCCTAGGTAGACTGCTCCGCGTTTGACGTTGGTCCCGTTTGCGAACAGTCTTAGCTAGAAACTCCAGCTTCGATCGCGGCCCGTTCTGCCTGACGTTGGGCGACGAACTC